>ERZ1292632.4103-Hain-H43-01um-R2-4103-length-10657-cov-4_pt1 | contig 10657 bp, 17 predicted proteins | sample MGYA00564407_ERZ1292632 | MGnify/ENA primary metagenome ERZ1292632 (study PRJEB36523, sample SAMEA6512637) | groundwater metagenome | collected 2019-01-08 | study: AquaDiva: Metagenomics assemblies of 32 groundwater samples | reverse complement strand
GGAGTTATAGTGGGTAACTCAAAGTTAACACTTAGGGAGAGGGCGGCTAGGGTTAGGAATAGTGAACCCCCACCACCAGTAGTGGGCTCTTGGAAGCTGATGCCAAAGATGGTATTGAATAGACTAGCCCTATCCCATGTAGCCCCTGTTGGTTGGGTCAGGAAAGCGCTAGTTCTATCTACCGTCCATGGTGTACGAGTTGGAAGGGGGTATATGGAACTAAACTCATCACTACTTTGACTAGAGCTTCCATCGGTTATGAAGTGCCTAGGATTAGCCCATGGGGCACCTTGATTTAATACGTAATACGCAAAAACCGATCTAACACTAACACTATTGATTGTTAGATTAGCAGGTATAACATCTTGATCGGCAAACTTATAACCCACCGATAATATATTACCGGCAAAGCTAGGCGCACCTTCCATCTCAACATAATTAGCTAACACATTCCCAGTGTTGGAGATGCTATAGTTTCCCACATTATCTATCCCAGTACCAATCGAGCGCTGAATATAGACTGCCGACCCGGGTAAGGCCTCCCAGATGGGATACCATGGGGCTATCGTTAGTAGTTCCCTATTTACCTGTAGGCCCATTTGGCTCCTTCCCACCAACCGTTAATTGTTGAACCGGCGCGCCTAATAGCATCCTCGCAATCTGCACGCCCTCCTTATATCTATTCTCACAATAACTAGCCCTTTCTGGGTCCCTTGGCTCCCCCTCCGCAGATAGCATATCTGCCATCACGCCATACTTTATATATGGGGTAAAGCAGTTAGGAAGGGGTAGAATCTCCCCCACACTCCCCGCCATTATCCCAATATCATATGCCATATATACCTTTAAGGTCCCATCTAGGTTGGGGGTAGGAACTAATTGGATAGTGAGAGGATCCATTGGATCCTCGATGTAGGCCCAGGGGGTGCTATTTGCCGCCACTTGCCACCCTGGTGAGCCATTATCCATTGCATGCTCATCTACTACTAGGAGGGCAGATGGTGCTGTTACACTATCCTCCCAGGTTAACCTATACAAATCCACCAGGTTACTAGGTAAATCTATCGTACTATCACCACTTATGACTGGAATCGCCACCACACTCTTAATAAGCCCCGTCTCTAACTCAAACCTACTTAGCCTCTCATTAAGATAATTGATAACCTGTGCGAAGGTCCACACACTCCAAGTAACTCCACCATCAATGATGGGCTCCAACATATGCCTTTGAATCTCTTCTAACAACTCCCTAGTAGTGACTTGGTAGGTGATGGGGGCTACTAGAGCGGTGGGGAGGGAGAAGGCCTCCATAGTTGCCCTATCTGCTCCAACAAACCCATCCCGCCTTCTCTTAAGGAAGTTAACGATGGGCTCTCCAATCTCCTTAGAGACTACTATTGGTCCACTATCAACTACAAATGTTAGGCCATTAAGTGGCATAGATTGAACCCACTCTTGGGCCATTCCATTAAGCCACTTCTTATATCTAATCCGTAATGCTAATTGTCGTTCCTGTGAAGAAACATCTCCCATCCCCATATAGGTTCCTAGGGGATAATTACCTCCTACTACAGATTGAATACCCCTCTTACTGATGAAATCATTATTCGCGTAGGCATCCGCTTGTAGGATCCCGGTATCATAAGCTGATCTTCTACGATAAACCTCCGCCCCTAATGTACTCCACCCACCAAAGTAGATCCTCTCATAGATGGTTCCATTAATCCAATGCAACCTAGGAAGAGTCACTTATATCTCCTCCCACTCTATCCCACCACTAAGAGTATGTGTGTTGGTCCCGATAGCGAATAGGAGAATAGCAGAGTCGCTACCGCCAACCATAATCCCTTGGTGCCTGGGGAACTCTACCTTAGCCATATAAGGTAACCCACTAGATAAAAGGGTCATTATTGGATACGAAGGTGCCGCCGAGAAGACAGAGATAGCCGTGGCAGTGGCACTTTTGAGGGGCCACGTCATACAGACAGGAACCATCCTGGCTCCCTTACCTATGGTAGATGGATATGAGAGGGCAGGCCTCGTCGCCTGTCCAACCTTAACCTCTCCACCTACATCGGCTTCTAGGACCTCTAAATACTTCCCGCTAGCGGGTTGTAGCTGAATCCTTAGGGGGGCTTGTTTGGTTACCGATACTCGGAACCTAGGGGTTCCCACACGGTTATAGCTCTTCTACCAGTAGATGACCATCCACAGTTGCCGATCCTGCTCTTGAGGTTAACACGATCATCCCTTGTGTAGTGCCCGTGGTGCCTGCGGCGGAACCAATAGCCACCAACTCCGAACCCGGTGCGGCCACCCACCTAATAATCCCACCGAATGCGTTGAATGGGAGGTTGATTAGGGAGGTTCCTGCTGTGGGGGTAGTGGTCCACGCAGCCTTATTGGATACTAGAGAAGCTGGTGCTGCATCACTAACTGCATTAAGCATGCCGGGAGGAACAACTACTCCATACATAGCAGTAGCAGTGGTGGCTCGGGAGACATCTAGTCTAACTGGAGTCGAAGTTCCCGCCTGCCCGCTAACCAACACCTCATAGATGTTAAAGCCCGTTAGCACCGCCGCGGTTGTCCTAACTCCTAAGACAATCTCCGACCCAGTAACCGCAATACTCGAATACGCATAACCTACTCGTGACATTAGCTATTCTCCTAAAATCAAATTCCTTCTACGTGCCTCATCCATAGATGTGGCCCCAGCAAGGATAGCAGGTAGCATCCTATAGCGCTCATCACCTAACTCTATATGATCCCTTGCAATATCCCTTAATGGTGTACACCCACTTCGACACAACTCATTCTTCTCACAGATATAGTTATTACATGTGTAACACTTTAGCCTATCCCTAGTCCTATCTAGTCTCAATAGCACTACTCGGGAGCAATGTCCGCATGTATAACATGGATATCTATGTTCACCTGGAGAAGCATTACCTTGTAGATCGCATCCATAGGTTATATATTCCCCAAACTGCTTGTCGGTAAACCAACTAAGGTTAGCCATTAGTCCCCCTTGCCCCTACTCCAGAATCCCCTGCACTAGTGGCATCCTGTTGCATATCCCTAACCAAGCCCATAGCATAGCCATAAACCGAAGTATCGGCTAGCTGTTTATTCCTCGCTACCATGGCTTGGACCCAATTCACATAACCCTCACTCTTGTTCTTAAGCTCCGGCATACCCTCTTTAAAAGCTAGGTAATGCTCAGCATACTCAAGCACCCTCGTTAACTCCTCATCACCTATGTTGATGAAGTCGGTATTTTGCCCTAGGGTCGGCCCCTTAGAGATTCCATCAATAGTCACCCTCCCACTAGAGGGGAAGGGGGATAGAAAGATCTGATTTATCCCATGTGGAACCCAATACGAAGGAGTTCCCGTATCATCAATCCACCCCGGCATGCCCCTATCCATCTCTGTCATAGACATCAAGGTTAGGGGTGTCCCATTATATAGAACTCTCGTGACTGAGGTGATATCCTTGGGAACGGTGATGGGATTAGAAGATGGCACCACCACATCCCTTGAGGCGGTCCAGTCTCCCGTAAAACTCTGCCACATATTTAGGGCCTCATTCGTGGCAAAAACTAGATCCTCGATGGGCCAAAACACACCAACCCCATCCGTCCTACTCATAAGGCGATCCTTTATGTTGGATAGGGTGACCCTTTGATAGTTAGCCAATTAACCCTTCTTATCCTCGCCTTCCCCTTCTAGCTCATCAACCACAAACTTCTTGACCAACCTACTTAGGAGGGTTTGTTGGAACTTCTGCAATTCCTTTATCTCCCTAACCCGATCATCCATCCACATCTTAAATAAGTAAACCGTCGCTCCACTAACCACTAGTGTGATGAAGGCTAGGACTTGGGTGGGCTCCCCAAAGTTCGGTAGGGAGGTGAGGAAAATCATGGTTGAGCCTCCGGTTGTGGTTCCAACTGCGGTTAGAAAGAGGGGTTTAAGCATTATGGTAGCTGCTTAGTAGTGATAATCACTAATCCCGAGGAACCCGTAACGGCACTAAGATCCTCCACGGTAGAGATAAGATGTAGCTTAACCGCTGTTGCGGCAGTATAGCTTGGGATGTCGTAACCCGTCATATTACTCCCACGCTCTGCGGAGGCGTCACCATATACAGTATTCGCAGCAACCTTAAGGTTTGAGGCCACCACATAATCTATATACCCTGCACTAACCCTACCAACTGCCCCAGTTAGAGTCGTGGTCCCTGCCGCTTGCCCTTTAACCACCACCACCACATCCAACACTTGTGTCTTAGCTGGAAGGGTAACTCTGGCAAGGTCCCCTGCTGTAACCGCACCCAGGGCCACAATCTGAGCGTTAGTCCAAGGATAGGCTGTAACCTGTATAGGTCCTGGCTTGCTATAAGGCATTAGGCTATGACCGTGATATACAGAACATCCCCCGCCGTGCCAACCACATAGAGGGTGCTAGTAGTAATCCTATGCTTTTCGGCGTGTAGAGAAATCCCAGCATGTGGCTCTAAATCAATCCCCGCGTTCGCGGGAACATTAGTCACATTACTCCCACCCCCGTACACATGCCCAGCATTAGTTGCCGCCGCAAGTAACTCCACCGTCTCCACATGGCTATCTGGAAGGCTAGTGCTAAAGATAGTAGCCAAATCCGCAGCAGTAGCCGTCATCGTATACTGCTTGAAGTAGAGCGCCATCTAGGGCCTACTTTCCGGAGGGTAGGGAGCTAATTAGATCATCCGGCTCACCCGCGATCTTAATACCAATAACCAACTTCAGGTCACTGATATCTCCACCCTTAAGGCCAACCGTGTTCATATCTGAGCCATCTTGAACCTTCTTCACAACTGCATCTTGGAAGTAGGTCTTGACTGGACTCTTCTCTCTCTTAATTGCCATCATTTACTCCTAAAAAATCGCGTCGTGTTTCTGGATCCAATTAGCATCCAGTGGAGCATATGGGATGGATGTGTAATCCTCATAGCTAATATCGGTTTGATTCACTAGTTGGTCTTCCGTTGTTAATTGTGCGAGAAGCTCCTTGAACCTTGCTTCCCTAGCCCTATACCCCCCAAGGGAGTCGTCGTAGAAGGGGTTAGGGTTCGATGCGAGGCCTGGCCATAGGGTTAGCTCAACCAACGCCCCTTCCCTAATTACATCACCTCTAATAGGAAATATAGGTCTATCGCTGTTTGCACTTAGAAGGGAAGGCTTCCTTAGGTATTGGTAGGGGAAAATCTGCCCCGCCGCTCCCCTTGGCCACAACTCATATCGCCTACGTCCAGCACTATTCTGTGGGGCACTAACTAGAATCCTAGGCGATCCATTATTAGTCCTCTTTGGATCCCACCTATCTATATACTCTTGCCTAAAGTTAAGATTCAACCTCCAGTTATTCGTCATATCCCTAACGGAGATAAAGCCATTAAAGTCCGTCGGGCACACTAAGTAAACAGTCTCTATGGAATAGGCAGCAGTAGGATTAGTCACGCCACCATAAACCCTATCTAGCACCATTGTCTGGCCAATAGGATCTAGGCTTTCTATGGTAAAGTATGGCGCCTGCCCACCAATGTAGATCTCTCTCCCAGCCATAGCGGAGGTCCAAACAGTCGCTGTCCCAGTCACTGCCGTACTCCCTTGAGTAACACTAACCGTCCCAGTTGCGTATGGGGTAGCAATTACAAACTCCCCATCTCCCCTAAGGGAACTCCATTGATAATGATTTATTGCCCTACTATATGCTGTATTTACGAACTCTTGGGCAAAAACCGGAGGACACTCTGGATAATAGAGGAGGACCCTCTTCCAAAGTTCCTCATACGTCGCATCACCACTATTAGCCATGGACTAATGATGTATCAGCCTCGGCCATTTGCAGGCCCATTGCCTCTACCTCATTCCTCATAAACTCTGGGGCAGTTGGATGTAGCTTATGATGTAGCAAAACTAAACCCGTATACCCTATCTGCTTCGCGCCCATCTGATTCAACCTTCTACCAAACGTTAAATCCTCCCCCATCTTGACCAACTTCCCATTCACCCCCTTCACTATATCCCTATCGAACCAATGCCAAGGGGCTGGGAAGGTTTCCTTCATCTTCTCCAAAATGGACCGTCTCATCAAACACCAACCCGTTCCACCACCATAGAGGTTATCATAAACCATATTAGGTTTAAGGTCCCCTAATACCATGGCCAACTCTTGTGTTGGATCCGGGTCCAGACCAAAGATCGAATTAGTTAAGGTCCCTAACGCATAATTCCCCCAGACCACATCGGCATTATGTATCTGTGCCACCATCATGGTCTTACTAATCGCGTCCTTCTCAAACTCAATATCGCTATCCACCATTAGGAGAAACTCATTCTCCTTCCCTGGATCGGGGATAGCTAGAAAGGCCTCCACAATCTCGTTCCTTGCTTCATCGGTGTAGGGGGAGGGGATATCTATAACTCTCTTAATCCTCCCGCCCTCATACGCGCACGCGCGAGCTAGTGCGTAACAAAATCTCCCTGCCACTAGCCCCCAATGATGATACCCCACCACAACATGGGCGGCTCTGTTCATTAGCACCTCATATTTATAACGGTAGTAGGAAGGGGGAGTCGATGTAACTCCCCCAACCCATTTGATAGCTATCTCCCCCGCGCCACGAACCTCATGACGTAGTTGGCGATAGCGGTAGTGTTCTCTGGGAATGCGGCTTGAGCCGCGGCACCAGTAGAGTAGAAGATAATCTTCCCACTCGACTTGTTATACATGGCGCCAAAGAACGTAGCTGGAGCAGAGGTACTGTTAACTGGTGCTTGGAGTTCTAGGTCATCAATGGCCCATAGGCCTAGAGCAGCCGGCGTGATTGCATCACCATTATCAGTTGCTGTCCCTGTGATGGTGATGGTCCCAGTATGTACCCTCTGATTCCCAGCCACATTCCTCTGGAGATCGGAGACGGTAAAAGTTAACGCCATCTATAACCTCCTTACCAGTCGAATCGGCCAAGCGTTAGAAGAGCCTCAACCTGAAGGGTTGTCGTAGTCGCATTGTTACCTGCTACTAGAACCGCAACAACTGGCTTGTGCATCTCTGCAACCCAGGTGGTGATGTCTGTAGCCGAACGCTGCTTCACGAGGCTGTTGGTTGACCAAACGAGCACCTTACCTGCGGCAGTGGTGGATGCAGAGGTGGAGTCTGTGACCCTTAGAGGCGCCACGCCACCGATCTGAATACACCCATAATTACCCGCGGCAGGAGTAGCCGCACCGAACACACCAGCCACTATTGGGAATGTCGTACCCCCTAGTGCGTATGCTAGGTCGGCCGTCACTACGAAGTTATCCGTATCAGCCCAGAATGCTAGCGAACCCGCCACAGCCGTGGCCGTATCCGAGGCGTGTCGCTTCACATACTGAACCTTCTTGGACGCTAGGCCTGGATCGAGCCCCGTGGTGTTGCCACCAATAGAGCCAACCTTACCAAGCTGCCCAGCTACAGGAAGGGTAGAGTCATTTACGGTAAAGGGGTTACCTGTTGCCAGGTAGAGGCCCTCCATCTTTAAAGTTCCTACTGACATGATCTCATACCTCCTTAAGCAGTGATCCCGAATAGGTAACGCATTAGTCGTGGGGCTTGAACGGTGAAGTTACCGGCAAACTTATACTGCCCCGCGATGACCGAGGAGTCCTGCGATGGTAGGAAGCCAGTGAAGCCGAAGCCAAACAAAGGATCGGTACTCACATACAACCTCATATACTTGGTGTTTAGGAACCAAAGTGTCTCACCACCACTTACCGCCGAATAACCAACCACCCCATCCGCCGTGGTTGCAGTCCTAGTACCAGGACAATACTGATCCGGTACAACAGACGAACCGTTGAACTTCAGGGCTTGGAAGCCAAAGTCAGGGTCGGTACTCTCGAACCTCTGTTGACCCTGGAAGGCGATCTTTAGAATCGACCAACCCAGGTTAGAGGTCACGATTAGATCTGGATGCTCCGAACCAATCACAACCGAGCTATACGCCTGCTCTAGGATTGGGTAGGAGATAGCTCCATTTACGTTGGCGGTAGGGCCAGTCATTGGAGACGATAGGGCACTATCAACTGAGGACCTTGCCACTGTCAGGTAATTAGCATACGCTTGTGCTAGGAACCCAGTGTTGGAGCCATCATTAAGTGCTTCATCAAGACCATTGATCTTGGCCACCCTATCTAGCGTTAGTGTCTGACCATGCCTATAAAGGTCATTAGTCAGCAACGCACTCATGGACAGAGCCGCGTTCTGGAGTAGAAGATCAATCTGGCTAAACACCGCATTCGGACCGTTTAGCTCAATCTTCAGTCTCTCAATATACGCCGATACCACTGTGTTGTAGTACCTAGGTGTAACCGTTCCACCAGAAGCGATCTGTCGCTGACTTAGGTCGAAGGTATCACCTGGAAGATATGCTGCGCTAGGAAGCACACCATATAGGAAATTTTCTTGCCAACTTGGCCCACCTGGGTAGGGCATAAGACAGTTCCTACGAAGGAAGGCTAGGACTGGCGAGTTACGGAAAACACCATCGGCTACTCCAGGGATGATCTCCTTATGAGTGATCGTGTTTACTTCATCTAAAAATGCCATTCTAGTAACTCTCCATCATTTCTATGCCGAGGCCATCATCCCTTACGAACTAACTCCCTATTGAACCACCATTTGATGCCTCCACCCACGCATTAACTGCATTCCCAATCCTATCCGAGGCATTGGTGGGTGGCTTTTTGAGGGTATCAAATATGGTTGGTCCAGAGGGCTTCAGCCTATCCGGGGCGGGGCCTTGCTTTAGAGCCTCACGTCGGCCTTCTTCCTTTGCATCTTTCTTGATCTTCTCGATGTTCGCTGCCGCACGCTTGTCGCGTTCCTCGGCAGTTAATTCATTAAATGCGGTCTGAAGGTCAACACCTTTTGCTAGTGCAGTGTCGAGAACCGTCCCTGCGTCAATGGACCAATCCTCCTTCACAATCTTGTTAGTGACTTGACCAAAGTCCTTAAGCAATCGTGGGAGGGCTTTATCGAAAAAGGAAACTTGTCCCTTTAACGCATCAATCTCTTTCCTCATTGCACTATCATCTTGTTCCACAACAGGCTTCCTTTCCGGCTTAGCTGGGTCGTCTAAATCCACTCCAGCGGCATCCTTCATAGCTTCTAGTCTTTGCTTAAGGGCATCGCGTTCAGCAACTAGGGTCTGTTGACGGGGGGCATTTTCCTCATACCACGCCAGCCATTCAGCCTCTTTCTGCTTAAGCTCTTCCTTATCAGCATGATATTGATTCAGCTTCCTATAGTAATCACTCTCTCGTAGGTGACCACCAAAAAACTCTCTACCAACATCACTAACTAGGGCTTCAAAATGTGCCTTCTGGTCTTCTGTCTTTAGCTTAGACCTAACCTCCTCCAAGTACGCTTCGTATGCGGAATCGTCTTTTGCCATTCAATCTCCTCGATCTGGGTTACACACCAAATGAAGGCATACCCTCACCCATTGGGGAGATAGGTGCCCTCTCGGCTGCTCCACTCGAAACAACTTTCCCTAATACATCCATTAGGGTGCTTTTGACTTTATCAATATCGGACGCGACTGTAGGAGCCGCTGCCGCGATGTCATCTAAGGCCTTATGGGCGGCATAGAATAACTTCGGTATAGCTCCTGCTTGACCGGCTCCGAACTCATCCCCACCCTCCCCTTCCTCATCCTGCATGGAGGGGCGATAGGCGGACATGGTTGGTGTACCAGGAGGTGGCGACGGAGGGGCCGACATCATACCAACCCCCATCCCACCTTGTGTAAATGCCATCTACTTCTTACTTTAAAACTGCATCAATAAATGGGGTACGGAGGCCTGGGGACACCCTGCTTCCGCCAAAGCCAGATTTATCTGGAGCGGTAGACGCCTTACCCTTGCCATTATCCGCATTGCCCGCCGACTTACCACCGAAGCTCGGCTGGGTTAGTTTTGCCATCATTAAACTCCTCTAGAGGTGGACCCTCTGACTACTCTTTTGAACGAAGGTCGCTTGTTTGCAAGGGCGTAAAACACCTGTTTACCCTTCTTGGCGCCCTTATAGTGGGAAATCATCTTCCCCTTAATCTCTTCGCCTTTAGGTGTTAGGGGCATCTTCTATCTTCTCCACCAAGTTTGATTGAGTATTATCGCACACTAAGGGCTTATCTGTCAAGGGCTTAACCGCACCGAGGACAAAGTTGTAAGTCTCTCCCTCCACCTTATCCACCAACCTAATGAAGTCTACCTTATAGATACCCCTATAGTCTGTCATAGGTGACTCTCCCACTTGAGCATAAGCGGCTTGGCTTAGAAAGATAAGGGAGGCGGGACTTATGATCCTAGTATGTCCTGGGTCACTAAAGGCCCATATGGAGTTAAAGGTGGGGCAGCATGCTAGGAGTCTGCCGTTAGGCTTTAGGATCCTATGGAACTCACTGAATTGGGCAAAGAAGAACCTATAGTCCCCCTGCCTCCCACAATGTTCTAGCACCTCATATGCATGGATTTCATCAAACGTATTATCTTCAAAGGGGTACGGTAGGACATTTAGATCATGCACCACATCTGGCTTGCAATTAGGATCTATATCTAAAGTCC
>ERZ1292632.4101-Hain-H43-01um-R2-4101-length-10660-cov-5_pt1 | contig 10660 bp, 11 predicted proteins | sample MGYA00564407_ERZ1292632 | MGnify/ENA primary metagenome ERZ1292632 (study PRJEB36523, sample SAMEA6512637) | groundwater metagenome | collected 2019-01-08 | study: AquaDiva: Metagenomics assemblies of 32 groundwater samples | reverse complement strand
AATGCATGGCATGGACAGCATATAATTGTGAAGATAAAAAATGTGGTCACTGTGTCGATATATTCGGGGAGTGAAATGTTTTTAACAGAATACAAAAATACAATAAGTACAATAAACAAATACAACTGTAATGGCATATTTTGCCATGCCGAAAAAGAACTTCCGCATTTATTTAAGAAAGAGAGGGAATTAGACAAAAAAATCAACGAATTATGGGATGTAAATTTAGAAAAGTTTAAAGAAGCATGTCAGGATTACAAAAGGACGATTTTAATAATTTTAGGCTCAATGGGAGAGGGATAAAAATGAGCAATGCGGAAATAATGACGATAATACAAACATCCGGTATAGACAAAACCAAGGCGCAAACATTGCTGGATAAATTCACTGGCTATTTCGACGTGGCCGCAGAATGGGAAAGAAAAACCAAAGAAATAATTGTCACAGATATATCACAAGTCACAGAAATGAAGATGGCCAGGGAAGCCAGGTTATTTCTTGGGAAAAAAAGAATTGAAGTTGAAAAAACGAGAAAAATCCTAAAAGAAGAATCTTTAAAAGAGGGACAGATAATTGATTCAATAGCAAGAATTTTAAAAAACCTTATCGAGCCAATAGAGAGGGAACTTGAGGGAAAAGAAAAATTTGCAGAGTTAAAAAAAGCAGAGCAACTAGCATTGCTAAAATCAAATAGGATTGAAAAGATAAAACAATTTTCAGGAGATATGAATTTAGAATTGTACAACATTGAACTAATGCCTGATGATGTATTTGATCAGTTTTATGAAGGCATTAAAAATACTTATAATAAAAAAATAGAAGAAGAACAAATGGTAGAATTGGAAAGGATTGCAAAAATAAAAGCAGTGGAAGAAGAACAAAAAAGATTAAAACTTGAAAATGAAAGACTGAAAAGGGAATACGAAAAGAAACAAGAAGAATTAAGACTTGTAAATATTGCAGCAGAGGCAGAAGCGAAAAGATTAAAAGACATTGCCGCACAGGCCGCAATTAAATCAGCAATAGAAACAAAGAGATTGAAGGATATTGCAGACGTTGAGGCTAAAACATTACAAGATATCAATACAGCACTAATAGAAAAAGAGAGAGAAAAGACAAAACAGGCAAACATTGCAGCAGAAGCAGAGACAAAAAGATTAAAGGATATTGCCGAAAAAGCCAATGCCGAAACAAAGAGATTAAGGGATATTGCTACCGCAGCAGCCGAGAAAGCCGATGCTGAGGCAAAGGTAAAAAAGGATGCCGAAACAAAATTACTACAAGCCACAGATAAACAAAAAATGCTTACATTTAATTCAATGCTGCATACTATTCAATACCCTGTCGTATCAAACCAAAAAGCCAAAGATTTAATAGTTTCAATCCAGGCTTATATGGAGAAACTTGATACATTTATAATAGGTAAAATAAAGGAGTTATAAAAATGCTAGTAGAAATCATAAAAAAAATTGCTGAAGAAACACAAGAAGACCGGCAACCTTATAAACATCGTCCATCTGCTGCTTGTAAATGTATCCGGCAACAGGTATATCATGCGATGAAGATTGAGCCTAAAAGGTTGGCTGGAAGAGCATTGTTGGTGTTCGATGATTCTACGTGGCACGAGGAACTAACAGCAGACTGGCTCAGAAAATCATCGTATCAAATACATAGTCAGCAGTTGCGAGTAGAAATATTTGATGTAAATGGATACAAGGTTTCTGGCAGCATAGACGGCATAATCACAGATATTTTAGGGAAGGACTATCTCTGGGAACATAAAGCACTGTCAATGTTTGGATTTGAGAAAATAGAAAAGTCCCCTACAGATGCTCACGAGTACTACATGCAATGTGCTTTATATCTTTTTGGTTTACGAAAAATTAATCCGGACATAAAAGAAGCAATCTTGCATATAAAAAACAAGAATACTGCAAACTATCTTGAGTATCTTGTAGAATTAACGAAAAGCGATGTTTGTAATGTTTATACCTTATCGGGAACAAATAGAGATCAGCTTGTATACACGATTGTGCAGCCAATTGTCGATGCAATGGAAAAGTTTTTAGCGATTGACAAATGCCTTGAAACTGGCGAAATACCAGGTAGGCCTTACCTGCACGATGACTGGCACTGTTCTTATTGCGGTTGGAACGAGCTTTGTTGGCAAGGATACCAGGAAGAAGTCGAGAATGCGCCACAAGGCGTAGACCTATCATCATACATACCGCAAGGCACAATTGACGAATACATGCAGGTAAAATCAATCAAATCTGAATCCGAAAAAAAGGAGAAGGAATTAAAAAAACAAATAAAAGAATTAATGGAAGTAAAAAACTACAAGTCAGGCTATGTTGGAAGTGTTGCAATCAATAGGGAATTTAGAGATGTAAAAGGTTTTACCGTAGCGCCGAGAACGGATGAAATTTTAACAATTAAATACAGAAGGGAGTAGGGATGATGTCGATTACAAAGATTAAAGGGTTGTCTGATGTTCGGAGGCTTCCAAGATTAAACAAAATCAGACTTGGAATTAAGGCAACAAGTGATAGAACTGGAGGTGAATATCCCGAAGAAACACCATATTTCGTTTGTCCGCCAGAGGTGGTTAAAATTTACGGAGATAAACCTACCGAGTTAGACGTAATGTTGCCTATCGAGGACACGGATATATGTTTACCGCAGGCGTACGAGTGGTACGGGAACACCGCAGGGCTGAAATGCCGTGGAGATGGAGAAATTGCCTTTAGAGCAGATCCAAAAACCCATGCTTTCGCGGAACGAGAATGTCCGTGTGAGATGCTTGATGTTGCGAATGGCTGTAAGCAGAGAATGCACCTTAGAGTTATTCTACATAAGGTGAACGTGGGTGGGGTGTACCAGATTGACACAAGTTCAATTAACTCAATAATAGATATTAATTCATCAATTTTCTACGTTAGGGCATTAGTGGGACGTGTTGCCCTTGTGCCGTTGAAATTGAAAAGGAGATTAATGGAAACTCACCACTTGGGGAAAAAGCAAATACATTACCCAATGATATTTGAACTTGAAGCCGATGTTACATTGCTAAATTCTCTCAGAGAATCAACAGGCAGAATACTTGAGTCTTGCAAACAATACAGCCTGCCTGCACCGGTTACAGAAAATCCTGCTCTTGATGCCGATGTTATAATCCCTCATTTAAAAGATACACTTAAATCACGATTTGAAACAGCAACAACAAAGGCAGAACTCAATGAAATAGCAAAAGAACTCACACCTGAAGTAAAGGCTACAATGCTGGCCTCTGATGTAGCATTGTTAAAAGAAGTATATGGAAAAAGATTAGAAATACTCGAAGGGAAATAATAAATGAATATTAACTGGAACGAACACGAAATTGCAGCACCTGGCGAATTAATACCAGCAAAAACATGGGTAACTGCACAGTGTATTAAAATTACCAAGAAACTCACAAGCGATGGGGATGAAATGTTTGCTATGAAATTTTCGGTAATTTCCGGGCCTTACAAAAACAGGCACTATCAGGATAATATCGTTTTCTCCGAAAAGGGATTATCCAGGGCAAAGCTAATTTGCGACTCGATGGGAATCGATGTTACTGGAAGTGTGAGTGTTGATGAGCTTGAAAAATCTTTGCTTGGAAGAGAAGTACAAAACGAAATAATAATAAGCAAAGATGGTAAGTACAACAATGTATCCTACGCAGGATACAAAAAGGTTGAAATTCCATTCTAATGTCTAATGAATAGCGAACATTCAGAACAGCGTAAATTAATAATATGGGCAAGTTGGGAGATCAAAAGCATTCCCGAACTTGCCCTATTATTTTCAATACCCAATGCAGGCAAAAGAACTCAACAACAAGCCGCATGGATGATTGCTGAAGGGCTAAAGTCAGGTGTTCCAGACCTGTTTCTGCCTGTAATGCGATACGGTAAAGGCGGATTATTTATTGAAATGAAATCTGAAAAAGGAAAACTTTCAGAAAATCAAATCAAGTGGCGTGATAGACTAATTGTACAAGGATATGAATATGCATTGTGCCGGACGGCTGAAGAAGCAATGAAAAACATAAAGGAATATTTAAGATGACGATTCCGCTACTCAGACCATATCAAAATAAATCCATACAGGAATTAAGAGATAAAATACGTGATGGCCTAAAACGAATAGTTTTAGTATGTCCGACAGGTTCCGGAAAAACTACAATAGCAGCAGAAGTTATTCGAATGTGTGTTGCAAATAAAAAATCTGTGCTATTTCTTGCACATCGGCAGGAGCTTGTGTTTCAAGCACAAGACCGCATTAAAAAAATAGGGATTGAACCTGGTATTATTATGTCGGGGCATAAGCATTTTCCATCACAGGTTAATATTGCATCAATCCAAACACTTAATAATCGCAACAAGCCTAACGCAGATGTAATTATATTAGATGAATGTCACCACTCTGTCAGTAAATCTACATCAGCGCTTCTTAATCATTATAATAACAACAGTATCATAATAGGTTTAACTGCTACTCCATATCGCCTCGATGGAAAGCCTCTTGGAGATATATTCCAAGGACTTGTTGAACCTGTAACGATTCGTGAGCTTATAGAATCTGGTTATTTAGTTGAGCCTTGCTATTATGCACCCAAAGATCAGATAGACACCTCACATATCAAAAAACAGCATGGAGAATTTAATATTCAGCAATTGTTTGCTGAAGCCGATAAGCGGATACTTTATGATGGCGTGGTAAATAATTATAAAAAGTTTTGCGATGGACAACGAGCAATCGTGTTCAACGTTAACAAACAACACTCTCAAAACATGAGGGACTTTTTCATCCGTGACGGCATATCAGCAGTACACATTGATTGCGATACTCCATCAAAATTACGAATACAAATTCTGAAGGATTACAAGGACGGTATTTACAAGGTAATTAATAATGTAGGTTTGCTTTGCGAAGGCTATGACTTGCCAAGCGTATCTGGTATAATCATCAATCGTGCTACCACATCCAAATGCCTATACTTCCAGATGTGCGGGCGTGGACTCAGACCACACGAGGATAAAACCCATTGCGTTATAATTGACCACGGCGGTAACATTCAGCGTTTCGGGCTGCTAGATGAAGAACAAACTCACGACCTGTTTAAGAAACAAAAGGAAAAAATTCCTGGTGAATCTCCATTAAAAATTTGCCCATCTTGCGAGGCTCTTATACATGCCAGGATAATGATTTGCGAAAACTGTGGACATATATTTGAGAAAAAAGAATCAGAGCTTAAACAATCCGAATTTATTGAAATTATTAATTTTAAGAATGTACCGGATTTAGGCGTGGTGCCTGAGCGGCTACAAAAGCCGTTTAGACAAATGACAGAGGAAGAACTGGAAGAATATCGGTCAATTAAAAATTACAAACATGGCTGGAAGTTTCATGTTAGAAAACTTATATATACTAAATAAAATTCTAAAGGAGTATTACAATGAGTGATGATTTTCAAATAAATCCAGCACACTACAAGGCCAGAAATATTGAAGTAATAGAAGTAATAGAAGCCTTTGAATTAGATTTTTGTAGGGCCAATGCCATCAAATACATACTCAGAGCCAAAAAAAAACATGAAAATCCAATTATAGACATCCAGAAAGCGATCTGGTATTTAGAGCGTTATATTACACAGAATACAAAAAATTAACCTTGAGGATTTATCCCACATGAACCATCAAATTTCGTATTTCAAAAACATTACCAGCACCATTCCGTTGCAGAATTTTACCATACAAGAATTCATACAGAAAATAAAAGACGGATTCTGGAACGACTCAGTTTCTCGATACAGAGAAGGCACTACTGACAAAAAAAACATTCCTTATGTCACGGTTTCCGGCACATTCTCAGAACGGAAAGACGCAGGTATAATCACCCACTCAGGATTAATTTGTATCGACATTGATAATGTTCTACCGTCCGACTTTGAACTCCTCAGGCAGCGCATCAACGGCGATCAATATACTCTTTCGTCATTTACTAGCGTATCAGGAACTGGCTTAGCCATTGTCGTGCGCATCGACCCTAAAATGCACAAAGAAGCATTCATGGGATTGCAAAAATACTATCTTGATAACTATCAGTTACAATCAAGCGACCCAAAATTGCCTAATTATTTAGATGAACAATGCAAGGATATCTCCCGCCCACGGTACGTTTCTTTTGACCAGGCAGCATTTGCTAGCCAAAAATCGAAAGTTTTTAAGGAGTACATCAAAGAATCTAAGGCCGAGAAGAAGTTTAACACGCAAATTTATCACGACACTGAAATTGATAACCTGGTTAAGCATATCTGCACAAAAAAAATACTTATCGGCAACGACTCATATTCTGACTGGCTTAGGATAGGCTTTGCATTTGCCGATGAATTCGGCGAGAGGGGACGTTCTTATTATCATTCTTTATCTCAAACATCTTCAAAATACGATCAAGAAAAATGTGATAAGCAATACAATCACTGCCTAAAATCGGCAACCGGAGCAGTCGGCATTGGCACATTGTTCTTTTTTGCGAAACAGGCAGGCATTGACCTGCATCAAATAGTTATGGGCGATACAAAGTTCATAGTCTCAGCAGCCAAAAACGCAAAACGTGATGGCCGAAAACCAGAAGGATGCACAAAGATGCTTGCAGAAGTCTACCAGATACCACCGGAAAAATCGGAAAATATAATTCAGAAGGTTTTTGAGCGAAACATTGACTTACGCACAAAAGACGAAATAGGCATTACCGAATCAATCCAATTATTACTGTCTACAAATTATCCAAATCTAAGAAGAAATCTTATCACAAATCATATTGATAATGGCAATGTAGCGATAGAAGATGTTGCGCTTAATTCTATCTACTGCAAGCTATACGAAACTGATGACCGTATTACTTTTCAAATGTTCAATCACGTCCTGAATTCTGATTTTACAAAGCCTTACAATCCTATCATAGATTTTATAAAAACACACGATGCCGACACAATTACTAAAGATTGCATTGACCGCCTTGCGTTAAGCATACAATCCGATTCTGGCCTTAATGTTGATGATGCAGCATGCAAGGGAGACTATGTACGATATTTCATAACTAAGTGGGGTGTATCGATGATAGCCAGCGTTTTTGGCAATCCGTCCCCTTTATTCCTTGTTCTGTGCGGTGTACAGAACAGTGGTAAAACTGAATTTTTTCGAAGGCTCTGGCCTTCAGAGCTTAAAAGATTTTACGCAGAATCATCGCTCTGTAATGCAAATGATAGTGATAATTATACCTTGATGGGTAGTAAACTTTGCCTCATGAACGATGAATTAAGCGGTATGTCTTCAAGGCAAATGGAAGCATTCAAAAGTATCACCAGTAAGGATGTTTTAACTTTCAGGATGCCTTACGACAGATGCTATGTTGAAAGAAAACGTCTTGCCGTGTTTTGCGGAACTACTAATTTGCTTGATATTTTAAGCGATTTCACCGGCAACCGAAGACTATTACCAATTAACGTTTTAGGTATTAATTTTAGTGAATACAATTCAATTGATAAAACACAGCTATTCATGGAGTTTTATAGGCTTTATCAAGCAGGGTATAATTACAATCTTACAAGAGAGGATATTACCCTACTGAACCTTGCAACCAGCGACGACCATGAAGTAATTAACATGGAATCCGAAATGATAAGTTATTACTTTGAAGTTCCAACTCAAAACAACTTATATAAAAAATCTGAATTACTAACTACTTCTCGTATAAAAGACTTCTTAGAAACAAACACAAAGCAAAAATATTCTTTGCGCAAAATCGGTATAGAGATGAAAAAAAAAGGATTTACAAGAGATAGTAGAAATTATGAAAAAGTTTACCGGGTAATAATAAAAGAAGGTAATCTTAATATCTGATACAGATAAAATATTAATGTGTCCATTCGTAAGTTGTTTTTTGTTAAATACTTATAGATAAAAAAGACAGATAAAGTCAAAAAAACACCATTTTCCAAGACTTTATTGGAAACATTATTGTTTTTTTTTATAATTTTTATCTTAATTTTTACTATAAACCCTTATTTTATTATTACTTACTATTAATTTTTTATATATTTTTATACTTTTTTTATTTTTTTTTTCTATTACCTTTATTACTTGTAATTTATATGTCTTATCTGTCTACTAAGTAATAAGTATATATAAATATATAGGTTAAGATGGGACAGATCCGTAGACAGATCTCAATTCGTAGACAGATATATCTGTCTACAAAAAATTTTTGGTATTTCGAAAATAAGTCATATCTTATTTAAAAAGATAACTTTATCTCTGTTTTATGCCTGCAAATGTGGCACAACATTTGTGAGGAAAAGTACTTAAAATGCTCTTAAAAGTCCTAAGTTTAAAAAATACAGTGCTTTGTGACTTTTCGATGCATAAGTACTTACTGTGTAGGTGTTTATGGATTTGAAAAAGTTTGTTTTGTACGTAAATTGCCTGCGTAGTGGTCTTGTAAGTGTTTTGAATTCGACAACTTGAGACTTTTTACATTGTGTAAAAGATGGACTATTATTCATACATGCTTTAATAGGGGGATAATAAGGGGGGGGAATTGGGTTAGTTGAGATTGAGTCCTAATTGCAGTATAAATTTAATGTTTACGGCTGGTAAATTCTTTATTACGTGTGCCGGGTGTGTTATCTTTTAAAATTATCGGTTAAGGAAAGGTTGGTAATTTAATGCCTGTATTACTAAAATCGCTTTCAAGGGTTGAATCTGCACTGCATAGGTTAGGATTGGTTAATAAGTCGTGTGAGTATATCAGAGATGTTACCGGTATGGATGTACTGAGTACCTATGATCCAGGTTTTGAGGTTTGGGTTAAAAAGCTTGAAAAACTCCCTGTTAAGCCACCACGGTATAACAAACGCAAATTATCTGAAACCAATTTATTATGAAGCACACAAGAAGAAAATTAGGAATTTATCTATAGGAGGTACCACAAATTGAATGGTGACAATGGCGAGCGTTAATCGTACTTAGATAAAGGGGCAGATCGGTTTGACCTGCCCCTTTAAAATTATTTTCTTAACTATTTAAATATAACCACTTATCGCACAACTTAACTATTTCTGAAGCACAAACAGCAGATTCTTGCTTAAAATGTTTAGCTATGAAATAAGTATATTTAAAGTAAGGAGAATCATAACTCCTTATACATTTGTCATCATAACTCAACGCAAGACTTAAATCATTACTCCACAAATTTATTAGCGGACACCTTTTGCAGTCTAGAGGGTATTTTATTATACCTTTTTTCTTGCAAAATTCACACAGATAGCAACAGTTCAATAAATCAACATTTTTTTTGAAAAGTTTTAAATAATCTTCTTTTTTTTTCTCAGGGTTTTCCGATATCCATTGCCACATCTTTTTTGTTTCTTCTACTGCTTCTTTTGCTGTTAGTTTCATATCGTTCCTCTCATTCCCACCACGTTAAAAGCATTGTCATTACCGGATATTTTCTGTATCAGATCTTTATGTTCCTCATTCATGTTTTCATATCCTCCTTTAAAAAACTCTGTATTAGGCTAAAATTCTACATCCTCTCGTTCTGCCCTGAGCTTTGCTATTTCTGCCTGCCTGGCATATCTACACAGGTTCATGAAACTTTGCTATTTTGCCTCTTCTTTTAAAATACCCTCAATTGTTTCTATGAAATATTTAGACATTGACGCTGCATATGATGCCTCACTTCCACCCCATTCAGCCAATACCGCATATGCTACCTCACTTGCCGCACTTGCCGCACTTTTATTTGTTATATTTAACCAATCTACACCAGCTATTATATTGAACCAATTTTCATCAAATGCCGACCGAGATTTACACGTTGATGCTTTTTTTGCGCACATAAGCACAAAATCTATTTTTTGTGGCTTTGAAATCGCAGGTATTTCAATTTCTTTGAGTAATGTCAGTTCCTTGCACCCGCCTTTTAACCCATCGTGGGCAACAACATTCCATACCTCGCATTCAAAAAGCCTTGGATTGGTAATATTTGCGTGTACAGGATTAAATAGAATGGCTAATGCAGGGTGATCATAATAATGTATCACCTGATCGCTACAGAGTTTATTACCTTCTCTGCTTATTATAACCTTTTTCTCGATTTCCAACTTGAACCCACCACGGGTTTGCATCTCTTGATTTGTCAGTTTATACTTTTTCATCACGCCCGGTTCCCTCCAATACTTGTATGAATTTCTCGAGTCGTCTAACCTCTTTGCTTGTGTCGATCAACGAATTGATTGTTGTCATTGTTTTATCTCCTCTATATGATAATCTGTAAATGTGATTTTGTAAACGTTGTAAGAATTTCTGCCTTGACTTTTATTTATCGTATCTCTCACCCATTTGGCGTTTTTTTCGCAAGAATACAGCATTGTATTTTTTAAATCGAAAACTGGTTCATGATTTGCAAAGTAATATGTTAATTTTTCATCCATTGTTATTATTTATCGACAAGAAGTTTGCATTCGCTGCATACCTCCCCAGGCTCGTGAAATTTTGCTATTTTGCAGTACATTATTTCATCCCTCATTTTAAAATCCCATCAATGATTTCCTGTAAAAGCATTG
>ERZ1292632.3216-Hain-H43-01um-R2-3216-length-12730-cov-3_pt2 | contig 10661 bp, 16 predicted proteins | sample MGYA00564407_ERZ1292632 | MGnify/ENA primary metagenome ERZ1292632 (study PRJEB36523, sample SAMEA6512637) | groundwater metagenome | collected 2019-01-08 | study: AquaDiva: Metagenomics assemblies of 32 groundwater samples | reverse complement strand
ATCAAGCCTTCGTTCGAGCCGTTTGTTCAAGCCTGCCACTCCTCGCTTAGCTCAGCCCCCAAACTAGCGGCCAACTTCAAGCCGAGCTTCCTGCCCTTCGGCCGCTTGTCCGTCTTGCCGACCATTACCTCGGCCAGCTTTTCGGGCGCTTCGACGGCCAGCCTTACCACCTTGTACTCACTACCCACGTCGCGCAGCAGGTCCTCGCCTACGCCCGGACCGATGCCCGTATGCGCGGCTAGACTCCAGACATCATTCCGCCACTGCACATCCAGCGTCACGACCTCGGGCCGCTGCCGTTCCTTGATCCACCTGTGTTCGTCCCGTGACAGGTTGATTACGAGGCGGGCTATCTCAATAGGATACTCGCCCAAGACTGGGCAGTCCATAATGCGAATGCCCATGAGCTGGATGTCCAACATGATTGATTGGAACGAGTCCCACGACCAGCCCGACCGCACCCAACCGTCTGTGTCAGCCCTCGGATCGCGCGGAGACTCGTACTCCACAACGCCTGCTGGCGAGCGGCGGAAGGCTCCCTCCCTAAGCAGCCAGGGCAACTGGTAGGAATCAACCATCTTGTGAGCCTGCTGCACGAGCTGCTTGTCGGACATGGACTGTAGGAGGTTGCTTATGGTTTTCCTCTCAATGCCCGACGAGATCCGGTGCGGCCAAAAGGCATAATCGCCAGCAACGAGGCCTCCTGTAGTCGATGTCGTGATAGCTGTTAGGCCATACGCTTGCAGCCGTTGGGCAGCATTCTCCGGTTCGCGGAAGTCGACTACGACGAGGGGGCGGTTGTCTGGCATGGACAGCCTACCTCGCTGTAGTCATCGTCAAGCACTTCAATCTTCGACATAGAGAAAATCTGCACCTCTGCCGAGTTGTTTGCAAAGTGTATCCCGGTCAAGTCATACGGGGCCGGGACACCCATTTTCCGATAGACCACGGCCAGTTGACCACTACAGGCAAAGGAGCCGTTAGTAATACGAATCACCTTGCCAATAGCCAGCTCAAGGGATTCACGATTTTCGTATGTAAGTTCGTGCCATCTCCTCATCATAGCAACCTCTCAGCCTACGGGTGCAGATCGCCTGTCATCAGGGCTAACCAGAGGATCACTCCAACGATTGCCCAGCCGACAAGCTGCCCAACAAGAAACACGAGGGCTCCCTCTTTAAGCTGCCTCATCATGTTAGCCTCTCAGCATCAGGAAAGTCCCCGCCTGCATACAGCCGGTAGATGTTAGCAAACGTGATCTGCTCGTTGTAGAACTCCATGCCCTCCATCACCGTGTTCTTGGCAAACTTCGTGAGGCGCCCCGTATGCTTGCGGCCCATATGCCCGACCGACTGGCAGTCCGCGCCTCCGCAAGCCAAGCATTCCTTCCGCAAGTCCAAACGAACCTCAACCAGATACGGGACCTTGGGGTTGATGCGCGCCTTGTACGCCCCAGGAATAGGCCCCTTCGAGTCCCACTGCTGAGACTTCTGGTGCGTCAGCACGAAGAAGCAGCCCTGGTTCTTGATCCACGACACGACGCCAGACACGATCAGGTTTCCTTGGCTGTAGATCAGGCCGCCCGTGCGCTTCTCGCCCGCCGCTTCGCGCGCCTCGGCTAACGGCGCAACGTAGACCTCCTGCACGACGTCCCACCACGACGACCCCGAGTCAAGGATGAACGTGCCGCCTGCCAGCTTGCCAGCATCCAGCTCGTTCTTAGCGATCTCCCTCAGTGCAGTCAGTGACAGCGTCGCCTCGGGCCGCGTCCAGCCGCCGGGGCTGGCGGGCGCGAACGAGTACATCGTCGTATGCGCCCGGCGCTCAGGCGGCATCTCGTATAGGAATGCCTTGGCATCGCGGTCCCCGAAGTTCACATGAACGATCGGCCACGGGCAGGTCAGCAGTCCGAACTGCGTCTTGCCGCAGCCCTCGAGCGCCTCTACGCTGATCGAGAAGGGTATGATGGGTGGCGCAGAGCCCGCCGTAGCGCCCTGGGTGGCACCATACTTAGTACGGATTTCGTCGACTGTCATTCGCTTTCCTCCTCGGCTGCGTCGGACGGCGCTCCGATTACCTTACCGGCAGCATCCCACAAGTAGCGTTCGCAGTTTATTGCAGGCCCACAGGACACGAACTGCATTCCCATTCGTAAGCGGGCGATTGCGGGCACCCTCCCATCCACTCGCCCATGCCTGTCAGTGGGGGCTGCTCGTCAGCCAAGACAACCTGCTGCCTCCGTAGAAGCTCTGACTCCCATTCGTCCTCGAAGCCCTCCCGAAAGACAACCAGAAAGGACTCGAGGGCAGACTGGGGCGGTCGTGGGCGCTCTCCCTTTCGCTTACTCCCGTAGTCACCCATGATCCAGTTGACTACCAGCCTCGCGTAGGGAGCCTGTGTCCAGTGTGCGCGGCGGGCGAACAGCAGGTAAGTCTTCACCTGTTCGACCCACCAGGGCGCATCCTCCGGTCCTCTACGTTGCGACTTGCGCGTCTGCTTGACCTCGTGGATGATGCCCTGGTCGTCGATGTAGTCGGGTGTGAACATAAGCCACGGCGTAGCACAGACAGGACAGGTGACGGGTTCAGGCAGCACCCGATCCGTAACGGGTCTCGTAACCCTCGATACGGTGCGGCAGTGGAAACAGTACGCGGCAGCACGCTGCTTGTCGCCTGTTGACACGAGGTCCTCGAACATCAGCCCCTCGAGCCAGGTCAGTAGCGTGTCATCAGACGGGTCGGCTCCCTCCGGAAGCCTGCGCTTAGCATGAGCCTTGCGTAAGCAGTAGAACAGGTCGCTTGCGTGTACTGCGTCTCGGCGTTGACTAGGTCCGAACTTCGCCCTTATCTTTTCGTTCAGAGCCTCCGTGTGCGCATCATCACGGATGATTGTGAAGTCCGGTTCACTTGCCACGGCTGGCCTCCACGATGCGGGCGGCACGGCGGATGTCGCCCAGTGTCAACACCACAGAGATCGGTGCGCTGTCGTTCAGAGGATCATGCCGAGTGTAGTTCTTTACCTTTGCAGCCAGCGGCTCCAGCGCCTCCAGCATCAACCGGCAGGCGGCAACCAGGGCGGGCAGATCGGTGCGGGCATGGGAGACAAATGCAGTATCCTCATTGGGTCTTTCAGCATGAGTACGTCTCATCAGGCGCTGAATCGCCTTGATCGTGAGACACTCAAGCGGCCATGGGGCCGCAGTCGCCGCCTCACAGTACGCCTCAATCTCCCCCAGCCTGCCCAGGACTTCCAGCGGGTTGTCAGTGGTAGTCATGAAAGCCTCCTTGTATCGGACCTCCCAGGGCGACGTGGGAGGCCCTCCTCGCTACCCCGTAACGAGGCTAATGGTGCCGTCGTCGGCCACGACTACCTTGCCAAGCTCCTTGAAGGCAGCCAGCGCAGCGCCCGTAGCGACAGCGTTCAGAACCTTCGACGTCCGCAGCTCAGGCGGAAGCGCCGTGATGATGGCCGCCGGGTCCTTGGCGTTCTTCCCCGCAAAGTAGGGCAGGACTTCGGAGTCAGAGGGCTCCGTTGCAGCCTGAGCAACAGACGCTGTCGTCTCGGCTACCTCAGCGCCGCCTTCCTCCCCGTCCCTGGCTCGTACCTGGATGATCTGAATCTCGCCCTTGAACTCGTAGTCTGGGGGCAGAAGCTCAGTCGGAACCAGGACATTGCGGGAGGGGATGGACCCACCAAACGTCTTGGTCGGGTAGAAGTCAAACATGGCCTTCTTGCCCACCAACGCGTCGGGCGGCTCCAGCTTGCCGAACACGCGCTTGGACTCGCTGACGATGAACCACTCCTTAGCATAGGCCGAGGAGATTGCGACCAGCGCGTTCTCGCGGTTCGACCACTTCTTCAGGTCCACGCCGCCGTAGCGGCCAGCCGGTGCCTGCGATCCGTCGGGCAGCAGCAGACGGGCATCGAGCCTTTCGACGCGAAACTCCCACTGCGGCAGCGGATCGGCGATGGCAGGCCGAAACTGCGTGGCCTTCTTGTAGTCGTCACTTGCCAGCCGATACCGGCTAATGACGACGATCCCAGGGAATGTCTGCTTGGGCTCAGCCCAAGTTCCAGGCTCTATGCTGACCCCCAGGTCAGCCGATGTTAGGACCTTTTCGTCCTCGGGCATGTGAAACCTCCTGGCTAGCTAGCCGTCTGTCGCCCGTAATAGGAGCCGACGTCAGCCCCCATACTTCTTGCTTCCTTGTCTCCCGTCTTGCCTATGCTTACGTTCCAGCTTCTTGCGGCGCCGCATCTCGCGGCGGTACTTGTAGTACTCGTCTCGTGCCTCCTGACTGAGGTCGGGCCACTGGATTAACCAGGGCAGGGACATGAGCTGACGGAGTGACTTTGTCTTCATTTCTAAAGTTTCTGAGCTGTGTGGCACAGGCAGCGAGGGCACTGTCCTACACTAGGAGCGGGTACGCCTGGAGGAAAACGTAAAGAGCCACGCCACCCACAGTTCGAGCAGAGGTACGTCATGGAGTAATATGACCCCGTTACTACTTGGCCTTTAGCCATCTCACTGTCTCCCTAAACGACTGGGGCGCATATGCCCGCACGTACAGACTCCACCAATTACCGTCGAGCACATATGTAACTCCCTGATCTGTCGGCGTCCTCACTGCCCTCCCTGCTGCCTGAACCACAGTGTTCAGCGCATCCGCATCGTACACCTTCTGTCCGAACTTCGTATCCCACTCTGGCTTGTAGGCCCGCTGAGCTGCCGTCACAGGGTCGCCGAGATCAGCGAAGGGCGTCTTAGCGATCACCTGAAACCCTATGACATAGGGCAGGTCGATGCCCGTGGTCATTGACGGGGACAGTAGGATCAGCGGCTCCTGTGCGTGCTCGAACACCATCAGCGCCTGTGCTAACGTAGGCAGAGGCATACTTGAGCCCGCCTGCGCGTGTGCTATGTAGCGGGCGGGGTCCATCGCCTGCAGCCTCGAGTACAGCCGATGCGCGATCGCAAACGACGCCGTGTGTATCACACCCTTCTTTCCGGCCAGTGAAGGCTGACTTGCCAGGTAGTGTATAGCCTGAGCCAACCTATCCCACTCGGCATCAGTCGTCCGCCTCGATGCCCTAATCACAGGCCAGTAGAACACGGGCCGGTTGATGGCAGGAAAGACGCTCGGAACGTCGATGTACTCGGCCTCCTCAATCGGTATGCCGAGCCGCCTCGCCAGCAGGGCTGGATCGCCAAGCGTTGCGCTCATCAGGATGACCTTCGGGAACGGCCCCCAGAGCAGTGCCTTAGCTGACGTCCAGGCCCAGATTGGCCGGATGTTCACGTTCTCGCCGTCCTTGACCGCCATCCACTCCGTCGGATCGCTGATGTTGCTAACGGCCTCGGCTGCGTTCAGCATCCCCTGGAGCCTGGCCCGTGCGCGTAGCTCATCGGGCGTCATGCCCCTACGAATAGGCGGAAGGTCGGCGACCAGACGCTCGACCACGGTAGCTGCCAAAGCGGCCCAATCAACCCACCGCTCAACGTCGTCCGTATCCGGGATGTCCAAGCCCGTGCGCTTCTTCCACGACCGCCGATAGAACACAACCTTGGCTGCGTCTATGACTGCCTGGTGAGCAAGGTGCGCCTCGTCGCAGACCAGCAGCTCCCGCCAGAACGGGTTGCGGATAGGCTTCCGCTCACCCGTAATAGGATCGCGCTGACTGCTACGCATGTACGGAGTCTGCAGAATCCTGCAGGCATAGGCATAGTTCATGATGACCTGCCGAGATTCGGCGGCTCCGAAGAACATGCGGTAGTACGAGCACCCATCCGGCGCCTGGAACTCGCACGGCACGCCTTGCGTACAGGGGGCTTCGGCCGCCGTCACGTCCCCTACACCAGCCATTGCAGGCGGGAGGTCGCACTGGTGATTGCCCCTCCCAGTCACAACCTTAGCCCACGGACACGTGCGCTGATACTGGTTCTCCAGTTGGATCGTGTGGCACAGGTTGACAGCATGGGCGTCGAGGTAGCTCTGAACGGCCGTGGCGACGATCGTCTTACCCGCGCCTGTTGGAGCGTTGACGAAGACAAACCGCTTGCCACCCGCAAAGGCATCGACGATCTGTTGGATGGTCTCGCGCTGCGTCGGCCACCACTCGTCACGCCCGTCAGCCGTGGCTATGCCAAGATCGCTGGGGTGCTCAGGGATGTCCATCTTGCTCTCTGCGCCCTATAAGTCGTAGTACCACCACGTCCAGTGATAACCACACCGCAGACAAAAGCACTCCACGTAACCGTATCCGCCGTTGTTCTGTATGCGATGTGGGCGATGAATTCCCAAGCGACAAAGCAGCGGCATTATGCGGGCCTCAGTAGCGTAGGCTGCACGGGCGCAACCTGCTGTTGCTGCCCGCCTATGATCTGCATAGCCTTTGCCAGCAGCCCCAATACCTGCACCTGCCCGCCGGGCGCTATGGCTGTGAGCGCAATGCGCTCATCCTGCGACTGGCCTACTATGACCAGGGCCACGCCGCCAACAGCCACAAAGTCTGTCAGAAACTTGTGAGCCTGGCTAAGCATGGGGTCGTCCAGACGGACAGCCTTAGCAGCGTCCGGAATCCGGGCCGGATCAACAGTGTCTGGCATCTTCGGTGTACCTCCCATAGATTAAGTTACCACAGCTAGAAGGCTGTGTCAAGCCCCCTGCTTTGCAAGTCTCTGCCGCCGGACTTCATCGAGGAACTGTTGTTCGTAGTCAGTCCTGGTTCCGTCGGTCGGATCGGTTAGCAGCATTCCTTCGAGGTCCCTCAGAAAGTCGGCCACCACTCCCGGCGATGGGTCCATGAACCCCGCACACCAGTTGTCCTCGGACCAGCGCCGATACAACTCGATCAGTTGGTAGTCGGTTAGTTCGGAAACTCTCATAGCTCCCTTACTCCTTCGTTGATAGATCGCTGAGCGATCGCATCCAGGCGCTGGCGTGCTTCTGCACTTCCTCGGGAATATCGGAGCGGGCCTGGCAGATTCGGTGCAGTGTCAGCGCAGCAGCCAGCGTTGTTGCGCTTGCCACGATCGCCTCGACAAGGCGCCGCTTTGCTGCCTGCGTGTAGGTGCCCTTCAGCAACTCGTCAAGCCAGGCCAGATGCTCGTCGATGGACTCCCAATCCCCATGACGGCAGGCATAGTCCAGCTCCTCATCGAACTGGTGCAGGGCCTCAACGGCAGCGTTCCTGCGACGTGCCTTCTCGGCCTCCCGTCGCAGCTTGCGCTCCAGCCTCAGCTCGGCGTTCAGCTCTACGTTCGGGTATCCCATTGCCTTGTAGTTCTCCACTAGCAGAATGATTGCGTGGAGGATGAAGGCGCCGATGTCGTCGTTGTATTGGAAGCGGGAGTCGTGGATTATGCGGTCAATGCCCGCATCCAGATCGCGCGGGATTAGGAAGGCAAAGGTCCGCCGGATAGATCGCTTGCGCTCGCGTTCCTCGAGCATTCCCATGAACTGGGAGACAAGAGCGTACTCCGGATCAAGGCGCACCTCGGCCGCAGGGAATGATGGCGGGACTACGGGATGGAGGTCGGGCTTAGGCGTGCCCATCCTTCGGCCTCCTCAGTCATATTCGCGGACAGCTTTTCGCAAAGCCTCCCATTCGGGCTCATCAAGAAGCTGTGCATCCAGTGCAACCAACAAGTTCCTCGCTGCCTCGAGTAAGTGATCTTCTTTGTGATCATGCTGCCAGGCGTCGAGGTGCTCGTAATATTCCCCACCACAGTCAGGGCAAGTTACCTTGACCACGTTTCTTAGCCTCCTTAACGTAGGGCCTCACATTTCTGTCGTGCTCGTACTGCTTCTTAGCGAAGTCGTCGAGCATTTCTGCGTGAACGTCCGTCGATTCACCCGCCGAACTAGGCGGAGGCGGCTCGGGCGGTGGGACTACGGAGCGCGTCCAGCCGGGGCCGCTGAAGATCACGGACTGGTCACGGTAAACAGCCTGACGGCGAGCCATAAGGGAGCAGCGGATGGGATAGAGTCTATTTCCGCCCCCCGGAACCACGTAGATATATAGACAAGGCACCTCATCATCATCGTAGTCTGCCTTCGTCTCGAACTCGTGGCCCGCGTCACAGGCGTAGCGGTAAACAGGCATTGTTAGTTTCCCGCCATGACTGCAACCAGCAGCCCGAAATAGATGCAGATGCCCAGGAATAGGGCGCCTGCTAACAGCCCGCTACGCATAGCTTACTCCTTCCAGGTATGGATGATCTGAGTAATCACCCAACCCGTTACAAGTATTAGGAAGAAGATAGACCAGTAGTCGCCGTCCGTCATGCGTGACACTCCTCCCACGTCTCCCCGGTTCCGATCTCTACAATGACAGGCACTCCCTCGAGCGGCTGGTCTAGTTCCATTATAATCCTCACGCGGCGCAAGTACCAGTCCGCCCAGTACGGCTCATAGTCGAAGTCCAGCTCGTCATGGACCTGATTCAGCAAGCTCCCATGATCCAGCCGACTGATGCCGTTCGACGCCGCCCGTATCATGTCGCCCACGCTACCCTGAATCCCGTGGTTGATCCCTGCCCGCTCGCCGTGTTCGCGCTCTTCCTTGATGTGTGATGTCAGCCCAGGGATTACGCGCGGCCTATGCTGCAGCGTGAAGAACGTGTTGTTATGTTCCTTGGCCTCCCAGATCGTATACGGTATGTACTCGTGGAAGTACCCACGGTACAGCTCATGAATGCCGTCCAGTATCTTCTGAGCCTGCCTCACTGTCGGGATGGTGATGTCCAGGTCCGGGTTCTCCAGCGCACGCTTCTCGATCTGAGGCACTACGGTATACCCAGTGGCGAGGTAGAGCCCGCCGAAGTTGAACACCTTCGCCGCAGTCCTGATACCAGGCAGCTCCTTCTGCCTCTCGAAGGGCACGTTGAATATGTGATACATGGTCTGAGCGTGCAGATCGCCCTCGAAGCTGTCCGGATCGGCGTTGACGATCTTCATCAGTGCAGGGTCGCGGCTCCGGAAGGCGGCAATCCGCACCTCGATCTGCTTGTAATCCGCCGCGCCGAGCCGCCTACCCGGCGCTGGCCGGAACAGGTTACGCCATTTCAGGTGGACCTGCTGGAGGTTGGGGTCCCTCGACGAAAGCCTCCCCGATACGACGATGGCATTCGTAAAGACAGGATGCACCCGACGGTCGGCCAAGGCCTCGCATAGCCAGTCCTCCAGGTAGCCTCGGTACTTAATCAGATGCCGATGGCTAAGCAGCAGCTCAACCGCTGGGTGCAACGCCCGCATACGCAGTAGGTTCAGGGCATCGAGCGAAGGCTTCCGAGTCTTCTGGCTGATCGACTGGACGGGCAGCCCCAGTGTGTCATGGAGCCAGGCTGCCATCTGATCCGACGAGCCTGGATTGACGTGCGTTTTGCTGAAGAAAACCCCGGCTCCTGCACACAATTCGCAGGTCTCCCTCTTCAGCTTGCCATTGCGACAGCCGCTGCATACCTTCCTCGTATCAGGCAGGACATACCCAGTGGCCTGCGCCAGCCCGTCGAGGGCCACTTCGATGCTTCCTACCTTCCCCTCTACATCCTTGAGTTCCTTCTCGGCAGCCTCGACAGCGATCGGAAAGCCAGTCAGCTCCATCTTAACCAGCGTTGCCACGAGCGGCAGGTCGATGTTGACCAGTATCTTGTATGCCTGGGGGTCCTTCTCCCGAAGCTCGGCTGCCAGGTCTAGGGCCAGCTTCCTACCCCACCAGGCATCAGCACAGCAGTACTCGGCAACCTCGGCAGGCGGGACATCGGAGATTGGTACGGTGTTGCCGCTGGTCACATCGAAGTATGTGATCATCGAGTGATCGTAGCGCGCCTTCACCAGGGTCTTGAGTTTGGCCTCGGGCAGCCCTGCCAGATAGGCCGCAAGCATCCCATCCCCGGCCACCGTCCGCTGCTCGAACCAGCCAGACACGCCGTCCTCACGCATAGCTCGGGTTAGGGTAGCCATGTCATACTTAAAGTTATGTCCGCATAGTCTGGCTGTGAGCAGTAAGTACCAGAGTGAACTGCAGCGATACAGCGGAAAGTAGTAGCAGTCATCGTCGATTGCTACTGCCAGCCCGACTAGCTTGTCCTTCGTCTCGTTGGGCTCCGGACCCGCAGGCTGAGCCTCGACGTCCAGGCCAATGACAGCACCCTTCGACACAGCCTGAGCGAGCCTGCTAATGGCGACGGCCTCGATGTGGTCGTTGTCTACTAGAGCCCACGTAAAGGGGTTGGTCCGTGCGGCCGGAGCTGCGGCCTCGGTTTCACCCGATCTGCCTGTTTCACCGTCTGTTGAACATGACGTCGCCATGCGATCGGCAAGCTCTTCTGCCGCACGGTATCTCTCCCACTTACTATGGCGCTCCGTCTTCGGAGGTGCCTTAGCCAGCAGATTAGCCTGAGCCCTTTCTACCCCCTGCTGCACGAGTGCCCATGTGAGCCAGTCAGGGTAGCGCTCGGCTGGACTGTCCTCGTAGATAGGATCATCTGCTACCTCGATGACTACACCCGCCCTCGCCCCACGCCAGAATGGGAGGGCCGACGGACGGCACACTACACGGTCTCCAGACTGCATACGTAGGAGCGTGATATCGCGCTGGCCGACGGACACCATAGTACCCCCGATCTGCCGCACCACTATGTGGAAGCGAGCAAGGGGC
>ERZ1292632.4100-Hain-H43-01um-R2-4100-length-10663-cov-9_pt1 | contig 10663 bp, 19 predicted proteins | sample MGYA00564407_ERZ1292632 | MGnify/ENA primary metagenome ERZ1292632 (study PRJEB36523, sample SAMEA6512637) | groundwater metagenome | collected 2019-01-08 | study: AquaDiva: Metagenomics assemblies of 32 groundwater samples | reverse complement strand
AAAAAAAGCTCCCCACGCACCAGCTACCCAGGTGTAACACTGGATAACCGATACGTGGGGAGATTCAATCGTGCGGGTGAGACTACCGCTTCTTCGCCGCCAACGCCTTCAGCACCGCCTCCACCGTCTCACGGGGTACATCGGGCATGGATCGTAGCTGGCGCATCATGCGGGCGTACTCCACCAGTTGCCGCATGTTACCCACCAGGTGGACATTCAGATTGCCGAGGCGGGACTCCACGATAAGGCGTTTGCTCATGCCGCACCCCCGTAGTGCTTCCCGTCTTGCTCCTGGCCCAACCACTGGGGCATGGGACTGTCCGCCCGTGCTGTCCATACGTGACTGTAGGCGTCAACGTAGACTTCGCCGTATGGCGGTACGTTGTGCCAGTGCCCGTGGGCGGTACGGGCAACTTGGCGCTTGGGCTTAGCAAAGGACTGTACCAGTGCCTCTCGCCGTGCTTGCTCTGTAGCAACCTCTGTACGGATACGTTGTTTTGCTCTCATTGTACTCCTTGGGGGACGGTGGCTAGGCGTCCCCGTTGTATGAGCATCCCTAGCGATGCGAAACGTTAGTTGCTGGCCGTCACCTTGACGATGCGTACACCTGTTGCCAGGATCGCTGTTAGGGAACGTTTCATATCCCCGTATCCTGCGGCGTCGAAGCCCTTGTCCCACTTGCCAGCGCCAACGGCCAGGGTTTTACCGTTGGAAAGCTCTACCTTGACGGCATGAGACAAGCTCCCTAGTCCCTTGCCGTTGGAAGCAGGCTTGCGATGCCCTACGAATTGGGCATCTATGTAGGCGGCAGGGGACGTCTCCGCCGTAGCGATATTCTCGGTCTTTGACGGCTTGCTGGCTACTGCCCCCGCCAACGCCCGTATAGCTTCGGTCTGGGCGTTGATAGCGTTCAGTACATCCTGCATGGTAGGCACGGGGGCGGTGATTAGCGCCAATGCCTTTGCAGTCTTTGCGTTGTTACTCACGTTAGGTCTCCTTGTACGATGTTGTGTGTGAACTCTGCACCTACCCAGCCCATTACGGTATGGGATTCATGTTTCGCTTGTGCGAGCGTTGGCCTAGCCGTCTGTCTTGCTAGGCGGGATACACCGTTGCCCGTGCGTCCCCTGCCTTGTATGTAGTTGTGCGTTCCTCTTATCGTTAGCTCCTGTCTAGTTGCTCTCAAGGTATACCCTGGGCAACACCCCCGTCAAGGGTAAAGGTGTGCCTACGGACTTGACATAAGATGCGAGTTTTGCCCAGTTTCGTGCCTACTGCTTGACATAACACACAGAGGCTTTACTGTGCTTCTGGTAAACATTCCTTTACCCTTCCTTTACCACGTCCTTTACACGGCGCACCACGTATGTATTACGGCGGTTCTGAGCCACATCGTTTCCAGACATCTTGCGGGTGTGCCACGCAGGCATGACATACTCTACACCCGCTGACGGGTAGGTGCGTTCTGCCCCACACAGCTTACAGACGCCCTGTATTGTTGGCCCATGTGGGGTTTCTAGCAACCAGTAGTGAACACAGCTAGGCATCTTGGTGTCCCTCTGTGTCAACGGGGATTAACTCTATAGCAGCATAGTGTCCCCAGTCTGCATAACACGGCTTCTGCCCCTGCGGGATTTCGTGGTCACGGCGACATTCTACGAGCAGCGCAACCTGATAGTGGTGAGCCGTGTCTAACCCCCGTGCCGCAAACTGTGTGCTCGCTACCGTGCCCACTACACCATCAGCACATGGGCTGTGACAACCCTCATGGCCCCTCTGCTGAAACGCTGTATTAACGCTATATGGGCACTCGCCCCGCAAGCGTACCCGCACCCTTTGGCCTACTTGGGGTTGCCACGGTTCCCAATACTCACCCTCGCTCTGTGGATAGTCTACCTTCACCAGTATCTCCTTTCTAATGCCCATACGGGCCGTGGGCCAACACCTTTGCCGCCCTTGGCGACCCACTTGGTGTAACGAATCCTGTAGTGTAGTACTGCGTCCGTGCCACAAAGTGTTTCCTGCACAAAGTCGTACACATAGATGGCCTGCCTTCCGCACCAATCACACTCAAGGTCTATTATTGGCCCCACGATGTGGCGTCTCATCGGTAAACAACGCTTTACCACGAACCGTGGCGGCTCGTCAGGCGACACCTCTAGCTCGTCCTCGTAACTGCCAACATCGGGGTCAGCCACGTCATCGTCCTCTACCGAGTCTGGCCCTGTGTCGTACAGCGCCTCTAACGACTCAGTGACGCCGATGACCCCTGTACGCTCTGCACCGTCCAACACAATCTCGATGGCGTGTTCGTTTGGCCCGTGTTTCATCACACTGAACCACAGGAAGCGGTCTAGGTCTAGTGCTTGTCGCCAGGCGAGGCGGAGTTCGTTGTAGGTAGCCTCGAACACAGGGCGTATACGCTCGTAGAACGCCACACTACCCTGCTGGATGTGACGAAGTCTGGGACGCTGTACTGGTCGTACAACTGTTATACCTCCCCAACCAACTTGTTGTGAACGATACTGTTTGGGCTGTGCCATGTAACCTCCCTTTCGTTTAAGCTGGCTCAACCTTAACAGATTCGGCCAGCTTTGTCAAGAACATACAAACACGGCTCTACAGTGTGAGTGTGTGTGCGGTGCGGCTCCGTGATGTAGTGTAGTACGGCCTCACAACCGTATGTTCTTGACTCAATCCGAATAGAATGGTTTAGGAACAAACCGAAGGGAGAGTGAATGGATGTGCTAGGAGAGTTAGCCAAAGTGGTACAACGACAGAAGTCAGGACAAGAATGGCTGTATACGTTGTGCCCCGCAACAGAGATGTTGGGGCGTCACATAGACGGGACAAGGTGTCGTAGGGGTGCTTGCCTGACACCCGTGTTTTTGGCGGGAATACCAGAAGCAGCACAGACGGTGATAGAGCATCAGGTAGAAAGGGGGTGCTTAATTGCATGGCTGAACTAGACTTTGATGGAACCATGGAGCAACGCCGTGCAGCGTGGAAGGCCCTTTTCGGCGATGATGTGTACGAACAGCGAGCCAAGCACCCCCCCGACAACCCAGTGTGTAAGGGTTGTGGAAAGTCTTACGGACGCCATTTACCAGGCTCACCACGGGAGTGCCTGATGCATTTGCAAGGCAGCGAGAAGTTCAAGGTCGGCGACAGGGTTGTGGCAGTAGGGGGCTGTGAGCGGGTCACAACAGGGATGCACGGAGTGGTTCGTGTCTTGTCACCCAGGACACCCCCCATCGGTGTTGAGTGGGAGGGCCTCACCACAGGCCACGACCTCGGTGGACGATGCCCCTTCGGGAGAGGCTTCTTCGTGTCCGATAACCTACTTAAACTGGAGGAACTAATGGCAGCAAAAAAGACAGTTGTACCTGCGAGCATCGAGCGTGGAGTCACCCCCACAATTATCTTGCCCGTAGGTATGACCATACCTACCGCAATCGAGTCCCTACAGCGGCGACAAGCCGAGGACGAACAAGAGGTTGTGAGGCAGGAATCGTTTGAGGGCTGGCACTGGAAGGACGTATTCGTGCAGGTGAATCGTACCCTGGCGGAGCTGTTCGGTTGGGTGTCTCCACAAGCTAGAGAAACTTTCTTTGGCAAGACTCCCCCGACGAGTATGCAACTTGAAGATGCGCCTGGACACTACGAGAGCTATGTGCATGGACTTATGGCGATTCCCAACATTGAGGGTCAGGCTAGCCTGTACACCTTCCGTGACACAGCAACCCTCGCTATAGCATCGAAACAGAAGTACGGCGACACCGTAAAGCTCATCTTCGACACCGTACACCAAAAGCTCGAAGCGCAGAGCATCTACCGTGGTCGCCCCATAGATAGCGATTTTGCGTTTCTACACCTGAACGGCATCACCAAGAACAGCCTCATCTTCCCCCAGGCGGTGTACAGACAGATTGAAGCGTTTGTGTGGACGCCGTTGGAGCAGTGGGAACTGTGCGAGCAACGGGGCCACTCTCCCAAGAGGGGTATTTTGTTGAGTGGGCCGTATGGCACAGGTAAGACCCTCACCGCCTACGCAACTGCCCACGTTGCCAACGAGAACCACTGGACGTTCATGTATGTAAGGCCCGAACACAGCGCACAGTTGTCTAGTCTTCTAGAACAGGCGTTGAAGTATGCTCCTGTGTGTGTGTTCATGGAGGATGTGGATTTCGTGAGTAGCACACGTGACACCGACCTCAACGAAATACTGAACACGCTGGATGGGGTTACGTCGAAAAGCAAGCGGCTTATGGTGATACTGTCCACCAACTCGGTAGACAAGATTCACCCCGCTCTCATGCGCCCAGGGCGGCTTGACGCCCACATAGCGTTGCCGTTCCCTGATGCGGAGACAAGGGCACGAACACTGCGCTACTATGTCGGTGAAAAGGCGGTTGCGGGGTGTGATTTTAACATAGCAGCGGGGGCCTGTGAGGACTCTCAACACGACGGGTATGTGGGTGCAACGTTGAGAGAGGTGGCAACCAGGGCAGACCTGTTCTCGTTGAGCCGTGATGGGCAAGGAACGATTTTCACGGAGGACTTAGTAACGGCTGCCGACTCGTTGCGAGCACACGTTGACCTCACACGGAGAGAAGTCGTGGTGGCAAGGCCGTCGTTGGACGAAGCACTTGCCGCTGTTGTCAAGCGGGAGGTTAAGGAGTTGTCAGACGGTATTGTGGGGTTGGCAAACCAAATAGAGGAGAAATGACTTGTAAGGAGGTTCACAATGCAAGGTAAGATAACCTACCGCACTATCCCGACCACCGACCCGATGTTCCGCAACCGTGGTATCACGATGCTCAGTGGTAGTGCAACAGAGGGTATGAAGCTCCAATCGTACATCCCTGTCCCTGATAACGTGGTGCTATGCGACGGGTGCAACACGAACCTGTATCCCAGGGCGGTAGATGCGGTGTACATCAACGGTGAGCTGCACGGTGTCTACTGTAAATGGTGTCGGGAAAGGTATTTTCCGAGGCTAGGTGATTTGTGGAATACTCAGACCTAAGCCCTAAGATGCAGAGCCTACTTGACGAACTGCGACACGCCTGCTCGACGGTGGATTCCGATGTGCGGGATGCTCTGACGGACGCTGACAACGAAGACGAGTTTGCTGACCTCGTAGCAGGCAGCATGGAAAACCTTATGCAAGAGGCATACTGGTGGGGAAAGAGCGTGCTAGATGTGTTGAGGGGTAGGGGGCCGCTTCCTCACGTTATGCAACCACTATTCTGGATTGAGTAAAGGTGAACACCCAATGAGCACCCCGTGGGTTTGTGGAAGCTGTGATGGTACGTTCTACGACACCATCCCCAACACCATGCCTTTCCCACCTGTTCTGTTCGGGGTGAACGGGACACGGTGGCGAGTGAGGGCGGTAGAGTTTACTCCCCTTCTACAAGAGCCAAAGCCTTCGACAACCTTGTTGTGTGTGGGGTGCGGAGAGAGGCTCGTAACACAGTTGGTATTAAGGAGAGGTGTATGAACATCGAAGAGGCGTTAGAGAAGGTTCGTGATGCCGAGCTTGACGACGAGATGCTGCTGAGGAGGTATGGGGTATTGGAGGTCTTGCTGTGGGAGGTTGCACCAGCTTTTAGGCGTCAATTTGGTGAGGATGTCGTCATTGGCCTGCACATAGCTTTTGCCATGATGCAGAACGGGCTGCCAGACGATGTTCAGAGGATATATGGAACGAATCCACCTGGCCGATGACCAGATAGTCCTCCACCAGACCGTGATTGGTGTTTTGGGTAGTGTAACACTAGCCCCAGGCGATGCGTTGGCTGAGTATGTAAACGTACCAACCTGCGTGTACCCCCTGGCTCCCGTACCTGGGGGCGACGCCATGTTTTACAGCCCCTGTGGGTTTGTGGGGATTGAGCGCAAACGTGGGGACGATGCGGTTAATTCGTGGTCAAACGGGCACTTGGCCGAGCAACTGAGTATCATGCTGGACTACTACGACCACACAGTCCTGCTCATTGAGGACACGGATGGACAACAACTCTACCACAGCTTTGTCAAGTCGTTTGAGCGGCCCGCCTTGCAGTTCCTCCGCTGGCAAGATGACCTAATGACATACCAGGAGCAAGGCGTAACTATACGGTACAGCCTGAGCATCAAGGGCACAGGACTGGCCGTGGCAAGGTTGGTAGGGCGTTATGAGGATGTTACACACCATGCCTTTGACGTGAGGATTAAGGCGAGTGGTTCACATCTCCAACGTAGGATGCTGGAAGGTATACCAGGTTGGGGGCGAGAGACGGCAGACTCCGCTCTGAGGGCGCTTGGCACACCCATTAGGGTGCTTACAGCGCCAGTCGAGCAGTTAGAGAAGGTGCGTTTACTTACACCAAGGAAAGTGAGGATAATGCAGGATGCCTACGGAATATAACGTGAGGGTGGTTGATTACAGCGTGCATGTGGAACAGGATTGGGTAGCAGACAGCCATAGGGATGTTGGAGGCCCTGATTTGATGGAGAGCCTAATACAACAGGCACTTCCCCTCCTGATTGATGGGCAGACTGGTGCGCTGTCAGCGGTGACTCCCCTGACTGCGTTGTCAGGAAACTCAGAGGCTTTTATAACGAGCCTTCGCGCACTTGCGGCTTTGGGCTACAGGCTCGGTTATCTAGTTGGGATTAAGCATCCCAACGCCCCGTTGTACGTCAAACTCTTGAAGGATACGCTCTCAGTCTCCGCACAAGAGTTTGATGCAGTACGCTTCGGCCCTGGGGGGGAGTTGTTGTGATTAGCCCGTCGGAGATTGCCACGTTCTTGGAGTGCCCACGGAGGCACAGGTATGCGTATGTGGAAAAGCCCGACATTCCCCGAAAGGTGGATGCTAACCTCATCAGAGGCACACTGGGCCACGCTGCGTTGGAGCAGTTTTATGCTGTTGAGGCGACAGGCCGCTCCGTGGAGTTATTGCTTACCAACACAGAGTTGGCATACAGTGAGCAACTGGCCTCTCTGAGTCCTCTCCACAGTGACGAGGAGCGGGCACTGTGGGCGGCATTTGAGGGGGCCAAGGCTGCGGTGACAACCTTCTGGAACACATTTGGGCAGGACACCACACACCCAGAAGCCTTGCAAACAGAGGTGCGGTTGAGCCGCAACTTGCCCAGCGGCTCGGAGCTACACGGGATACTCGATGCGGTGGACGACCAACAGAGTAAGGTGGTGCTGATGGAGTTCAAGTTTCCAGCAAAGCAGCCACCACGAAAGCGGTACACCCTCTGGTCGCCACAGCACAACTACTACGCTTATCTCCTTGACACGGAGCGGTTGGTTGTGGTAGAATATACAGTCTGTGCTGCAAAAGAGACACGGAGGTATCAGGACATTGTTGTGAGACAGGCTGTAGACGAGGCTGTAAAGATTGCTGAGGAAGTGGTTGTAGGAATCGAGCGGGGGCAGAGAGGCGCACGTTACGGGTTCCAGTGTGAAAGGTGTCCATACGAGTTGCTGTGCGAAGCACGGCTGATAGGAGGTGACGAATGAACAGTGGACTTGCCCATCTTGTACATCACCACATTCATTGGGAGTGGTGCTATAACTTGGAGGGTCGCCGAGACGCCATACGGTATGTTAAGCCCTGTGAGGAACACGCAGTGCGGTTAAAGTTTCTGGGCCTTATCCCACCAGAGGAGCTACCCCGCTCTCTTCTGCTGTGGGTACAAAAGTTGTTAACCGCTAGGCTGGCGTGGTTTGCGGCGTATAACGCCTGGACAGCGGCACGCCAGGCGCTGGGGGGGCCATTAGAGGCGCTTCACTCCGCCGAGGTAGCGGTGCGTGTTCTTGAACGAAAGAGCGACGCTGCTCGGAGGAAGGTTGAGGTTGTAGCCGATAAGTGTGACGCTGCCGTGAACAGGTTTGTCCTCACCCACCCAGCTAGGCTGGCAGCAATCCACGTTAAATACTGGCCCGACTGCCCCTGGGACGAAACACTACACACCATGTTTACGAGAGCAAACAAAGGAGAGTGGTACTAATGAGTAATCCCTTCACATTGTTAAGTGGCCGTGGTATCAAGCTACTTCCCTTTGGGGATGAGGGCTGCGGCAAGACAGACCTGGCAAGTGGGGTGCGTAAGTTGACGACACGCTACCTCTACATTGACAACGAAGGGAGTACGTCCGCCGTCTCACTTGCTGCCTACGACAAAACAACCCATTGTGGGCTGCTCATGCTTACTGCTCAGTCGGCACAAAGCGTGACGAAGTTGTTGGAGGATGGGTTGGTGGCTGCTAGGGCGGGCAAGCCCTGGTGGGATGTTGTCGTGCTTGACAGCTTCGTTGAGCAGCAAGAGACCCGCAGTGGGCAGATAGCTGTTGAACGTGCGAAGGCTAACCCAAAAGAATCACCCCAGGCGCTCAGTGAGGCGGGTTGGGGCGACCTTCGGCGTGACCTACTCACCCTACTGAGGTTGTGCGTTGCGTTAGCGGACACTGGCTGTGGAGTGATTGTGACAACGGCAGCGGACTTGGAGGACGACCCACTGCGCCCTGGAACAAAGGAGGTGCGACCATACTGCCAGGGAAGTGTAAGGTTTTTGTTGGGGAAGTTCTTCGACTTGGTAATATATGTGAAGAACGACTCTAACAAGGAAAACCCATCACGCCACCTGTATCATATGTTGCGTGTGGGAAACTTCCGTCACAAGAACCGCTACGAGAGACAGTGGATTGGGTTGAAGTTTCCTGCGGTACTGGAGAATCCAGATTTGCCGCAACTGTTAGACTATATTCACAAGGCAGACAAGGAGGCCAATCGTGACAACGCTTAGAGAACTAGAGGCAATGGAAGGGTCGAACAGCCCATTCGGGGTGATTCCCAAGGGAGCATATCTGCTGTTTATTGCTGACCCAATACCACAAGAGCGGAAGGCTGTCGTAGACGGCAAGACGGGACTAGAGCGTTTGAGTGTGCCCGCTGTGCGGGTGCGGTATGTCGTGGTGTCGCCTGGAGAGAAGTACGACAACAGGTCGTTTTTCCAGTCTCACTACTTCGACCCCACAAACGCCGACGCACTAGCGTTTCTAAAGCAGGCATACCAGCGTGTGGTGGGAGAGCCGATAACGGGTCGGGACATCGCTGACGACCAGGGAAACGTTGACGGCGAGAAGATGGCACAGGTGTGGGCGGCTGGTATGAAGGGCGGTAGGATAGCTGCCAGGGTCGGCATCCGCAAGCAGCGGCGACAAGGCGTACAAACCACGGAGTTGGAAAACTTCGTGAGCGGGTGGGCTGAGTCGTTAGAAGGGGTGTAACGTGCCAAGGAGGGCCTTTCTTGAAGGCGGCGTCCTATGGGGCGGTGCGGGTACAACGGACTGATGTTGTGCCTGTAAAATAACTGCGGGGCGAAGGCGGACACCACGCAAGTGGAAAGATGAATATATGACGAAGCCTAGCCCCGTGCTGCCTGTGGCGGAAGAACCGAACGCACGACTAACGGATACAACCAGCTTGGAGTGATACACCAGGCACTCCCAGGTAGGGGTAAGCACAGCGACACCCTGAATAAACGATTCCACTAATGCACGGTGGCTGAGGACGCTGATTACCGAGACCTGGGCAGGCAGCACAGTGGGCTGGTGGCTAATGGATTGCGACCTTAAACTTAGACTTCATTGGTCTGAGGCCAGCCATACGTCCTGGGCATGACGGTAAAAGGCCAGATGCTAGATAGCTACGATGTGGGTGGGTGGCAGGTCATTCTAGTCAACCCCTGCCTAGTAATATAGGGGGGATAATCATGTTTGATTGTCGTTACTGTGAAGCAACCAACTTCAGAGATGAGTTAGAGCGAAATGACCACGAGAGTACCTGCTTGATAAAGCAGTTAGATGAAGCTGATATGCAGGCAGATGCAGAACATTTTCGGCTGGTGTCAGGAGCAGCGGCAAGATGACGGTGAAATACACGGTGAGCGGCAAGGCTGCGGCCAGCCTACGACTGTAAAGGAGCAACATGAGTAGAATATCAAAAAGACAAATATATGCTGCCTGGGCGGAGAAGGAATGACCAACCAAGCTGACCCTAACATACCCGCTGAACAACTGCCTTGGGCGGTAGCAGGAGCGTGGAAGCCGTGCCCAAACGAAGGACGCAAACTGTCCCTATCGGAGATAAACAAGAACGGTGATTGTGCTTTATGCCACGGTACTGGCCGCATCTACACCCTGCCCGACAAAAATCCCGTGGAGTTTAATGCTCATGCAGCTATCAAGGCACTGGCAAGGTTGAAGTGGCCCTGCCCTGATTGGGTAGACGATTCCTGTCTTTATCCCTCTGCTTCGCACGCTAAAAACTGCGACGGCACAGGCTATGTCATACCGTTTAAGGCGTTGCGAGTCCCCTGTCTCGTACTTCCTCACGACGGCGCTTTCCTGCACTATACTACAGGCGAATGGTGTGAAGGTCGTGGCTGGTTTCCTGAGCCTGATGTCGAGAAGGCGTGCTGGCGGGTGATGCAGATAACTTGTGTTCGATTAGTTAGTAGTCTACCTGGCTGGAAGGCCCTGATACCTGCGGGTGGTGGTGTCTACAAGCGTGTGGCTCAGAACGACTTCTGGGCACTGACTGCTCAAGAGGCCGTCCTCCGTGCAGCCCTAGCGTGGGCAAAGGAGCAACATGAGT
>ERZ1292632.4099-Hain-H43-01um-R2-4099-length-10666-cov-9_pt1 | contig 10666 bp, 10 predicted proteins | sample MGYA00564407_ERZ1292632 | MGnify/ENA primary metagenome ERZ1292632 (study PRJEB36523, sample SAMEA6512637) | groundwater metagenome | collected 2019-01-08 | study: AquaDiva: Metagenomics assemblies of 32 groundwater samples | reverse complement strand
GGGAGATTTTATAAAATACAACAATCGTGGCGAGAATGGCGAGCCAGAGGAATACAATCTCAACAAGCGCGCCACCCGGGCTATGCAGACCGAAAAAGATAATTGACCAAAGCGTGTTGAGCACCAGCTGACCGGCAAATATGCCTAAGGCAATTTTTACATCCCTGCGATCCAGTCCTTTTTTCCAGACAAGGAAGGCCGCGATGCCCATAAGTGCAAACAGCGTCGTCCAGACCGGTCCGAATACCCACGCCGGAGGATTAAGAGTAGGCTTCACAATCCCAGCGTACCACCCAGCAATGGACGGAGTCGTAAACACCGAGCCAATAATACCAGCGAGTTCGGAGACAACAATAGTAATGATGAGTTTGAAAGTGTTGTTCATAATTTAGTGATCTAATTCGTTATCCAAAAATTGGCTCTCAATTACAGCTTTCCTATATTTCAGCATCTCCAGTTCCTTTTTGAGTTCGGTATTTCTGTGTTGTTCTTGGGCAAGCATACCCTCCAAAGCTTGAGCTGAATACTTAAAATCTTCCTTCAAATGCTCTTTGATGTCCTGCATGCCCAAAGTTTTGTTTTCAACTTTAAGCTTCGCGCCCAAGACAGTAAGCTCTTGATCGGACCCTTGGATTTCCCGTTCTTTAGCGGCAATGTTGTTCGTAGTTTCCTCGATTAAATGTTGTTTTATGTTTGTCATTTGATTGTAAATTATTTTATTAACTCAATGATTACAATTTAGATCGGAGATTCTTATTCTACGAAGGGCGGTCCTTCGTAGAAGGTCATGGACGCCCTACTGCGTCCTTCTGTAGCTTTAGCGAAGGCGGGACCCACCTCGTTCGAGTATAATGACTCTCAGAGTCAGAAAACCTCCCGTTCGCGCGCAAGCCCGCTCGCAGAGGACAAGAAGAATGCTGGCGGGACTCCCTACTAGAATGGATAACCAGTCAATTCAAAAAGCTCGACCTCTTCCTGACCAATCACAGCCCCAAGATCTTTAAGAATATCTGCGTTGACTAAGTTGTGAGAATTAACCATTTTTTTCGTCTTTGCGTTCAACCAGTCTGAATTCCATATAACGATTTCTTTACTGACAACCTTACTACAAAGTTTCTCTGAATATTCAAAGTGATTACTAAATTTTATAGTCATTCTTTGCAACCAAAGTTGCATGATACCAGTATTTGGCAATTTTTTATACTTTGCCAATACTTTTTTGACTATCCTTTCCCTCGTGCTTTTTGAAACAAGATCAACCAATTTACTTAAAATTGCTGCGACTATCGGATACGTTCTCGGGTTTTTATATCCAATATCCGTAATGATACTAATTAAAACTTGAGTATTTCCTTTTATTTCTTTTTTAGATAAATTTACGATTTTGTCGTAAAAATTCTTTAATGAGACCGAAACTTGCCCAGAGTTTGGAAATGATTGCGAAAAAACAGAAATGGCATAGAGTTCGCTTTGCAAATCTGTGTAGCAATTTTCATTGATGATCCATTCGAGCTTGTCGGGTTTGATTGCACTATGAATTACATTGTCTAGACCTTTTGTTTTTGATGAGTTTATTCTCACTCCAAATCCGTTGAGTATATCTGTAAGTTCCTTAATTATTCGATCAGCAATTTGAGGATTATTTGTAAATACTCTGTAATCGTCTCTGTATCTAATAATTTTGTAGTCTGACTTCTTGATACCAGCATTTTTAATATTTTCCACAAGTAGACTGTCTATGTAGCACAGCACCAATTCTGCTAAAAAGTCCATTAGGGTACTTCCTTGCGGAATACCATTCGTTTGTCCATTAGACATCGCTTGTAACTGCCAATCAATTTGATTGCCGAGCAACTTCCTATTTCCTTTTTCCTTCTTTGCAACATCTTTGTTATGGAAAGCCCACGCGAGCGAATGGGTGTAAAAAGACCCGTAGCAATCAACAATATCGGTATGATAAAGATAGTCAAAATCTAAACTATAAATTATTGATTTTTTCTCTACTTCCGTAGACCAATGTACAATCTGTGCCGCCTTGCTTTTCTTGTAGTAAGTTGAAACTACAGGCAAACCCTCACACTCAATACCTGCGCTTTTTTTCATCAATTCAGCAAATCTTGCTTGGACTTGTTTCCAGTTAGACGGCTTTGTTATTAAACAAACTAAATACACATAAAGAGCTGGGTGAATCAGTTGTAGTGGTCGCCACGCGTATCTTCCGTCTTTGTTGCTTATAAGTTTATAATTCACATCCTCCAAGAGATGGGGACGTGAATTTTTACTAGAACTATAAAAATCTGTTATTTCCTTAGAACCAAAGTGTTTTGATAAATTATTCAGCAAGCTATCAAATTGAAAATATGGTGGTAGATCAATGTTGCAATAGCTTTCTTCTCGCAAGAAATACTTTTTGGCTTCATCGGCTGTTAGTGATAATACATTTTTCATATTTCAGCTAAGACTTTGGAGATTTTTTGCTCCATTATTTCGATCATTTTTTTGTTGGATTCAACGATTTTCTGTTCTTCCTCAATTTTCGCCACGATTTGTTTCTGAATTTCAAGGGGTGGTAACGGAATGTCAATCTGTTTTAATTTAATGATGGTCAATGCTTGATATGCGGCACCGGCTGATAACTGATTTATTGAGACAAACATACTGTCTAAAACCAACCTCAAGTAGTACGAATCCGCTTTAATATCTTTGATCCACAGTAAATTACCGTCCTTGAAATAAAATTCCCTATTATCTGGCACAACCCAAGAATATCCGATAGTACCAACAGCAGAAATTAAAATCTCGCCTTTCTTGGGAACATCAAATTTTTCTTTGATTTCCTTGTATTTCTTTTCAGATATAAAAAGCTCTAGTGATATTGATTTTCCTTCATATAACTCAACAACTTCTTTCGTTCGATAAAAAGGCACGCCCTTTTCAACATATTCGTTTTTGAAAATTCTTTTGCTAGATGTGACTTCCGCAATATCCTCAAGTTTTTTAATCTCCCATTTCGGATCAATTTCAAAATTTGGCTTCCAATTTTCGGTTACTGCTCGCGCGCCGTCTATGACTTTTTGATAATTTTCCAGTTCAGCAACAATTTGCTCTTGGATATTAAGAGGGGGGACTGCTATTCTGTGCCTTTTTAATTTCGAGAAATGGCGTTTGTAACCATCGGATTCGATTGGTTTTGTTTTAAGTAAAAAATATAAAAATTTTGGCAATAGTTTCTCATTTGTTGATAATATTTTTATACCATCTGCGCCTTGGGCAAAAGACTTTTCCGTGTATTTAATCGCGCAAGTATGATCACCAAAAATAACTGCTGGCTTGTTAAGTTTTACTAACGAATTATCGTCATCTGTCCACCCAGCTATATCGTCTTGTGATTGGTCAATGATTGGATATTTACCAAAAACCAAATATTTATCCTTTTTTATTTTCTTTGGCGGAGTAATTGTTTTGATAAGTTCTTCCAGCCTTACCGTTGGCCATTTTCTACGGTCGTCCATTATTTTTTCTCGATATACCTCACCACTTAAATTGGCCAAGTTATTTTCTAAGATTCTTTCCTTCGGAAGCGTGTAATTTTTGACTTCGTCAATTATCGTTTGCTTTCCGTTTTGCAAGTCCACACGATATTTTTTAATGATTTTTAAAGCGTTTGGTAAATCATCTTTGTCTATTGGCGAAGGGTTAGTATTCAAAGAAAAACTATGATTTTCAATTTTATAGAAAAGTATATTTTCTGGTTTCAGGGTTTTATCCAAAAATACAATGCTGGTTTTTACTCCAGAATATGGTTGAAAAACTTGAGACGGCAAAGACACTACGCACCAGAGGCCGTTATCCAAAAATAACTTTCTGATTGCTTGATGTCCTTTGCTTCCGTCAAAAATAATTCCTTCCGGCACTATTACGCCCATTCGTCCGTTGAAATTGAGATGATGAACCATCCACTCACAAAACAATACTTCGGTTTTGTTGGAAGTAATCGCAAAGCGGGAATGTCGGCGCGCTCCGCCTTTCGGCGTGATAAACGGCGGATTGGCAACGATAATATCAAACGAATGTTGCCAAAGGTTTTCATTGAGAAGCGTGTCATTTTCAGAAACATTAGGAACTTTCAAGCCGTGTAAGTAGAGATTTGCCAAAGAAAATTTGACCATTAACGGCTCCATATCCCAGCCAAAGATTGTCTCGTTATAAAGTTTTTTAGTTTGTTCTGGGTTGAGTTTTGATCTGCCTTTATCGTCTGTATATTTTGCCTTGAGATAATTGTATGAGGCGACAAGAAAGCCGGCAGTACCGCAAGCAGGGTCGGCGATTTTCTCACCAATACTTGGATCAATAACTTTTACAATAAAATCAATAATATGGCGGGGGGTGCGGAATTGACCAAGCTCGTTTTGCGTTCCTAAAATCGGCAATAAACTTTCGTAAAAATCGCCCAAGTCCAAGCCGTCTGAAAATTTGTCGTTAAGAAATGTCAAAAAATGACTTAGAACTTTTGGCTCCAGTATTTTTAAATAAGAGCGTTCAAAAACCTTTCTCACTGTTGCGTCTATGTTCGGGTTTTTATACAGCGATTCAACGGCTTCGCGACATTCTTTTACTAATTCCTCGCCACTGTGGCGCATAAGCACATCAAAGTGATAGCGTTCCCATGCTCCGGTAAAAATCAATTCCTTTGAGCCAATTCGCACAAGGTCATCATGTTTTCTTGATAGTTGTTTCAGAAATAAAAACAAAGTAATCTGTTCAATTTGATCAGTCGGCATTGCTACCTTGCCAACGATAATTTGGCGCAGGTCGGCGATGATTTTGCTTAATTCTTGAGGTTTAGTTGACATAGGCGATTTTAGATTCCTTTATGTAATCCACGACCTTTTCCACTTCGTCCCGATTTACTCTGCCAATTGGCACATTTCCGCCAAAAGTTTGATCGTCAAGCACACCCAAATTTCCTTTTTCAAGATTTGTTCGGTAATCGGGGCTGGTTAAGTAGCATTGATAAATATTTTCAAAATAATTTAATTTTTCGTAAGGCGTGTCAGAATATACAAGTTTGAATTCTGAAAATCCTTGATTCATTCGGTCATATTTATCCGGCAACCTTGAAATTATGCCCGACGCCTTTCTCAAAAAATCATTTAGGCCGTTGCTGGTTTGATATGCCTTGCGAAGCGATTCCAAAGAAAAGTAATAGTTTGGTTTTTCGAGCAATTTTTCTTTGGCGATTCGCTCGCTCTCGTCCACATCGTCATTTGTAAGCGCGGATTGAAATTCGTTATCTTTTGACATCAAGTCCTTGACCGCTTCTTCAAAATGGTTGCGATACGCTTCCCGATCAACTTTCATGCAGTCGTCGCCGATTTGGATTTGATTATCTCGCACCAAAAAATCAGTGCCGATATAAATAAACTTGCCATGAGCAACGGCGATTGGTGGATCGCCCGGACCCGGCTCGGGTTTCGGCTCCGGTGTCGGTTGCGGTTCAGGAATTGGTTTTGGCGATGTGCCTCTGCCAGCCGGAATCTTTAATGGCTCTTTGTAGTCGTATTCTTCTTCAAAGTATTCACACACCCCGAAAAAATCTATAAGGTGATAGCTGTCTTTTTGTGTTATTTGTCCGGTCAGTTCATTTTTGAAAGCGTGCGGTCTAGTGCCTCTGCCTTTGATTTGCACAAAATCGCTCACCGAAAAAATTGGCTTCATCAAAACAACATTCAAAAGGTCGGTGCAGTCGTAGCCAGTCGTCATCATATTTACTGTTACGGCAATGCGAGTATTCCCGAGCTGATTATTTCTGTATTTTTTAGTAAGTTCTTGGCTACCGACAACATTGCTGGTTATTTGTCTTGCAAAAACTCCGTTATGCCCAGAGTATTTGCCTGGCCAATTTTTGTCGGCTGCCTCGTTCAAAATACGAGCGATTTTTGAAGCGTGATTTTGTGAAATACAGTAGATTATTGATTTTCCAACTTCTCCGGTAATCGGATCAATTTTTGCGGTTTTCAAAAACTCCTCAACGATTAGACGATTCAAGCTATCTGAAAAAACTTTGCGTTCAAGTTGGCGAATTTTGAAAGTTTCTTCTACTTGCTCGCCGGTTATTTCGTCAATAAACGCGTCTTGCCAGCCTTCTTTCGACTGCATCTGATTGGTTTTGTCGCTTCTCTTGTCATAAATAACAGGATTGACGAGATATGGTGGTTTATGAGAAACGGCGTCTTTCAAGTCAAAGCGAAAAGTTGGCTCGCCGGATTCACAGCCAAAAGTTTTATAGGTATCTTGTAAAACTCTTTTTTCTAATTTGCGAGGGTCAGTGTCAATCAGTTTCTTTTCATCAATTCCTTTGAGATAATCTTTTGGCGTGGCCGTAAGGCCGATTTTTGCCCCTTCAAAATACTCGAAAATTGCCCGATTGTTCCCGTAAATACTTCGGTGAGCTTCATCAGAAATCAGCAAGTCAAAATCAAACTGGCTAAAGTATTTCAAATAATTTTGATTGTAGGACAAACTTTGAATTGTTGCGATAACAACTTGATTTTGAAGTGCTTGCTCTTTGTTTTCTTTGAAAATTGCGATGTTATATTCTTTGAGATATGAGCTGATATTTTGACTGGCTTGATCGGCAAGTTCGATACGGTCAACAAGAAATAAAATGCGAGAAGCATTACCAGTTTTCAAAAATAATTTGATGAGCGCGGCGGCAAGCAGGGTTTTGCCAGTTCCTGTTGCCATTTCCAACAAAAAACGCCTATTTCCGCCATCAAAATTCTTGGAGATTGTTTTTATGGCTTCCAGCTGATAATCTCGCAAAATTTTCCGATCTGTTTCGGTAACCGCGCCTTGACTTTGGACAATCCAATCATCTTTGAGATCAATTCCTGATAAAGGCATTGCCGTTGAAGCGGTCAATAATTTCACCAAATCTTTTTGAGTTGGCAACTTCAAAATGATTTTTTCGGCATTTTGGTTTAAATCCCAAAAATAATGAGTATCACCATTGCTTAAAATAACAAAACGGCAACGCTTGGCTTTGGCATAATCTTCGGCTTGTTTCTTGCCAACAACCGGGTCTTTGCTTTGTGATTTTGCTTCAAAAACTGCGAGAGGAAATCCTTTTGTATCTAAAAGTAAGTAATCAATAAAACCTTTGCCGTGTTCAAAATCATCGCCCAAACTTTCCAAATTCACATTGTCCTCAACCTCAATGTTTTTTGGTCCCGTTTTGTCATCAAAAAACCTCCAGCCTGAATCTTGGAGTAAGTTATTGATTTTAATTCTAGCTTTGGCTTCTTTTGCCATAAATTTATTTTGTGATTATCTTACGGTCTTCCTCTTTGCCACCAATCCGGACGATCTCCCCATTAGATAACTTCATATCTAATGGGGTAAACTCGCAACTATCAACCCAGATTTTCTTGCACTTGCAATAAGTGAATTTTTTATGGGTATTCCAAAAAATCTCATCACGCTTTTGGTCTTCTTTGGTCATCCCGCCTTCCAAAACACAATCTTTGTAAGGCCACGCCAAAACCACTTCTTTGTTTTCACTCACATACTCATCGCCAGCAGTTAAACCGATTTTATTTTTGAAGGCGGTATAAGAATCCGGCAAAAACTGCTTATTGGACACAAAACGGATAAATTTCTCTTTATCAAAAATCAGCGTTTTTTCTACCTCAAAAAAGAAGTGCTGTTTTATTGTCTTGTCGGAAAGCAAAAGTTTAATCAGCGCCGGATCATTCTTGCGTGCCAATTCCTGCGTTTGATTTTTTAAAAGTACGCCGTCTTGCGAAACAAGACGCTCGTCTTTTTTCAATAAATCTGTAAGTTGATCAAAAATGTTTTTCATAATTATTTCAAAAGTTCGCTACTGGAAATTCCTAGCGCATTAGCGATTTTTTCCAAAGTGGACATGGATTCGACAAGCTCACCATAAAGAGTGGGGTTCATACGACCATTCTCAATGTTATTTCCATTAACAAAATAATATTCTCCATGAGTAGAATATTCTGGGGTTCCGTGCAAGCCGTCACCAATCTTTTCCGCCACCTCCCCAAGTGTCGTCATTTTCCAGCCCTTTGGAATTGTAGAAGTTTGATCTGACATATTATTTCTTCTTTTTAGAATCCAAGATCTTTTTTATCTCGCGGTCAAAGTCGGAAATATATTCCTTCTCTATTTTGGCGTGATACTTCTGATATTCGCCAATAGCAAGCTTTTCTGCTACTTCATGGCTAACTCCGCCCAAATTCTGCAATATGTCCCGCTCATTGAATTGCAAAAAACTATCCAGTTTTTCTACCCAATCTTTCATATACATTATTCTGCCCCTCTTCGCCTGACTTTCCGCAAACAACAAATACATTTCAACAATTCGATTCAATTCATCCAATTCGTTCTCATTCAAATAATTTTTAGCAACCACCGCGTCTGTTTCGCGAATCTTGCCTCTCGGTGAATTCTTCCAAGTAGTAAGTCCCATATTTGGCTTTGTACTACTTACTCTCTCACGTACAATTTCCGCAGCTGTTTTGCCGGTAATAGCAAAGTGAAGTTTATTTTGCACTGTTGCGTAAAACTGCTTGGTAATATCGCTATTTAGCTCATAATCAGCACTACACTGCGCATAAATATCAGTAATTTTTTGATACATTCGCCTTTCACTAGAGCGAATATCCCTAATTCTTGCTAATTGTTCCTCAAAATAATCTATACCAAAAATTGTATCGGGGTTTTTCAAACGCTCATCATCCATCGTAAAACCCTTGATAATGTATTCTTTTAGTCGCTCCGTTGCCCAAATACGAAAAAGTGTAGCATTGGTCGAATTCACACGATAACCTACAGAAATAATTGCGTCTAAATTATAGTGTTTTGTCTTATATTTTTTACCATCACTGGCAGTTACCGAGAATTCCTCGACAACTGATTTTTCCTGTAGTTCATTGCTTTCGAAAATATTTTTTAAATGCAAAGAGACATTATCGGTTGAACAGTCAAAAAGTATGGAGATTAGCTTTTGTGTAAGCCAAATATTTTCATTGTGCAAAAATATCTCCACTTTTACTTTGCCGTTTGGAGTAGTGTAAAGCAAAAATTCTGTGAAGCTATTTTGTTTGATAATCTGATTTTTTTTCATAATTATTCCAACTTAACCCCCATATTTTTTAGTTGTTTTTTTATCTCCTCGTCCAGCTTCTTTTCTTCCGACATCTGCTTGGAAAGTTTTTTAGTAAATCCCGCGATTTTTTCCAAAGTGGAAATGGATTCGACAAGCTCACCATAAAGAGTGGGGTTCATACGACCATTTTCTATATTGCTGATATACGCTCGTGTTTCTGATTCATTCATAGACACTAGGATTTAATTCTGATCGGTCGTTTATTAACTTCTTGGAGAATTTTAAGAGTTGCTTGTACCGAAAGATTGTCGCTTGGCAAAAGTAGCAACTTATCGTTCAATTGATTCAGTAAGGGACTCAAAAACTCATCCGCCCATGAGGGCGATAATGTTAATACTCCAGAAAAATCTATTTCTAGTTCTTCGTCTTTAGGAAGCTCACGCAAAGTTGGTTGAAATGCTTTAAATGCCTCGCTGCCCAATTCTCGGGATATTAATGTTTTACCAAACTTTTCTAATTGTAACTTCATATATTTCTTTGTCTCGCCGTAACCACGGCAAAGGCGGATTATTTATTAAAATTCTATTTTCGCTAAACACCCTCGCACGATACGCTGACCACGGGTAACGCGAAAGGATTTGTCTGACCCCTGCATTCGTATTTCGGCATCACCGCTGGTGTAGAAGAGATCAATTGGCTGATCGGTAACGATTTCACGAACAAGTTTAAGCCCGTTGCCGCGTTTTTCCGGCGCCCGACCAGAAATAAATTCGGTAAATGCGACTTCGACAGCCGCCACATGGCTAGGAAGTCCTGGACGAACCCGACGCAATGTTTCTAAAATGCCCAACCCCCGATCAGCAAGAACCACGACACGCTTTTCAAGATCATAACCAAAAAAAATTCCCGCTGTATCTGGCCACTTGCCTAAGTTATGCGCAAAAGAATTATCGCCTATCTCTCCAGTAATTAAAGTAATTAAAGAATACAATTTTTCAAACCCTGGCTTTTGCGTCAACGCATATTCCATTTTTGTCAGCCGCGCGTTAAAAATAGAACTAGTTGCACAGTAAAAAGTACCGGGGAACTCAATCCCGTCTTCTATCCATTCTGTGGCAAACTTCATGAGATTACTGGCAAAGATTTCCAGATCTTTTTCACGATAATACCTATGAGTGCCCCCATCTTTTTTGATCGCGACCAATTTGCCATTTTCATCCCAGCGACGAAGCGTGTTCAAAGAAACTCCTAGATATTCAGCGGCTTGGCCGATTGTAAGCAATTTTTCTTCCATATAAGCATACTATCATACTATCCAAATCTACACAAGTATCTGCCAAATCTACCCAAAAATATAGCAATCTATACATAAACCACTTATAGCTCACCACTAAACGCCTTTTTACTCACAATGTGACTAGCGCCTCAAAGGAAAAACACCAGCTTTCGCTGATGTTCATCCTATCTGGCTCCGTGGGCAGGATTCGAATCCTTTAACTTTTTTCAGGACCTTCGGCCCGCAACCAATTG
>ERZ1292632.4098-Hain-H43-01um-R2-4098-length-10667-cov-3_pt1 | contig 10667 bp, 9 predicted proteins | sample MGYA00564407_ERZ1292632 | MGnify/ENA primary metagenome ERZ1292632 (study PRJEB36523, sample SAMEA6512637) | groundwater metagenome | collected 2019-01-08 | study: AquaDiva: Metagenomics assemblies of 32 groundwater samples | reverse complement strand
ATATGCTTCAAAAATATGAAATATTCTTTATTATTGCATATATATTTATAAATTCTTAATCGCAGTTTCAGGTATGATTGACGAATATATCTTTCAATCTAAGGTGGATGGAGAAGAAAATATTATTGCAACGTATTCAATTAGGAGCAAAGATCTAACAAAGGCTACAAAAGATATTGCAATAGGACAGTCAATCGGAAATCCAGAAATTAGAACCCAGAGAGATTCTCCGGAAATATTCAAGAATAATTTAGCAAAAATTATCAATGTAAATGAAATTGCTCCTTCAAACGGAATTGTTCAGATTGCTTATCCTTTAATTAATTTTGATATTTATGAAGATGGGATAACTCAATTACTATGCACGCTTATGGGGGGGCAAATGGATATAGATGAAATTAAATCCTGCAGACTTATTGATATCGGCTTTCCTAAGAAATTTTTAGAAGAGTACAAAGGTCCAAAATTTGGGATAAAAGATATCAAAAGAAGAGCAGGAGCAGTTGATAGGCCGCTGCTTGGGGGGATAGTTAAACCCAAAACAGGGATTACAGTCTCTCAATTAGAAGAGATGATTAAAGAAATGTTAGCAGGAGGAGTTGATTTTATTAAAGAAGATGAAATCTTGGGAAATCCTTATTTTTGTAGGTTTAAAGAGAGAGTAAAAAGAGTTTCAGATATAGTTAATGAATTTTCAGCAAAGCAGAAAAGAGAAATATTTTATGCTCCATGTATAAATTCTGATTATCCTTATTTGTTAGAAAGAGCAAAATTCGCTTCAGAAAATGGAGCAAAAGCACTGCATTTAAATTTTTGGGCAGGACTTTCAGCATATAGGACTCTTAGAGACTTGGATTTGAAAAGTGCGATTTTCTTTCAGAAGAGCGGAGACAAAGTTATAACAAATAAAAAACATGACTTCAGCATCGACTGGAATGTTCTTTGCAAATTAGCAAGAATGATGGGTTCTGATTTTATACATGCAGGGATGTGGGGGGGGTATCTTTCTGATACAAAAGAGGATCTGTCAAGAGTGATGGAATCTTTAAGAGAAGGAAATACTTACAACCCGACTGTTCCTTCTTTATCATGCGGAAGTCATCCTGGATTGGTTAATACAACAATAGGCAATTTTGGGACTGATTTAATGATGAATGTAGGAGGAGCAATGCAGGGACATCCTCTTGGAACAGAAGCAGGAGCAAGAGCAATGCGACAGGCATTTGAATGTTATCAGCAAGGCGCAGATATTCAGAAATTTATGAAAAATAAAATAGAATTAAATTTGGCAATTGAGAAGTGGGGGTATGTGAAATGAAAAAAATAAATATTGTTATTCCCATGGCAGGGAGAGGACAGAGATTTATTGAAGCAGGATATATGACTCCAAAACCCCTGTTAAAGATAGGAGATGATTTGGTTATTAAGCATATAATTGACATTATGAAAGTTCCTCAGGCACAATTTATTTTTATTGTAAGGCAAGATCATTGTGATGAATTTCAGCTAGACAAAAAACTTTTAGAGATAGAGCCAAACGCAAAAATAGTAAAGATAAATGAAATAACTCAGGGAGCTGTTTGCACTGTTCTGCTGGCTAAGGACTATTTTAACGATGATAATTCGATGATTGTAAAGGATTGTGACCAGATAATCAACTGGAATCCAGAGCATTTCTTTGAGTTTGTAGAAAGAAACAAGGCAGATGGTGCAATCGTGAATATTCATACTGACAGACCAAATTATAGCTTTTCAAGGGTAAATTCAAAAGGGCAGATAATTGAAACAGCAGAAAAATCAGTGATAAGCAACCATGGTTCAGTTGGAATTTATTATTTTGCGAAAGGCTCTGACTTTGTGAAGTATGCAGAAAGGATGATTGCAAAGAATATAAGAGTAAACAATGAATTTTATACTGCTCCTGTCTACAATCAGTTTATTCAGGATTTTAAGACTATCCTTCATTATCCTATAGCCGAAATGTTTCAGTTAGGGGCTCCCGAAGAATTTTTTGAGAATAAAAACAAGGTTTTGGATTTTTTTGAATCAAGAAATAATAAAAAATTTAAATGACACCGAATTCTTTTAAAATGAATTCAAAATTGAAGAGATTAAGCAGAACAGTTGAGAGAATTATAGAATATCCTCGAGTTTTAACGGGAAAATTTAAAGGAATAAATTCTAATCACTGTTATACTTGTCTTACTACCCAAGATTTAATTGGAGAAGTTAAAACAATAATTGATATCGGAGCTAATGAAGGTTTGTTTATAAAAGCGGCAAAATACATCTTCCCTAAGGCCAAAATATATGCATTTGAACCCCAAATAAAATTTTACAATATAATCAAGGAAATAAAAAATGTAACTGCCTTTAATTTTGGGTTATGGGACAAGGAAGGAGAAAGCATGTTTTATGTGAATAGAGAGAATACAGGCGCAAGTTCTTTTCTAAAACCTCTTACAAATTATACAAAATACATTGGGGCTAAAGACAAACTTTCTGAAGTAAGATTACAACAGAAAAGGTTTGATAAACTAAAAATCTCAATAGAAAGACCTTGTTTCGTCAAAATTGACGTGGAAGGAGCAGAAACCAATGTTCTCAGAGGATTTGGTAACAGATTAAAAGAAGTAGATGTTCTGCAAATTGAATGGTTCTTTAAAGACTTTCATAAAAAGCAGATGAAGTTAGGGAATCTCATTCCTTTATTAGAGAAATATGGCTTTATCGGATTCGTACAAAGAGAGTTAGGATATATTGAAGGATGTCCTTCTGCTTGTGATTTAATATTCTTTAAAAAAAAGAATTAGTTCTTCCTTAAGAAATTCATAAGTTCAATTGGTTTGTCTGTACAGATTCCGTTTACATTCATTGCAACAAACTCTCTCCACCTTTTTTGAATGTCTTTATTAAATACAGATTCAGGGATTAATTCTGGCGAGATAACATATATTGGCTTTTCTGTGCTATTAGCAAGTCTAACTAATCGAGAATTTATGCTTTTCTTTTTAATTTCATCGGTCCAGATAAAATCTGCCTTCTTAAAATGTTCTTCATTTTTATAAGGAGAATCTTCAGCAACATGCAATCCTACAATATATCCTGGATAATTTTCTCTGATTAAGTTTACTAATCCTTTAGTAATATCATCACAGGCAAAAAATCTTAATTTTTCTTTTAAATTTCCATCTAAAGAGTGCATAACATAAGGAATATCGTTTAATTGTTTGATATGAATAAAAATTTTACCAGAATTTTCTTTATTTTTTTTAATTAAATTTATTAATTCGTCAAACAAAACCAAAGAAGAAGAATCTCCAATATATTTCATGTTTCTTAATCTTTCAGCATTGTAATCTTGTACTCTTCCTGAAATGCCAAGAAGCCTTTCCAAGTATTCATCATGAATTAGAAAACATTTTCCGTCTTTGCTGACTCTTATATCTGTCTCAAAAGACATACATTCTCTTATAGCATTTTCAAAAGCAACTCTGCTGTTTTCTAAATGTTTTCCTTTATATCCTCTATGTAAGATTATTTCTGTTTCCATTTCAAAGGCCTGTTTATTTGTTCAAATACATCAACACCCTCTATCTTCCCAAGATTAACAATCATCTCGCATGGACAAGTAACGATCTTCTTTCCATCTTCAATCATTTCGTTGTAAGTCAAACTCGGCAGGTAAACCCCATTTACTGCTGTTCTTTTTTTAGCAATCATTTGTTGAGCATATTTCACAAAGTGAGAGCCCTTCTTGAAATAAGAAATACAAGCAGTGGAATCGTTAGAAATTGGAACAGGATCCTTTTCAGAGATTTTTCTCACAAAACCATCTTCTCCGATAATCATATATCCTTGATTCCAATAATAAGCCTTGAAAGTAGGAATGATTCCATCATATCTTTTTTCATCTGATTTCATAAATTCTTTATGCATAACTTGCTCAAACTCTGTTAAGTCAAGATACTGATCTCCCAAATCAATTAAAAGCTCTTCGTTGTTGTCAATTAAAGGCTTTGCAAGGAGAATGGATTGAGGAGAACCTTCTGTCATTTGTTCAGCAATAACAATCTTTATCCTCTCTCCAAATAGCCTTTTTAATTCATCTATTATGCTATATTGTTCCTGATGTTCTCTTAAAACAACGAAGATCGCATTTTCGTAAGGGAAAGGTCTTGATTCAGAAATCCATTTTATTATTTCCTTGCCTCTGATTTTTGTTAAAGGTTTTATCATTCCTCTATTCTCAAAATTCTTATCTTTGCCTGCAAGAGGGACTATAATATTCATTTTATTGTTTCATCTTCCTGATATAACCTGCTACTTTATCTTTCATGGTTCTTAACTTTTTTGCTTTATCATAATTTTTATATAAAAATACGGTTAAACTATTTCCTATATGAAATTTTTTAGAACAATCTTTACACATTACATAAAGAAGATAATAAAGTTTACTTTTAATTAAAAAATTCCTATACTCTATTATTTGATTACAATAAGGGCATTTTACTTCCAATTCATATCTTTTACCTTTTATCTTTTTGATTGATATCGGTTTTACTATTCTATTATACTTAGCAAGTGCTTTTAGTATGTCTTCTTTTAGTTGGTTGAATTCTTCATCTGTCATCTTATCTGTCATTTTCATTATGAATTCTCCCTCCAAATTTTTTATAAATTCTAACTTATCTTTTATTATTCCTCTTTCTAAACAAGACCTGTATATCTCACTGTTTGGAAATGGCATTATGAATGCTAGATACGGTTGCCCCTCGCAATTTTCCTTCCAATAATTGAGAGTTTCGTATGCTGTTTCTTTAGTCTCTGCAATATCACCAAAAATAAAATTACCCTGTATCGCAATTTTCGCGTTATAGGTTTTTTTAATAGCGTTGTCAATTTGTTCTGGAGTAATCATTTTCTTCATGCCTTTAAGAATTATCAGACTATAACTTTCAAACCCATAACTTATAATATCGCAGCCAGATTCTTTCAACATTCTTAAAATATCTTCATCAACATCGCTTACTTTTGAGGAATTAATCCATCTTAATTCCCAAGAGATTTCTTTCTTTAATTTAGAAATTCTTTTACAGAATTCAACCAATCTCTTTTTATCTATTGAGAAACATTCGTCTAATATATAAATCCTATTAATTCTGTATCTTTTTACTCTTTCTTCTAATTCTTTCATTATATTATCAATTGACCTTTGTCTGTATTTATTATCATAATGCCAGCAGAAAGTGCATTGGAAGGGGCATGAACGACTACCAACAATATAGTAAGTTCTAGGATTATCAAAGACACTATGCATATAAGAATAATTTGGGGCAGAATTATCTAAATATTCTTTAAACCCCAAAGCGTCAAAATCAGGAAAAGGGATAGAATCAATATTTAATGATACTCTTTTTTCAGTTAATATGGCTTTATCATCTTCCCAATACATTAACCCTCTAACTTCTTTCAATGGCTTATTTTTTTTTAAATATTCTAAAATTTCTACAATAGTTCCCTCTCCCTCTCCGATAACCCCAAAATCAGGACGAAGGTCCTTAAATATCAAATCTGGTTCACTGGTTATAAGAGGTCCTCCAAGGATTATCTTTGGATTTGATTTGTGTGCCCTAGCAGAATTAATTATCTTTCTCGTAATTTTATAACCTAAAGCATTATTCCCCGTACAAACAAAGTTATATTCTTTTTTATCTAAATAATTTTTTATTATTTCTTCTGAAGCTCCTTTTTCGTGATTTAGATTTAAACAATCTACAGAATACCCTGCCTTTTTTAAAACTGCCACAATATACCCTAAACCAATTGGAAAAAAGTAATTATACCTCTTTTTATTAGTTGATTCATATCTGGGTACAATCATCAGTATTTCGTAATTTTTCATATTATTGACTATAAAAAAATTTAATTTTCGATGTATTTTATTGAAAATCCTTTTTTATAAATTTTTATATCCATAAATTTATAAATAATTATCAACAGATATAAAAAATGACCCTAAAAAATAAAAAAGTTAAACCAGTAGATGTGGTTTTTTGTGGGCTGATAAGAGAATTAGATTCATTCAAAAAGACCATTGAAGATTTAACTTCGTTGCGTAAGAAATGGCTCGTAGCTAAAATCATCCTATCAACATGGAAAGGAGAAGTCCAAAAAACTCCAGAACTCTCTTCTTTTCTGAAAAGTAAAAAAGTTTTAGTAGTGGAAAGCGAAGAGCCAATAGATAGGGGAGATGGAAACGTATGGTGTCAGATGAAATCTCTAGAGGCTGGATTAAACAAGGTATCTAAAGACAAATTTGTATTAAAAACTCGCACAGATGTATACATAGAACCTAAATTTTTAGAAAAATTATTTTCTGAAAAAGAGAAAATTCTTGAAATATTATACTCCTTACCTAAAGGGAATATATTCAAATACAAAATATGGGCTCCTTGGTTTGAAATGACTAAACCTTTCTTTATGGGCGATGAATGTTTTTTTGGATATAGAGAGGATTTGGTTCTTTTAGTTAATTATGATTTTTCCTTTGACAAAGAAAATTATCTCGGTCCAGATACTACTCATATAAGAAGGTTTGTTTACCCCTTTTTAAAAAATTATCCTGTTTTTAATCAATATATAGAAAAATATGGCAATGAGAGATTTTTAAAAAATTTCTTAATGAAAAAGGCATACAATCTTTATGATTTTCTTACACATTTTATGATATTAAGAAATCTTTCTGAAGTAAACAGATTTAACATTTTAAAAAAAAGGCTAAAAGACGACAATTTTCTTAGATGTTTAGCTGCTTATTACATGATTCTTTATAGTCATTTTTATATAGACAGTTCTAGTTTTCCAAATCAAATTCTGTTTAAAGGAAAACCGAAACCTATTTTGGAATCTAATTCTTCTGATTTAGAGGATAATTTTGCTCGGAAAAGAGTTTTAGGAGGAGAATATGGCGGTCAAATTTATATTTATGACATGAATTTTTTAAAGAGTTTATTTAAGAGAAAAATGAATCCAACCCCTCTTTTTGAAAAATTAAGTAAGATTATAGATGAATTAAAATATTCGGGCTAAATTTAAAAAGATATCCCCTATAATTATCTAATGAATAAAAAATCAAAAGATGAAGATATAGACGATTCTTTAAAGATAATTGCAAAGACTTCTGTTTTTATCTTTGTTACAGTTCTGTTTTCTAAGGTTCTCTTTTACTTTTACAGGATAGTTATTGCTAGAAATTTTGGACCTGCAGTTTATGGTACTTTCTCCCTTGCTTCTATAGTTTTCTTATTTGCTGTATCTATCTCTTCTTTTGGATTTTTTGAAGGGCTTTTGAGATTTATTCCTTTTTACAGGGGTACAAAAAAAATCAATAATATTAGGTACATTTTTAGATTTTCTGTTTTAATATTAACTCTATCAAGCATTTTCTTTAGTTTAATTCTATTTTTTTCCTCAGAATTTATTTCTATTAATCTCTTCCATGAGCCAAATCTAATCATTTTTCTCAAAATATTAAGCATTGCAATGCCTTTTTACATGATTGGTTCTGTTTTTCTTTGTTTAATAAGGGGATTTGAAAAAATAAAAGTACATTCTTTTATATCAGAATTTTTCCAGACCTTAATTAAATTAGTTTCTCTTCTCTTGCTCATTTTCTTTGGGGTAAAAGCTAATTCAGTAGCCCTTTCTTACCTGATAGGCATCTTAACAGTTTTCTTTGTGGCTTATCTCTACTGCAGATATAAACTTCCAGAAATTTTTAAAAGTTATATTCTAAAAGAAAAAATAAAAAAACAGATAAAAAGTAAATTTTTCTTATATTCTATACCTCTCATTTTTTCAAACATCCTATTCGATCTTTTTGCATATACGGATTCTTCAGTTATAGGATTCTTTAAGGGTTCTTCTGATGTAGGTATTTATAATGCCGCCTTTCCAATCGCTTCTTTAATGGTTTTTGTACCCTCTTTATTCTTGCAGATTCTCTTTCCAATGGTTATTAGAGAATTTTCTGAAAAAAAGATTGAAGTCATGAGAGAATTGAGCAAGCAAATTCAAAAATGGATATTAATCATAAACCTTCCTTTCTTTTCCCTTATGTTTTTATTTTCTGGTGCATTTATCAATATTCTCTTTGGTGAACAGTATATGGCAGCAGAACAGGCTCTTAAGATTTTATCAGTGGGTTTTTTGTTCTGTTCTATGACACAAATCTCAGAAAATCTGATATTGGTTATTGGAAAATCTAAAATATCTTTAATAGATATAATAATCCTCTCTGTTTTTAATTTCGTATTAAATATCTTGCTTATTCCAAAATATGGAATTAATGGAGCAGCATTTTCTACAACAATAAGTTACATCCTCCTTAATATAATTCTTTTCTTTCAGGTTAAATATTACATTAATATAGTTCCTATAAGGAGGAAAATGATTCGGATATTAATTTCAGTAGCAATTCCTTCTATAATACTCCTTTATGTTAGACAATTTTTTTCTATTAATTTAATCTCAATAATTTTGCTCGGTTCTTTTTTTATTCTATTGTATATTTTATTAATTCTTGTAACAAAGAGTTTAGACAGAAATGATTTTGAAATATTAAGGATATTTAAAAGAAAGATAACTAGAACCTAAATTAAGAATGAAGATAGAAATTGCGTAATAGACATTTTCTTTCACCCTTTTTCTCTTTGAGACTTAGTTTTGAACTGGATTGTATAGAATTTTATTTTTAAGCCTGATTTCTATATATCTTCTTTTAAATGATTCTGGAATAATTTTCTTTACTATATTATTTCTAACAAAATCACGAACTCTAAAGAATCTTATAAACAAAATAACAAAAAAAGGATTTTTTAAATTCTTCTCAATCCTTTTTTCATCAAGAAGATAATCAAACCAAGAATCATTAATTAACCCTACTTTATTGTCTATAGCAAGCCCACCCATTAAAGTAGAAATTAAATTAAGGTACAGATTCTTTTTTCTCTTCAAAAGAAATCCCATCCTGTCAGGAGTATCTTCTTGGAATAAGTCTTTTTCAGTTATTAATTTGTCTTTTAAGGCACGATTAGTTATATTGGTTCCTGGAAAATAAAGAAGAGCACTAACTGAAAGACGATAAGGCTTTGGTATTTTTCTCAAAAGATTAATTAAAGCGATTATATCTTCCGGCTTTTCATAAGGATTACAGGTTATAATATCATAAGTAGTTGCTAAATTTTTACTTACACTTTTTAATATTTTAGAACTCCTAAGTACATCTTCATCTGTTATATACCTGTGATAAACTTGTCTATTAACCCTCTCTGAACTTTGAATCCCTATTGTAACCATCTGGCATCCAGCATCAACTAATAACTTGGCTTTTTCTTCTGTGAGAGTTCTTGCGTCAATTAAACAATAGAATTTTAAACCAACTCTCTTTTTGTATTTCTCACCAAATTCTTTTATTTCTTTGATTGGTCTGAGAGAAAATGAATCATCGGAAATCTCTAAATTTTTAACATTTGGAAATTTGTTCTTTATATAAGCCAATACATCAATAACATAATCAATACTGTGTTTTCTTACTATGCATTCTCTTTTCCCCTCATATATCCTATTGAATACATTATTGCTGCAATAGTCACATCCATAAGGGCAACCTCTACCAGCCATAAATATTATCAGCCCGCCGAAATCTTTTTCTTCAAATCCCTTTAATTTCCCATTTTTTAGAACAAATTGCTTTTCAATCTCAAAATCTGGGAAAGGAATCTTATCCAAATCATTAATCATATTTCTAATTGGATTTCTTATTATTTTATTATCCTTTTTAATCCATAAATTTTTAATATTATCAATTGGCTTGTTTTTTTCAATTGCCTTTGCCAAATCTAAAATTGCTTCTTCTCCTTCACCAACACATACAATATCACAATATTTAATACAGTCTTCTGGATAAAGAGTGGCATGAACTCCTCCCCAAACCATATTTGGAACTTTCCCCTTCAAAAAATCGATTATCTGAATTGTTCTTTTGGATGTTGCAGTAAATGAACTAATCCCAACTAAATCACAGCCTTCACAGATTAATTCTAATTGTTTTAATTCTTTTTTATTATATGAGTTTTTGGTTAGTTTATTTGTTGCCATAAATACCATAGTTACATCATACCCTGCTTTTTTTAAGACTGAAGAGAGGATTGCTAGCCCTAGGTTTGAAGGACCTGTTAATGTAGAAATTAAAACTATTTTCATTTTTTTTATGATGCCATAATCATTTATAAACTTAACTCCAAACTCCTCTCAAAGAATTGACAATCTTTTGGATAATAATCTTTTTAAACCTTAAGCCTCATTTTTTCTTTATGAACCAGAGAGAAAAAATTTTAATTATAAAAACTGGTTATTCTAAATTTTTAGATGAAGAGGGTGATTCAAGAAAAAATTAATTAGAACTTAAAGTGAAAATGAAAGATAAAAAACAAATTGTATTTTATTGTGCGTCTCATCCTTTTGAGATGATATATAAGATAGCAAAAATATTCAAGGAAAAAAACTACGAGACTGTTTTAATAACAGTGTCTGAGAAAGACAGATTTGATTTCAATTTCTATTCAAAAGCACAATTTAGAAAAATTAAAGTCGATCTTAAGACT
>ERZ1292632.1238-Hain-H43-01um-R2-1238-length-25664-cov-9_pt1 | contig 10669 bp, 12 predicted proteins | sample MGYA00564407_ERZ1292632 | MGnify/ENA primary metagenome ERZ1292632 (study PRJEB36523, sample SAMEA6512637) | groundwater metagenome | collected 2019-01-08 | study: AquaDiva: Metagenomics assemblies of 32 groundwater samples | reverse complement strand
GTAGTGCCGTGAGCAATCGCAAGGTAGCGCCCATCAGGCGACCAAGATGAAGCATTTCCATCACCGGCTGGGAGCGTAGCAGGATTCGCGATCTTGACGGGAGAGCCGGTGTTCCAGTCGTAGATCGTGACAAAGGGTGTTGTAGTGTGAGCTATTGCTAAGTAGCGATTGTCAGGAGACCAAGCAGTGCCCTCACCAGAGCCTGCTGGCAGCGTCGCTGGGTTCGCGATCTTGGTAGGTACACAGACTGAGCGAACCTCAAGGATTTGCGTCGCGGCGGCAGGAAGAGCCGCCACCCTAAGCCATGCATCGATCCCAGACGGGTTGCCGAAGTCCATCCCCTGCGCATCGTTGTCCACCAGCTCCACAGCGTTGCCCGTGACCGCGTGCGTCCCAAACTTCTTCGTCACAGACGAGTAGGTCACTCCTCCATCTTGGTCCCAGGGGTTCACGCCATTTTGGTCCGTCTTGGCGTTGTCGAAGGCGAATAGTTTCGCAGTGCTCGGCGCGGCGTGTCCAACGGTGAAGCCGCTCACATCCGCGCCCGTCTTGACCATCCCGCGCGCCTGGAGGTACCACTTGAGCCCGGCGTCTCCCCCGAGCTGGCTGATGATCGTCCACGCTCCCCCGAGATATTCCCATTGTGTGAACTGATTGTTATCGATCGTGACTTTCTGATCGCCCTCGGCCGGTGTTGCCCCCGCTGCATAGGTGGCGCCGAGGACAAGTTCCGTGGTGATGTTGGCGAAAATCGCGTTGATGATCCCGGCGGTGATCACGTTGGCGTACAGCGAGTTGATCGCGGCCGTTGCGTCCGCCGTCAGGTTTGGTGCGGCGCTGGCACTGGCGGAATATCCCGAGGATGTCAGTGCGGTCACCCGCTGCACCTTGTAGTACAGCGTCGTCGCCGCGGTGAGCCCGGTATGCACCAGCAGCTCCAGCTTTGTCATGGTGACTTGGCTGGCCGCCCCCTTCCAGTCCACGCCGTCGAAGCGCAGGGCGTACCAGGTTGCATCATCGTCGGAGACCTGCACCTCGTAGTGGTCGAAGTTGGTCAGGTTGAGCTGACGATCCCATAGGAGCGCCACGCCCTGGAAAACACTCTTCGCCATCTGGATCGCCGGCACCGTTGGCGTCGTGGTCCCACCGGATCCCTCGTAGCCCGAGAGGATGGTGGTCATCGCGCCTTCCAGAGCATCGGCGATCGGGCGCGGCAGCGCGGGGGGCTGCGCGTGCGCGCCCTCGCTGACGATGGTCTGGAGCGCGTACTGCGCGATACCCTCCAGGGAGTAGTCGTACAGCGCCGTGCCGTCGGGCTGGTAGGAGGTCGCCCTCGCGAACACGCGGCAGTCCTGCGTGATCCCGCCCGCCGTCGTGACCAGGGCCGCCAGCACGCCCACCTCAACCTTGTCGCGCGAGCGGAACTGGTAAGCGACGCTGGAGAACTTATAGTATTGCGCCGCGCCCGAGGCGAGATACGACCCTTGCGCGTAAGTGGTGAGGAAGCGTGCCTCCACCTCGGCGATTGTTGCCTCGATCTGGTCGGCGTTGTAGACCCGGACGATCCCCTTGTCACCCTTGACCACGGCATCGGCCGTCACGTCCAGGCGCGTTATCTTCCGTGCGGCGGCAGCCGTGTTATGGAAGTTCACCAGCACCTTCTTTGGGTACCAGGTGGGCGAGCTCTGCGTGATCCCGCCATCATATAGGGCGTCGATGGCGCCATTGATCGCGCAGATCAGTTCCCGATCGGTGACGGAGAAGTCCGTGTACACGTCTATGGTGCCGCTGCCCGTGGGGTAGTAGGCGTCCGCAGCCAAAGAGATGTTACACTTGTTCGATTCGTCTCCGCCCGTGGTGTCGGAAGAAACCAGCGCATCGGAGATGGTCTCATGGGCCCAGTAGGTGACAGCTACCGCCTCATACTGCACGGGCTTTTTCTGGAAGTGGAACTTCGCCATGTTGTCATCGTCGAAGGTGGCCGTGGTGGTCACGCTCGCGGGGAAGAGGGCCGCGGTCTTTAGATTTCCGCTCTCATCGAAGTAGTAGACCCAGCCCAGCTCGAAGAGTAGGCGCGAGAGCACCTCCTCATATGTCTCGTCCGCGCCGGCCACGAAGTAATCGATCTGTGTCAGCTCGTCGGTGGCCTGGACCCGGGAGGCAGCCAGCCCATAGAGCAGGAGCAGCTGGTGCACGATGGAATGCGCGGTGTCAGCGGCCTTCTGGACATAGTAGTTCTGCCAGTTGATCGTGGTCCCGATCTTACGGTCCAGGAGCCAGCTCTCGTCGTAGGCTTTGACGCCGATGCTCTCGACTCGCCGGCGGATGTCTGCCCCAGCCTCGCTGGAGATCCAGCCACGAAAGACCGCGCTGCCGCTTTCGGAGGCCCGAAACTCGAAAGCGTTGCTGCCGAGGATCGCATTCAGAAATGCAACGGTCGGGAAACGGACCGCGAACTCGAAGGTGTCCGTCGAAGGCTTCAGGTCCCGGTGCCGCTGCGTGACGTGGCGGACGCTCTCCACCGGGATGCTGGTGCGGTCGATCTCGATCCAGGTCGACCCGTCAGTGTTATATTCGAAGAGCCACGCCATCAGGCCCCCTGCCGCGCGGCTTCGAGCAATGCGCCCTCGCGGAAAACTTTGGTGACGAATGCATCCCACGCCCCCGAGGTATCGATCACGGAGGCGGTCCCGAAGTTATTCGTGATGTAAATGTAGTACGTCGGTGCCCCCGAATAGGTGGCGCCCGCCCCACCCCCGGCGGCGGTGCCCTCGGTGCCAGCAGTTCTAAGATCACTCTCGGAAATCCGCCCGAGGAATCCCTCATCCCATGCCCGGGCGGCGATGGTCTTCAGATGCACGCCTGCCCAACCCAGGAGCGAATTGATTGCTTTTGCGATTGCATTCCAAATCCCGGTGAGCAGGTTGTAGATCATGTTCACCACGAAAATGACGGCATTGGCCAGCGGCATGATTGCATAGTTGTAAAGGAAGACGAAGGCCGTGGCGATGATATCAATCACGGGCGCCAGGGCCTCGAAGACGGCCACAAGCTGCGCGCCGACTACCTTGCCGAGGATTGTGAGGATGCCGATCAGCGGGGCGAGCACGGCGTCGGCAACGGGGCCGAGTACACTCATCAGGCCATTGAAGACGGGAATCAGGAGTGTCAGCGGGTTGAGGATCGCTTGCACGACCATACCGATGCTGCCCGCCGCGCCCGAGAGAAGCGACATAACAAACGCGCCGGCAGCATCAGGCCCAGCCGGTAGCCCCGGCGCAGGCGCAGAAGTGGGTGATCCGGCTGGAGCGGCCCCGGCGCCGAACGTGGGCATGTTGCCATATCCCGGAGCGGGGAGCCCCGGCGGGGCAGGCATGGTGACAGTCGCTGGCGGCTTCAGCAGATCCAGCACGTCCTGGTAGAGGTTCCTGAAACTGTCAACTATTCCTTCCCCGAACTCCACGGTCAGGCCCTCGATGTTCTTGAATGCTATTCCGAATGGCGCGGTTATTTTCTTGATATCAATTGCGCCCGGTGCAGGCCCTAGATCCGTGGACGGCCGGCCGATCTGCCCCAGGTTGGTGTGGGTGAACTTTGCCAGCCCACTGTTGTTGTATAGATTCAGGACATCATTCAGCCGATCGATGATCCAGTTGATCACTATTACCCAGACTGATTTAACGGCATAGGCAACATTTTTCCAGATAAGCTCGATCTGCCCGAACAGCGCCTTGAATGCATCGAACAGCGCCCTCACGACCTGCAGTCCCACCTTGGCCAGGAAAACAAATACGCGCACAAAGACACCCGAGCCCGTAGTCCATACCAGGTCCCACAGCAACTTGAACGCCTGGCCGATCTTCTCGATCGTGCCCGAGACAGCGGTTGCGATCTTGTCGCCCTGCAGGCCTTTCATCCCCTCATTCATCGAAGCGAAGGCGCCTTTCAGCCCTTCTGCCAGGCCGGCGCCCACGGCGATCTTCAGGTCCTTGAAGCCATTGGTGATTTTGTCCAGCTCGGGAGTGAGGAGGCCCGCGTCCTTGGCGGCCTGGATCGAGGCGCTGCCGAACTGCACGATCTGACGCACAGCCATCAGCGTCGAGCCGCCGAGGAATGTGCCGGTGAGGATGCGAGTGAAACCCTCAACGCTCTTCTTGAGTTTATTGATTCCGGCCTCTGCGGAGGCGACGCCGGCCTTGCTCTGGTCCTTCGAGCGGATCGCGTACTCTATCGTGGCGGCCATCAGCGGGTCCTTGGCATAGAGACGTTCTTCGGCTTGTTTGCCTCATTGAGATGAGCTATCAGCATGTCCTGCATCACTCCCCACGCCTGCATAGTTAGGTGCCCTTGCTCCAAGAGGACCGGGCCCGCAGGGAGCGTCTGGATCGTGCCGTTCTCGCGGTTGACGCCGAGCATGAAGAGCTGCACCACATAGCCCCACCGCTGGTGGTATTCCTGGGTATCTTCCGTCGCCCCGCCAGTGAGCACATCACGCATCACCTCCCGCAGTCCGCGTAGGTCCTCAGCTTCGAGGCTCAGGGACCGCGCTCCGATGTCCTCGCGTCGAAAGGGAGCATTTTCTGCCATTCCTGGTACAGAAACAGGTACAGGGTGCCGTTGTCCTTGACCGCCTGCTTCAGCACGTCCAGATTCACCGGAGAGGGATCCTCCGCGGAGACCTGGATCGTTGTGCCAACGATCAGCTTCAGGATGATCTCAATCGCGTTCTCCGGCTCCTTGCTCTCCGTGGCCTTTGCCAGCGCCAGATATTCCTGCGTGCTGGGCTCGCGCAGCGTGATGATCGCCTGCCCCTTCTCCGCGCGGAATGCCCTGCTGACGTCCACGTCGTAGGCGAAGAGCTTCCCCTTCCCTGCCCCTCCGATGTTGACCATAACCCCTCCTCCTACGCCAGATATTTCGTGGACCGCGCGTTGTGCAGGGCCAGAGTTATCGCCTCCGTGCCGCTCTGTTCGCTGGCCTGGAAGTTCATGCGCACCTTCATCCGCGTCGCCCCCTCGACCATGGGCGGAATGTCGGTGAAGTACACGTTGTTCATCGTGATGATGAGCTTGTACGGATCCGTGCCTCCGACCTCCTCGTCGCTGGTGAATGTGAGCACCACGGACTGCGGGGTCCCTGCGATGAAGGTCGCCGCACGCAGGGCCTCAGTGGCCGAGTCGTACAGGATCTCCATGTCCCCCGTGGTCTGGCGGTCGTTGGGCTCGATCTCGATCATCTGCGTGGAACCATCCATGGCATACAGATCGTTGTCGAGCTGGTTGGCATCGGTGAGGTTGAAGTCTGTCACCGTGGCGAAGGCCGAGCCGCCGATGCTGATCGTACCCTGGTGGAACTTGAATCCCTTCAGGGCCGAGTCCGAGAGCGACAGCAGAGCGCTGGACCCTTCGCCGCGGCCGCGGATGGTGAACGTGGCCCGCAGGTAGTCCCCTACGCTGGCCGAGAGCTTCAGGCTGTCGCTCTTGCAGCTCGTGAATCGGAAGACTCGGACGATCCGGTCCACCATGATCGTCATCTTCGGCAGGGATGCGCCGGCCCCTGCCGCAACATGCGTGAGGCTGTGCACGTAGGCGCTGCCCGATCCGGTGACCGTGGCCTCCGCTCCGAAATGCGCCGCCAGCAGCTCCCCGCAGGTGTCGGGATGCGGGATGATGACGAGATCGCCCTCGATCTTGTCGCCCAGGACATCCATCGGACCGGTAGTCTTCCTCCCGAGCAAGATGTCTTCCTGTTTGTAGTTCAGGACTCGCTTCAGGCTTTCACTGACGAATCCCACCTGCGCCGTGGTGTTGACCGGCGATCCCCAGGTCGTCTCGATTCCCACCTGCGCCCTGGACCCTCTTCCGCTGATCAGGCTCATATTGGCCTCCCCCTTACGTATTCGGGACCGTCAGGATGGCGGCCACCGTGATCTCGATGCCCATTGTCTGCGTCTCGCCGGGACTGGGACCGAAGTACCCCACGCGAGAGACCCGCGCATCATCGCAGGATGCGCCGAGAGTTTTGTCGCCATTGACCATATGGCGGAAGCACTCCTCGTAACGGAGCGCCTTGATTGCCAGGTTCTCCTTGCTGTTGCCAGTGATTTGGACCATGCAGAGCAGATCCACGAGGATCTCGTCCTGCCCGGTGTCCAGCGGCTCCAGCTCGATGTTACGGGGGAAAAGGAAGAGCACGGTCTTCTTGTTCCGCTCGAACACCCCGAGATCTCCGACCGCGATCTCCTCGAAGTCCGGCAGCAGGATCGTGCTCCCCTTCGCCACGTACATCGCCGCGATGTAGACGCTGAAGGTTGAGCCCGTGAAGTCCTTGACGTCGTAGAGCAAGTCTTCGAGGTAACTTTTGACGCTAGGCATTCTGCGCCTCCAGCCGTGCGAGCTCTCGCTGTAGGATCCGCTCCCCCAGAGTGACGGCCTGGCTCTCATCCCCGCCGCGGAAGATGTCCTGGATTCCAGAGACGAGGTAGGAGCGCTTCGGCATTCTCACCAGCTGGGTAGTGATCCAGTGCTCGCCGATCTTGAAATGAAGGGCCACCGCGCGGACAGGCCTGATGATCCCGCCGAGCTCGTGGATCCGCGCATAGATCACGCCGTAGGAGCCGATCGCGGTTTCATGCTCCGAGCTGTGCCTCCAGTTGATGCTGGCCGCGAGGTCACCGCTCTTGCGCTTGAGCACCTGGCCGCGGAGCTTGTCGGCCTGGATGTTGCCGACGATGGTATCGGCTATCGCCCCTCGGACAACGCGGTCGATGGTCGGCATCCGCCGGCGCAGCGCCTGCAGCATCTTTGTGGCCCCATCCTTGTAGATCTGCACGTCCATCGTCACCATTTGCGCGTGTACCTCGCGAGCACGGTCAGGACAGACTTCGGCAGATCGTCGGCCAGGGTTACGCTCGCCCCTCCTCCGGCTTCACTGAGCGAGGTGACCCCCGCATACTTCTTCTGGTTGCGGAAATACTTGCAGCTCACCTTCATCGCGACCCGCAAATCGCCTGGGACCGTCGAGTAGCCGGCGTTGTAGAAGATCTTCACGCACTGCGGCCAGTCGGGGAACACGGTGCCGGCCAGCGTGATCTTGCCCGTGGTCACGTCGATGATGCGGTCCGCAGTAGCCACGAGCGTACTGGCGGCGAACTCGCGGTCCATGTCGATGTAGACCAGCACCGTGCTCGTGCCCTCATTCACGGGCCAGTTGCGCAGCCAGAGCACATCAGCGTCATCCCCGTTGCGATACTCGGTCTGGTCCTTGGCCTTCAGATCGCGGTGCGTCACCGAATCAAAGAGGTCCGAGAGCATGTTGATGAGGTCCTCACCCTCCGAGTCGTAGTCCGTCGTGTCAGACAGCTCGAGGAAGCCCTTGAGATCCGCCAGAGTGATGAGCGCATTAGCCTGCAGCGACATGAGCCCCCCTCAGCGCCTCGCGCATCTTCTCCAGCTTCCATTCGCCGTTCTTTCCCCAGGCCGCATGGAAGATCCGGCAGGGTGCGCCGTGGTGCGCGTAGTTGTTCCATTCCTCGCCGAGGATGTGATAGCCGGGCGTATACTCGGTGTCACGGATCTTCTTCAGCGGCGGCGCCGTGGTGTAGCCCAGGAGATGCATCACCTGGCCGTTGTCGGTCCACTTCGCGGTCTTCCATGCATCGATATCCCAAGCCTCGCGCCAGAACTTCCTCGCCGCTGGGGCCGATCGGCAGACAACCACTCCCACATTCGGGCCGCATCCCTCCGCGGTCGTTGCGTCGTGCATCGCCAGCCATTTCTCAGCGGGAAGTTCCTCAGCGATGTCCTTACCCTGGTCGAGGATCACGCAGTCGTTGTCGAGATAGACTACCAAGTCATACTTCTCCAGCATCTGGGCGATCGCGGGGATCTTCAGCCAGCACGGGCTGGTCTTGGAACGATCCATCGGCCAGGTGGGCAATCGCCCGTGGACAATTCCTGGCCAGCGTGCCTCGTCGAAATCGTCATACCAGAACTCACAGTATTCGTAGCCGTGCCTGATCGAATAGTCGATGAAGGTCTCGCGAGCCAGCTTCCACAGATCCCACCAAAAAACCTCTCGCTGATCGGCTTTGCAGGTGATCAGGATTTTTCTCACAGCCCGCACTCCCTGATGACCCCCGTGATCAACGCCCGCTTCATGACGCCTCCTTCAGCTCAGCAACAGTTTCGTGCCCTCGAACTCCAATCGGAACCGGGTCTCCTGCAGCCCCTCCATTCCCATCGCGGCCCGCAGCCGCGGCAGGTCTTCGGCGTAGAAAACCAGGAACCCGCCACCGCCCGAGCCCGCCAAGTCCAGCCGCAACGGACTCCTCGCGACGATCATGGCCCCACCCCCATCCGGCGGATGATCTCTGCCTTCCGTTCGGGACCGCCGCTCCCGCCCCCGATGTGGACGAAGCTCCCCGCGTCCGGGTGCCACGCCATCCACCGCCGCGGCAAGGCCCAGAACGCCGAGTCATACTCGGTCACCCGTTCCTTGCGGACCGGCTCGGTGATCGTGTATCCGAGCATATGCATGAAATCCACCCCGTCGGTCCAGTTCGGGTGCGCCTTCCACAGCTGGCCCTCCCAGTTCTTCCGCAGAAACTCCAGCGACTCGGGGCACCGCCGGACCGCCCACATCGGCCCACCAGGCCCGGCGTTGTCGGGGCTGGGGCCGTTGATCGGGGCCGCGATCCAACACTGAGGCGGGATCTCGTCGGCCACGTCGACGTCCCGGTCCATGATCACCACGTCCCCGTCCAGGTAGACGACCAAGTCGTACTCATCGAGGAGCTGAAGGACCGCAGCGTAACGCAGCCAGTTCGGCGCCAGGATGGAGCGATCGTACTTCCAGAGGATGAAGTCTAGACGGGATCCGCGGCTCGCGGCGTCGCCGATGAACGGGCCCGGGTTCTTGAACTCGGGGAACAACGAATGGTCAATGTCCTGGTACCAGATCATGCGGAAGTCGTAGCCGTGGCGCTCCGCGTACTGCTTGAAGCGCGGGGTCGTGAGCTCCAGCACGCGCTGCCAGGCAGTCTCCCTGGGATCGCAACCGTTGGTGATGATGATCTTCCTCATGCCGGGACCCTCACCAGCCAGGAGGTGTCCCGGAAGATCACCGGCACCGGCTCGACCGGGCCGAAGAACTCGCGGAAGGCCCGCGCCACGCCGGGGAAGACATCGGCCGCGTGCAGATCGGGGATCTCCCAGTCGTGACCCCCGAAGAAGCCGCCGGGCCGCACCTTCGGATACCAGAGCCGGATATCGATCAGCGTCCGCTCGTAACTGTGATTGCCCGCGTCGATGTAGCAGAAGTCAAGGCTGCCGTCCAGCACGCGCGCGGCCTCCTCCTCTGAGGTTGCCTTGTGCTTGATCATGTTCCCGGCCTTGGCCGCGCGCTCATCGAAGGAGTTTTCCACGAGTTCAATCGATGGGGCGCCGCAGGGATCGATCCAGGGATCCACGCAGTGGACGGTCTTGAAGTAGGATGCGAAAACCTCGGCGCTCTCCCCCGCGAAGCTGCCGATCTCGTACATAATCGCCAATACCTTCATTTCCGCAACCCGTTTTCGCTTCTGTGATTCCCAGATCTCCATGGCATCAATCAATAGAGCTGATCCCATGTCGCCCATTTCTTCGGCGGGTTTAAAATTCTCCGCAAGGAACTCACATACATCGACCAGCCCGGTTTTAATCGCGGGGATACTGGGGATCTTCACAGGGCTCCTCATCCAATCAAGCGGCATCTGCGCTCCTTTCGCCGAACCGCCGGCGGAGAATCTCGATGAAGCTGGCAGCCGAATGCTCCCAGGTGAAGGCGCCGCGGATACGCTCGGCTGCGCGCCGGCCACGCTCCAGTGCCGCGGGATAGGCGTAGTAGATCTGCTCCATCCGGCGCATCACGTCCTTCCATTCCGCGCTTGCTGCGAAAGTATGGTCAGCAACGACGTGACCCTTTCCATCCTCGGCGAACCGCACGGTCTGCACGGCATGGAAATGCCACTTTACAGGGAAGCCCTCGCGCTCTGAGCAGAAATCCCGCGGCCCTCCCCAGGGTGTGTACACGCAGGGAAGCCCGGTGCTCATCGCTTCGGCCAGCGTGAGCCCGAACCCTTCGCCCATGCTGGGCAGAAGGAACGCATGCGCCTTCTCGTAGAGCCCGAACATCTCCTCGTTGGTGAGGTTCCGCGAATCGACGAACAGCCGCATGTTTGTGTGCCGCTCCAGGAACTCGCCCTTCTTGATGCCCGAGGTCTTGCAGTACAACCAGGCATTCGTGGGGCACTTGCCGCTTTTCCTCCAGATGTCCCAGGCCCCGCCGACGTGTTCGAATCCCTTGCGAGGGTTCGGCGCGCCAACCCAGAGGAAGATAAACGGATTGAGCGTCGGCTCCTTGCGCTCGACGTAGCGGTACAACTCGGTGTCCACGCCCTCCCAGCAGACCTCGATCGGGACCTTCGTGTAGTTGGCGAAAAAATCACGGTTCTGCCGGCAGGGTGTGATCAGCAGATCGGTCAGTTGCAGCGGCACCCTCCACTCCTTCGGTAGCGTCGTGCATTCGTACATCGTGTAGAGCACGTTGATCCGGCCGGGGATCGGCTTGAACCTGTCGGGCGTGATGATGTGCACAGCGATCTCGGCATCCTCGGCAGACTCCACTCCCG
>ERZ1292632.4097-Hain-H43-01um-R2-4097-length-10672-cov-4_pt1 | contig 10672 bp, 15 predicted proteins | sample MGYA00564407_ERZ1292632 | MGnify/ENA primary metagenome ERZ1292632 (study PRJEB36523, sample SAMEA6512637) | groundwater metagenome | collected 2019-01-08 | study: AquaDiva: Metagenomics assemblies of 32 groundwater samples | reverse complement strand
TTGATTCATCTCACTAAAATAGGTAGAAACTTCCTCGGCAGTTTTTTTATCTTTTTTTAATAATTCATTTCTTATTTTTTCGGCAAGTTCGCTATTCAAGACTAAATCCTTTTTGTTATGATGAGAAGTGCCAATAAATCTTTTGCGAAAATCACTTAAATTTTTTGTATACTCTAACCACAAAGCAGTTAATTGGTGTAAATCGGCATACTCGTAAGATGTAACATAGGGCGGAGATGTAACAATTAAACTAACGGTATTATCTTTTGTAGGGATTGTTCTTGCGTCTGTACAGACTACCTTACTTGGAATTTTCAAATAACCTTTTTCTGATAACAATTCAAATAACCGAGCATTCCCCCGCAACATCATCTTTATTTGTTTTGAAAAAGTTTTGATTGGTTCTGATGGCTGTTTCTCAAAGTCTCTTGTTGGTTTGTTACTTTTTTGCAACCAAATTGAGCAATTTTTAAGAATATTTGAAAATCCACAAAAAAAGAAATCCTGAATATCTTGATCTTTTATCTTTGAAATCTCAGAAAATATAAAAGCAAGTTTTCTTTTTTCTTCCGGCTTGAACCAATAATCAATTCTCTCGTGTTCTGGAGCTTTTACTTCTGTATTTTGGTTATATGTATCGAACTTTTTTTGAAGTTTTGTAAATTCTGCTTCAATTTTAGTTGGATTAATAGGGGTAATTTTTGCTTTCGTAATTAAAACCGCAACGGGGTTAATGTCAACAGCAATTGATGGTCGCCCCATTACCTTTGATTCAACAAGTGTTGTTCCGCAGCCACCAAAGGGATCAACAATTAAATTTCCTTCTTTGGTGTATTTTTCTGCCAAACGAGAAACTATTTGGGGAATAAATTTTGCCGGGTAGCGGTGATATCCATGAGTAATATAAGCCGTGTCTTTTCTGGTTTTATCAGAGAAAGACCATGAATGATCAATTTTTGTTTTTGAAAATGGTGTTGTTGTTTGATTCATCTTATTTTACTTAAATTCATTATTACTTTGCCATCAAAAAACACTTCGCCGGGAATTATAGGGATAATATTATAAGCTGGATTTTCTGGCTTTAAATATCTTTTCCCGCCTTCGGCAATAAACCTTTTGACCGTAGTGCCATCGTTATTCCTGGCCACCACTATGTCTCCGCTTTTGAACTCTTTGGCTCTGTTTACAAGTAATGTATCTCCGTCGTCTATAAAGGCATTCACCATAGAATCGCCGCTGACTCTGATTACGAAAACTTCTTTTGATTGCTGAAGCGATTCGTTTGGAACAAGACCCGTAGGAACTTCTACCCATTTGAAATCAACTTCTTCAAACGATTCTATGTAAACACAGGCGGCAGCAGTGCCGACAATCGGGACAAGTTTTTGTTTGCCTAAAATCTGAAAACCAAAAAACGTTAATCCCAATCCGCGTGCCGAACCCTCGTCTCTTTTTATAGCTTTTTTCTCTTCTAGTTTTTGAAGCAAATCAATCACAGATTGATTGGAAGACACTTTAAGACCTTGTCTCATTTCTTCAAACGAAGGCGGGTAACCAAAGCTTTTTATGTATTCGTAGATTATTTTCAAAAGCTCTTTTTGTCTTGTTGTAATTACTTTTTCCATACATATATTGTACCTGACCATTTAGTCAGTCAAAAGAAAAAGTGTGGATAAATTCATTTCCCAAACTATACCCTGCTCATTTGCTTTCACTACCCTTTCCAATAGCACTTCGGGCATTCCCAGTATTCAATGTGTTTGTACGGTTTGGGATCTCTTTTTAAAACGTTCATTTTTAAACCATGGAAATCGGACTCAAAGGTACCTGCTTTTATAGTTTTATCCCATTCTTTTTTAGAACAAATGGGAATGTCGAAAAAGTAATGGCCGCCGCGATAAGTTCGGTTTGTATAAGTTACAACCTTGATATCTTTGCCGCATATGGAGCAAGTTTTTGAAAGCCTATTTTTAATTGTTTTTGGAAGATCCTTTATCTTCATAATTTTATACCCTCACTCTACCACTAAATAAAAAACTTTCAATCCTTTAATTTAAAAATTTATCCCCCAATCATTCTACTTTTTAGTAGAATGATTGGCTGGGAGCAATTTGGAAAGAATAAAAAGAATAAGACGGGCTGGTCCGGAAATATCGTTCGCAATGCTGTACAGGACGAACGGACTGTCGTAGCGTCTGCGGAGAATCCCGTTTTTTGCCAGATAAAGCAGGTATTTGGAAGTGATCCCAAAAGAAGCTTCTATGTTATCCGCGATGTCGCCGACAGGCCTTTCCCTTTTGGTTTTAAGAAACGCCAAAATTGCCAACCTGTCCTCGTTTGCAAATATTTTGAATATCTTAGCCAACTCTACACTTCCCCGATCTTTTCTTCTGTTTCCTGCCATATCCCATATTATACATCATTCTACTTTTTAGTAGAATGATTTGTGTAAAAACATTTGTGTAAAAACAAAGGCTGCCCGTACCGCTCCCCTGCACAGCGGCGGTGGGAGTTTGACTTTAAATTAAAAAGTGGAATTGAAGGAAGACGAATTTTAATATACGGCATTTGTCATAAAATTCGCCAGCCACATTACAAACCCAATGATAATGATTTGCAACAAAATGCCCAAAAATGGTCTGCTGTCCAATCTTGTTTTTGAGTGAATCCAAACGATGTGAAATTTTCGAAGAGTGTTGAATGGCTCATGCTTAAATTTTATTTGAATAAATTGGAGAGCATCCGGCAAAGTGGCGCCGACAATTCCGCACAAAATAACTAGGGCTGAATATTTCAAATAATAAATATAAAACAGACAGGCCAGCAAAAGACCGATGACCCCATCGAAACCTATTATAAAAAGATCTTTTACAAAATCTTTGTTTATAACTATGTCATCATTCAGCGGATTGTCCCCATCTCTTTTTTGGCTGGCCAGAGGATAATCCCAATGAGGTATAGCATCCAAAACAAAATGGCTCACAAAGCCGACAGCAAAACCCACCAAGGGCTGATTGGGAGTCAAACTGGCAAGAGCCGCTCCTGTTATGGCGTGGGTTGTGAGAGTCATAATAATTATTAGTTATTGGGAGAGTGTTTTTTATTTACATACCAATACAAATAAATAGTAAGAAGAATGGCGATATTGGGGAAAAATATAATAGGTGTGGCCCAAGCGATGCCGTCTATGAAAAAATCGGATATGGGCCAGAGAAAATGAGTGGGAAAAAAATCGACAGAGTGAGTCGGAATATCAACTAAAATATGAAGAGGCCAAGCCAAAGTCAATTTGGCGAAATTCTTGCCCCCAAAAATATAAAACAAAATCAGTAGTGGAACAAAAACAATAAAACTATGAGTGGCATTATAAATATAATGAATATAACCATTGCCTATCCAAGAATGAAATCCCAAGAGAGAAGCCAAAACTAATGGCCCAAAAGCTAAAAGGTCTGGTCCCATGCCAAACAAAAGAGCCACTAAATAATTTTTCTTACTTTTTCTGCCGGCGGCTATACCGCCGTACAAACCATGGGAAAAAATATCCATACCACCATATTAACACATCATTAAATTATTTTATCCCGTTACTGCGCATAAATTCAACATACTTTTGGTCCATATCCATGATGTGATTGACGAGCCAGCTACCGGCGAATTCAGCTATCTTAATGATTATCTTTTTTGTGTCCACTTCTTCTTTTTCCGCTTTAGCTATGAATTCATCCATTCTTTCCTCATAGGCGTTATGTTCGGCAATATGCTCCTCGGTGCCGGAATAGGCGTAATGCTTAAAAAGATTTTCTTCGGTTGTAAAATGGTAAATCGCATAATTATTCAGATCATTGATTTTAACCAAAAGATCTTTGAGAGAAACGCTTTCTTGGCTGGTCATTATTATGATTTGGTCCACAATTTCCAAATAATGCTCGTGCTGTTTATCTATTTCTTTGACTCCAACACTGTACTTTTCCGTCCAAATGTATTTTTGCATAAAGTTATTTTATGTTTTTCAAGTACGCCAGTGCGCCATAAAGGCCGCCAAAGTCGCCCAGCTCGGCCTTTTTAATAACTGGAATTTGAGGAAAAATTTTCAAAATTTCTTTCAGGTAATTTTCTGTTTTATCAAGCGGTATAGACGGATCGCCTGTAATCATAGAACCGCCGAGAACGACGCAGTTTGGCGACCACTCTACAATTATATTGTTAAGTCCGATGGCCAAAAGCCAGGCGTGGGTGTCCCAAACGCCTCGGTCTGTTACTTCTTTAGGATTTTTACCCGTTTTTTCCTGAAGGGCTTTGCCTGAAATCATATCTTCAAGAGTTATTTTTGTTTCAACATCCATAATCTGCTTGCCAGGCTCAAAACCTATGGCTCGTTCATCTATTTTCCCATTCACTATTCTGGCTCCGCCCACACCGGTGGAAACGGTTATATAAGCTACGATTTCAAACCCCCGACCGGCGCCCCAATTGGCCTCGCCCAACCCCACCACGGCGGCGTCGTTTTCTATAAAGACGATCACTCCGAATTCTTTCTCCAAATCATTTTTTAATTTTTCATCGGTCAAATCGGGAATGCTTCGGCTCATCCCGCCGGCGATCTTTTTTATTTCTCTCCCCTTCGCCAACTCTTTTGCTGTTCCAACAAAAAATTTCAAAATTTCCCCGTAACTTTTGGGCGTTTCAAAAACCTTGGGCGTTTCAAAAACCTCCCCGTCTGCCGAGTAAGCCATTCTTATTTTAGTCGCCCCGATATCAAATAATATATACATATTATTAAATTCCAAATTACAAATACCAAATTCCAAATAAATTCAAAATAATAAAATTACAAATCCAAAACTAAAACAATAATATTGTAGCATAAAAACAGAAAGAGCCGCACCTTTCGGTCGGCTCTCGAGAGGCGGTTGCCTCTAAAGGAAAGCTTCTTTTGTTTTGCCGCAGAGATCAGCACACATGAGCATTACCTTCATGTTGTTAGCAAGCTCTGGCTGATAGATTTCAACAGCGATCTGGCCGTGAATCAAAACGCCGTGAGTCGGTCCAATGTGAGGGTTTGCCAGCACAACATCGCTAACATTCCACATACCTGCTTCCTCCGGAACTGGTATCACCGCTGTTTTTTCTCTAAATACTTCCGCTATTCCAGAACCGTAAGTCAGACGCTGATGCCAGAACCAGAAGTTGCCGCCTTGCGCAGACTCTCTTTCGCTGACAAAGAACACTGCTTTCGTCCCAACCTGAACGATTTTTTGGATCGCTCGGCTAAGATTCAATCCGTCGCCATGATGATCGGCGAAATGCGGCGTCCAAAGCCAGAGAAGATTCAATGCTGGGTATTTTGTGGCCCACTCCAAGACATCGTCTTTTACGAGCATCGGAGGCATGTTGTACTTCTTGGTGAACTTGCAAACTACTTCCAGCCCTTCAACCCCCGCAAATACAGGATACCGTTTTGAGGCGCGGTATATGATCGCGGGAGCATCGGGATTCTTATCGTAAAGTTGACCGTACTTCTCGATGTCCATTGACCACGAGTATACGACTTCCTCATAATCCAAGTTGTAGATCTCAGCGAATACTAGAAGCAACTCGCTGTCTGGGTTGGAAATCTTGCCTAATTCTATCTGGGCTACCAGAGATTGTATCCCATGACCATAACTACTCTCGGCCAAGCGGGAGGCAACCTCAACTTGAGTCAGCTTGGCTTTGAGCCGAGCTTCCTTCAAGTATTTTGCAAACTCAAGCAATGGCCGTGTTCTTGCCATATGAACCTCTCTTTCTAAACACTCATTTCCTAATATATTTAATCATAAGTTGAATAAAATAGCAAATTGACAGAGAGTGAGTTTAATGCCATTGACTCATTCTGATTTTTGGAGGATTGAACTAAGTATTTGATATTTGGGATTTATATTCCTCCACTGCCGGTTGGTCATAAGGATTTACTCCCAATAGCTTTGCCAGTTCAATAGTTGTCGCCATCATAAAGGCCATAAAACTTCCCAGCTCTTTCTCATTTATTTCCGGCATTTCATATTTTATAAAAGGCAGGCCGGCTTTTTGGTAAGCGTTGGTAACATTTTCAAAAGCGGCTTGATTTATATTATTTTTGTTTTCTTTAAGAGATAAAATAAAAATAGTAAACCTATTTTTGGGTCCGCCCAGATAAAGTTCTAGCATTGAATGCAAATCAGTAGGGCCTATTGAGACAGTGGGAGTAATCACAGCCAAACTTTCGGCTATAAGCTGGCGGCACCACTTGCCCAAATCTTCAAGTTCGGAATTGAAAATAAAAAAATCCAAAATGTTGAAGCCATTTTTATAATTTTGAAAAATATTTTCAGCCAGATGTTTTGCCTCTTCTTCTTTTTTTTCTTTACTTCCGGCAACAAAAGCATCGGTATCCAAACCGGCAATGGAAAGAACTGTTGTGTGGGCGACAGTAAAAGCGCTGAATCGTCCGCCCACATTTCCCTCCCATTCTATTTTTTCTATATTTTTTTCTTCAGCTATTTGCCAAAGTGGCGAATTTTTTGTTGATATAATAATTGCTCTTTTTTTAATATTCTCATCAAATTTGTTTTCTAAAATTTCATAAGTTTTGTTAAATGCCTCAAGTGTCTCCGCTGTTTTTCCGGACTTGCTTATGGCAATCAAAACCATATCTTCTATATTTTTTATTTCGTTTTTAACAAAATTTTCCACCTCTTCATATTCGCGCGCATCTGGCGATTCCAAAAAAAATATTTTTTTATCCATATCTGGCTTATGCAAGGTCATGGCGTTCCAAACCGCCTTTGAAGCCAAATCGGAACCGCCTATGCCGACCACAAAAATATATTTGGAATCCTTAAATTTTTCCATACATTCATAATAACTCACCCCTCCCTCTCTTACAACAAGAGAGGATAAAAATTGAAAGGCCGCTGGGGAAAACTCGGTTGAATTTTCCCCGCGGCCTCATGGGACCACCCCCTTTCCCGGATGATTCCAATCTTACTCACCCCTGACAACTCCCACCTTGTTGATTTAGAGAACTCCCAACACCTCCATTCTCGGGATGTGCGAGGTCCCGGACGAAGAAACCTTCAATACTAAGTGCGATGCGTCACACGTTGGTGGACTACCGAAAACAATCTGCGTCTCCGGATGAATTCTCCGCCGAGCTTCTGCCAACACATCCTCTTCCGGTATGTTGGATTGTTCGCAGAAAAGCGGTTCGCTGATAGCCAAACTACGAACAATGTGAAATGGAACTTTGTCCTGTCCAAGCACTTGCTCTCCTAAAGGTGGTATAACTGCTTTCTAAAAAATATATTACCTTTACTAAACAAAAAAAGCAAACAAACAAAACTGGGGATTATTTTTTCTTCCACTCCGTAATGCCTGCCCCTTTTATTTCTGTTTTTCCCGCCGGTCTGATAAATTTGGCATTTTTTTTCGGCACAAAATTTATATGAGGCGACTTGTCTAGAGCTTCCGCTATTTCATCCAAGTCCTCTTCTTGTGTTATCCAGCTGGCGCCAAATTTTTTCCAGACATCAAACGGCTTTGAGAAAGAGAGCAAAGTTTTTTCACCCGAATCCAAAAAATATTCGTGGTAATAACTCATTGCCAACTCTCTATAATTTTTATAAATAGGATCGCGCCAGCGCAAAACGGAATGATTTGTTTTTGAAATTGCTCCCCAAAATTTATTAATTCTAAAAATACAAAGAGTATGATCACTGTCTTTTTTTAAGTTCTTAACTTTCAAATCCATCAAATAATTTTCAATCTTAGCGTTTTGTAGGCACCAACAGGCGAAAATTGCTCCCTCGAAACAATGAGCTTCTTTCTCCCGCAACATTCTTGCCGGCGACATATATGTTTCCCCTTTCTCCTCAAAATTAAAAGGTATCTTGTCTAAAAAATCCTGAACTTTGGCAGGAGTATTAAGGCCTTTGATTTTTTTCATTTTTTAATTATACTATGCAATATGAAAAAAATAATAGTAATAATCGTAATTTTAGCTTTAATTTTGGTTTTGTTTTTTATTTTTAGAAATACTTCTTTGGCGCCGGTGGTTAATAATAATTCAGAAACAGATACTGAAAAAATTAAAATTAATCCTGACATTCCTGGGCAAACTTTGCCATTTTCAAACGCCCCCAAAGATGTGACTTGGGCGCTTTTCCAAAAGTATTTGGGATACAATAAAAATAAAGATATAGAAGGGGTAAGAAGTGTGGTTTATAAAATAGCTTCTGTTTGCGAGGATCCAAAAACCAGAATTGATTGCGAAGGCAGGATGGGCGCGGCTTATTCTTATGGCAGCGTCTTAAAAAAAGAGGATTTCACAAATATTTGGAGCGATGAAAAGCAAATAATTTTAGCCACCGATTTTTGGTTGGAATCGTCAAAAGATTTGGACCAATACGGCAGATTTAGAAGCATTATATTTTTTGTAAAAGGAGCGGACGGCGAATGGAAACTTTTGAGCTTTAGTCCCGCCAAAGGCGGCGCTACCAATAAAGGAGCGGCTAGCCAAGAAGAGGTTGACGCCAGATTGATTCGCTATACCGAAGATAACGACCAGGACGGCATAGCGGATTATACAGAAGAATGCATTCCCGCCGAAACAAAAGACACCTGTGTGCCAACCAACCCCAAACTCCGCGACACCGATGGCGACGGCTGGTGGGACGGCGTGGAGACGCTGATGAAATAAATCTTTTAATTATCCACAAAAGGAACAAAGACAAAACCGGGAAACTGGGTTATTTCAAAATCGACGTTGGATTTTTTTATTTCCAAAAATATCGAATGGCCTTTCGGATAAACCAGTTTCCCGTTTATTTTTAATTGCTCTCTCCAGCTTGGAGGAACCTCCTTCACTTCCGCGGCGGCGATTATTTTATCAAAACCCCCAACACTTTCTGCTATTTTTGGAAGGCCATTATTTGCATTTTGGCAGTATGTTTTTATCCTTTTTGATAAGGCGGGATATTTAGAAATATTTTTTTTTCCAATATCAAAAACATCTGGATTTATTTCTATTGAATAAACTCTGCCGCTATCCCCCGCTATTTCAGCCAAAAGCGCCGACTGCCACTCCGAGCCGCTGCCAATATCTAAAATTTGGTCTCCATTTTTTGGTTCTAATAATTCAAGCATAAAAGCCACCGTATATGGCTGGGAAATTGTCTGGCCGAATCCTATGGGCAGGGCTTCATCGGCATATGCCAAATTCTTCAATTTTTCGGGGACAAAATCAATCCTATCCACTTTTCTGAAGGCATCAACAATCCGCGGCGTTTTCAAAATCCCTTTATCAATCAAAAATTTTATTAATCCGTTCATTTTTTATCTTATCCATTATACTACAAAATTTAAATGTCTTGAATTATTCTTATTTTAAGCCATATTTTTGGATTTGACAAAATAACAAGTTCCAGAAGTTGCCGAACCAAATCATGGCTCGGCCCCAAAAAAGTGTTGGCCGAAATGGCCATGGCCACCTAAACCAAGAAGTTCTCTCAGCCCGAAAAGGGGCCCGTCGCACGCAATTGCGCCGGGCTTTTTCATTCAAATTTATACCCTCACTTTTTTAGGTTTCTTTTTTTCTTTTTTATGTCCATCACCTTTGGCCATGAGTTTATTATATCACTTAATGTATTTTTTAAAAATATAAACACTTAATTTTGAAAATTACAACAATAAAAGAGCGTTTGCTCTTTTATTATTTATAACAAATATGCCTTTTTGCCGCAAATTATTAGGAAACGAGATGTTTGGAAATATGCTTGGCCATTTTCATCATATGAACAACACTTTCGCCGCCTAAAACTTTCTTTAATTTTTCATCGGTATTAATCAAGCGTTTGTCTTTTGAATCCTGAAGATTGTGCGCCTTAATGTAAACCCAAATTTTAGAAACGACCTCTGAACGGGGCATTGGACCAGCGCCTACCACCGCTTCAAGCTCCGGGCTTAGAGCGTGGGGCTTCATAAAAGCCGAATTTGTTTTTGCCATACTTTTAAGTTACTTGCTAATAAACACACTGCAATTATACCACACTAATTAAGCGCGGGAGACATTGACGGCTGAAGGGCCTTTACCTCCTTCCTCGCCCGGCTTGACTTCGAAGGTAACTCTATTACCTTCTTTCAGATCTCCAAGGGTAACACCAACAAGCGAACTTTCGTGGAAAAAGACATCTTTTTCTCCATTATCGGGAGAGATAAATCCAAATGTTTTTCCTTCCATGGGTTTCTTTATTGTTCCTGTCATGAAATTATTTTTTTATTATTTATTATGTATAGATAGAAACTCGACTTTATTTTGCCTTCTTCTAATACTCTTTCATTATAGCTTATTAGCAACTATTTAGCAATGCTGAATGTTATCAATTATTTTTTGTTCCATTGCTTTTTTATAAAACTATGATATCATATAAATTATGAAAAATACACTGGAAGTCAAACTAAATGAAATATCGCTTACTCTTTCTGAATTTTTGAAATCATTTAATCAAAATATGCCTTCTAATTTTCCTCAAGTATCCGAGAAGCAGTTGATGAGGTTCAAAAAAGAACACGAATCTTTATTCAAAAAAAGCGACACCTGGGCGCTTGATCAATATAGAAAAAAAGTTATGGATTGGCTCCCCAGGAACATTGA
>ERZ1292632.2903-Hain-H43-01um-R2-2903-length-13747-cov-14_pt2 | contig 10672 bp, 12 predicted proteins | sample MGYA00564407_ERZ1292632 | MGnify/ENA primary metagenome ERZ1292632 (study PRJEB36523, sample SAMEA6512637) | groundwater metagenome | collected 2019-01-08 | study: AquaDiva: Metagenomics assemblies of 32 groundwater samples | reverse complement strand
GGTTGAAGATACCAAGTAAACTCTAGGACTTGAACCAATGGTGCTGTTCTACGACAAGACTTTTTGATGATGACGGTATACGAAAGCTCAAATTCGGAGTTTCCCAATGAGTTTAGTAGACCCAGATCACGTTGAACCAGCTCGGCATCGCCACGGAGCGCATTACTATGGAAAGGCCGATCACGCGGGAACGATAAAACCCGCGATGACAATGTATCCGACGGAAAGCAAGAAACGGTGTTGTCCTAACTGCGGCAAATGGTGTCACGTAATTCATACCGCAACGATTCAAGACAACGCGGATAATTGCTACTATTGCGGAACGGATTTGAGTGGGATTTCTTACGTCACGGTGGGGGTGCATAAATGAGTTATGAACGCCTGAATTTTGAGTTGCTTTATGAGCCAATGCCAAAGCAATCTCTATTCCACAACAGTCGCGCGAAGTTCCGCCTGTATGCGGGTGGAATGGGTTCTGGAAAAACTTTGGCTGGAGTTGCAGAAGCGATTCAACTCAGTTTTGCATATCCAGGCAACTATGGAATTATCGGGAGAAACACTTATCCCGAATTGGATGACACGGCTTGGAAGGAACTGTTGAATTTTCCGGTTGCGGTGAACAACAAGGAAATGACGTTCATTGAGTCGCCGGCAATTGCTTACTACAACAAACAGAAACACGAAATCGGGCTTCATGACATGAGGCACAGAACCAACTTGATTTCGGTCATTTCTGGAAGGGCACTGGAGGACGCAAGAGAAAAAGTCGGCAAGGGCATCAACCTCGGATGGTTTTACGGTGACGAATTAACCGAGGATCCAGAAGAGGTTTGGGATATGATAACCCGAACACGGTTGAGACGCAAAGTCCCGTGCCGGAAATGTGGAGTAATACCAAAACTGAGGAATCTTGTATGCGCGAACTGCCGAATCTTGACGATCAGACATACGGCCTTTGGCACGACAAACCCAGAAGGCCACGATTGGGTATGGAAGAAGTTTGTAGCATCAAATGACCCGGATTACTTTTATGTGCAGGCAACCTCTGACGAAAATGTTCACCTCAGCGAAGAATATATCTCCGGCTTGGGCAAGATGCCGGAAGATTGGCAGAAACGATACCGATGGGGTTCATTTGAGACCTTTGAAGGACTCGTCTACAAGGAATTTCAAGACAAGGAGCCCTATGTCATTCCCGGATTCACAATACCAGAACACTGGTATCGCTTTGTTGGAATTGACCACGGCTACCGAAACCCGACTGCGATCCTCTGGGGTGCAGTTGATACAAAGGGCAGAGTCTTTATTTATGACGAGTTCTACGCTTCTGGGAAAGTGGTGTCGGAAATCGCAACGGTCTTAAAACTTCAGGCGAAGGAGAATCCGCCAAAGGTGTATTTGATTGACCCCGCAACGAATCAAAACAGAGGTCATTCATCGGGAGTGACAATATACTCAGAGTTTCAGGATCACGGCATTTATCCGATTCTGGCAAACAACGAAGTAACCGCCGGAATCAATCACGTGAGGGAAATGCTGAAAATCCAACCGGATGGAAAACCATCATTGCAGGTTTTTCAGAAGTGCGTCAACCTGAGAATGGAAATGCAGACTTACCGCTTAAAGGATATTCGTGCGGGAACTCAGGTGCAGAACAATCCCGAAAAACCGCTGAAGAAGAACGATCACTGTATGGACGCGCTTAGATATGTGGCAAATTATCTCTGGGATACGCCGGAACTGAAACAGAAAAAGGGATTTGATTACAAAGAAGTTCTCGACCGCAGGCGAACAACCGAAACATCGAATTGGATGGCAGCTTAATGGAAAACGAAGCCCTGAAAGTACTCGACCTTTTTAAGAAAGTCCAAAACAAGGAGAACTACGAAAGAGAACTCTGGGACAAATGTTATGCCTACATTAACAACCGCGTTGACGGAAAACTCGGCCAATGGGATTCTTCTATTCGCTCGGACTTAGAAATTCAAGGCAAACCCGCGATTTCCTTCAACGAGATGAAAAAGTTCATCAACCGCATTTGCGGGGCAATGATTCAGATGAAGGTTGAGGAAAAAGCATTCCCAGTTGACGACCAGAGTGATCCGCTGGTGGCAGACGTTATCTCCGATCTGATAAAGCACGTTTTCCACATCAATCGCGCGGACATGCACTATCGCAGAATGGCTCGCGATGGTGTTATTACAGGGCGCGGCTTTATGAAAGTCGAATGGTCGGACAAATACGACGTAACGGGGGAGATCACACTGTATTCCCTTCATCCAAAGCGGGTTTACATAATCGGCAGGGGTGATTTCTATGACCTTTCAGACAGAAAGGGCATTGTTGAAGTTCTGCCAATGGATAAGGAAGAAATTCTCGCCGCGTGGCCGGAGAAAAAGCGGAAACTTGACGGCCTGATAAGAACGCTCGACACCGACGAGGGCATTCCAGTAGCAGATGATATTGATTACAGCTTTGGCAAGTCACTTCACCTTGACGATGTTTTTGACCCAAAGGAACAGAAGTACAATGTGTTGCGTTACCAGCGACGCGAGTTCAAAGATATTACATTTCTTGTCCGCCCCGACGGGCAACGAGAGGAATTTGAGAATGCACCAGAAGTTATGATGATGCAGAGTCGCGGCATTGAGGAAAAGGAAATAAAGAATCTTCTCGCTGCAATGCAAATGCAGATCATCAAAAAGCGGGTTCCGCGAATCAAAGTGACAACCTGTGTAGCGGATATAATTCTTGAAGACAAGTGGAGCGAGTATAGACATCAGAAATTCGACATTGTTCCCTATCTTGTCTATAACGATAACGGGCTTGTTACTGGTGTAGCACAAGACCTGATTGATCCACAGGATGAAATCAATAAGCGGCACTCGCAAGCCATTCATCTTTTGGGAACAAGCGCAAAGAACAACTATGCAGTTCAAAAGGGATTTTTTGATGACATAGACGATGTACGGAAACGCTGGGGCAAGATAGGTCAAGTCTTTGAAACGAATGGAAACCCGCGCGAAGGATTGATGGCAATTGAAAACAATTTGGGCGCCGTTCCTGCAATTTTGAATATGGCCGCCCTAGAGAGTCAGGAGATGAAAGAAATCTCTGGCCTTCACGACGCCTCTATGGGACAAGTTCCACAAGGAGTTAAATCGGGCAGAGGAATCAACGAGCTTCAGGGGCCAGGCGAAATCATTATCGGAGAATTGGTTGAGAACTACCTTGAGAGTCGAAAACTTGTAGCAGATTTGATGGTTTCGTTGATTCAACAATTCTATACCGGACAAAGAAAGGTGAGAATTGTCGGTCAATATAGTCCAGGCATCATTGATGAAACCACACAAGCACAGATGGGTGGGGGAATTGCTAACGTGCAGAATGGCAGTAAAGTTTTAACCATAAACAGCGGCGCGGGTAACGATGTTGGAGTGGGAAAATACGACATAGTAGTTGACCACGTTTCTCATAGCCCAACGCGGCGCAGGGAAGCATACTTTGAGCAGCTAAATATGAAGGCCGCGGGCGCACCGATTAAGTGGAGCACAATTATCAGGTCAAACGACATGCCGAATAAAGAAGCGGCCTTGAGGGATGCAATGGAAGCAGAAATGTTTATGATGGCAGCTGGAGGGGGCATGCCGCCACAGCTTGCACCATCGCAGACAAAAACAGCTTCACCGCCCGGCCCGATACCGGCGGATGAAGGAATCAATACTTCAGGAGCACAATTCTAAGGAGAATCTTGAGATGGCCGAGCAAGGCGTGAGGTGGGAATTAACCTATGAATATATGGCAGAACCAGACTACGGGGATGTCACTGGTTGTGGTGCGATTTTTACGGAACGGGTTTCAATTTTCGACGATAAAAACGGTGAACCAGCTCGCTGGCTAACTTCAAATACGATTGGTCGGCGCGCCATAATCCCAAATCAAAACGCTATTGATGGGAAGGGTAAAAAACAACTTGCAAGGGGGGCGTTAATAGCATATCTCAATCAAATTATTGAATTTGTTAAAAGGGCAGAATAGGAGAATCTTATGCCGTGCAAAGGTAAGAAGCGCAGACGCAGGCGGGGTGGATAATGATTGAACTCAAAGACAAAGACGGGAACTTCTCAACAACTCTTGATCCCGCCAAAGCCCCGTATTGGTTCAACTGTGTAACCATCTGGGGCGGAAAGGTGTATGAAATCGTTTTTGGTCATCCCAAAGACCCAAGAACGCATGAACCGGATAAAACTAAAATCTCAGGAGTGATACTGAGAAAAAAAGAATAATTGCGGGATGATTGTTGGCAATCCGTCGAGATTCATAACCTCGGCCACGCAGGTTCGATTCCCGCTCCCGCTACAAACAGTTCTTTGACATAAGAAGCAAAGAATAGCAGTAAGGCGTTTTTAATTAACTCAGCCGCTATTGGGAATAATCCCGTTAAGGGAAATCCTGATAGCGGCTTTTTTTATTTCATTTTTCACAAGAGGTTACTATGCCAGACGAACCTGAAGTAACAACCGAGAATCTACGGCAACTGACCAACGAGGCGGAAGGCTTCGTGGAAGAACCCGGTTCTCAGGAATCTGCGACTAACCAAGCAGAGTCGGCCGCGGCGGTTTCCGCGGTCGCACCCACGTTGCCAGCTCCGACGGGGCAAGCGTCATTTGATTTGTCGGATGACGAGAGGGGTTTATTGACGGAACTCCGAGCACTAAAGGAGATTTCGGGAACACCCTTTAAGACTCCGGCTGATCTTGTAAAGAGCTACAAAAGTGCAGTAGGGGAACTCACGAAGCGAACTCAAGAAGTCAAGCCATACGAGCAACTGATTAAGCTCGCACGAGAGAATCCCCAATTTGCGACATTCGCAAGCCAAGCAGCGCAGGTTTTTCAAAATCCATCTTTGCTTTCCGCCTATATGAATCCGCAAGGACAAACATTAAGCGGAACACCAGACCCCCGGCAGTATGATTTGAGTACGTTTGAGGGTTTGGAGAAGTGGCAGACAGATACGCTCGGTTATGCCCGCAGGATGGCTCAGGAAGATGTCAGGACGCAGCTGGCCCAGATTGAGCACCAGAATCGAATTAACGAGCAACGGCGAGACTTCAAGGGGAAGTACAAAGATACCGACCCCGATGAGATTCAAACATGGTTAATGCAAGAGGGGCCGAATCTAAACCCGCTTGAGGTTGCTCACCGCTATCGAAATTACGAGAATCTGGAAGCTCAGATGTTAGAAAAGGCTCGCAAAGAACTCAATGAACAAGTGAAAACAGCATCCAAAACAAAGACACCCGCGGCCCCAGCTCCAACGGATTCTACGGCGGTTAACGCTGAAGAGGTGTTAGAATATCTCGTCAAGCACACTAGCGAGGCGGCATTCAAGAAATTCGGACAAGCGGTGGTCGTGGAGGTGCTCAAAACAAACACATTCTAATCAAAAGGTAACATACTATGGCCTATTACGCATCTGGACAAGGCTATGCTCCAACCACATCTTACAACACTGTACGTAAGGCGTGGGATAAACTCTTGCACGAACAAACCCAGTCCCAGTTGTTTTTCAGGGGTATGATTGGACGCGACAAGGGCGACGAGGGTAGCCTGAAAAATCAGATGAGCAACTATCCGATTGTCGAGAAAACCGACCTTCGGAAAGAGGCGGGCGATAGGATCACAATGAGTCTCATTCGTCAACTTACCTCGTCGAGTTTCTGGAACGCTGGTAAGACGGGGAACAACACCCTAATTGACCTTGAGGATACGTTGTCATTCTACAACACCCAAGTCTATGTTGGTCACTGGCGGCAGGGTTTCGCCGTTTTCGGCAAGCAAACGCTTCAAAGAACACCGTTTGACGTAATCAACGAAGGTAAAGACCTTTTGTCTAAGGCAATTCAGAAACAGTTAGACGAAGGCGTTTTCTTCGCTTTCTATTCCGGCTATTCACCTAACGTAGTCCGTGAAATTGGGACTTCCACACTGCTTGAAAAATTGCCGTTGAACAACATCTACGGCAAGAATCAATCATCGCTGGCAAACCTGACTTCTGCGGATACAGTGGATACGGATTTGCTGGAAATCATTGGTGTGGTCGCGGTGGAAAACAACATCAATCCCTGCACTTACGAGGGCAAAGATGAACTTCTGTTCGTGATCCATCCCCGCGGTACGAAGACGCTGCGTCAAGATAGTCTCTATCAGGACGCGCAGATTAACGCCGTTGGCGGAAAAGGGAATCCGATGTTTAATCGCGTTGCTATTGGTAAATGGAACAACATCTATATTGCCGAGCACAACTCGATTGACACGATCAAGGATTACGGAACGCTTAGCGTTTCATCCGATGCAATTACCATCGGCACGCAAACGGCAGGCATTACCGTTACGGACGGAAGAATGAATATCCTCATCGGAGCCAATGCGATTGCTCGTGCCGTCGCTCTTCCTGAGTATATGGTACGAAGGAAGGAAGACGATTACGAAAATTTGTTTGGCTTCGCGGGTGGATTGATTTACGGTGACAGGCGGGCAGACTATCAGATTGACGATGGTACTGGCGCAACATACAAGAATCAGTCGTCTATCGTGGTCTATTCGTATTCACCGGCAGTTGCCAGTAACTTCACACAAATCTGGTCATAATTCACAACTAAACTAAGGGAACGACGATGGAAACACCTTATCAGACAATGCGACTCAGGTTTATTGATGGGAAGGGACAGTTGGTCAATTGGAAGAATCCGCCGAAGGACTATCCGCATTCGACGTTTTTTGGGCCAGAGGCCGACGTTCCTGTCGAGTTTGGCGAAAGACTTCTCAAGAATCCAGACTATCCGGGCAAGTTTATTCGGGTTGAGGTTCTTCAAGCGGTTGCGGTTATTGCAGCTCCGCCCGCCGAGCAGAAAGCCCAGTTTGCCTGTGATGTTTGCGGAGAAACTGCGAAGTCAAAAGCCGGACTTGGCTCCCATAAAAGAAAACACAAGGAGAAAACAGAATGAAGAAGCTCGCTTTTTTAGTGCTTCTCGTCTTGGCGGTAAGTGAGATTCTTTCCGCGCAGGGACGGCCTCCATACTTCAACGAAGCGTGGTTAATCAAGGACAAAAGTTCTTGGTTGGCTTCGACGGCAAACGACACGATCCCACAGCCGGGATCGGCGGGAGCTGCGACGTTTTTCACGCTTTCGACAAGTGCTACGGGTGGACGTTCTGCGGCAAGCGATCTTGTATTCTTTGCTCGTACGAACGATAGCACCACAATTCGCGTACTGTATCAACTTCAGAACAGCCAAATCGGTAGTTCAAGCCGAACGGGTTGGACAGAAATTGATACGGTTATTACAGTTGATGATGCTGGGGCTTCTACGGATACAACGATTGCCTTGGGAAGACTTGCGCTTGCCACGATCTCTGGATACGACCAGATTAGATTCTATGAAGATTTCCTTTCTGGCACGGCCACAACCGCAGCAGGAGATGGTTCGGCAACCCGATTGAGATACTATCTCTATCTGCTCAAGAACGAGAACATTCGCAGATAACAATGCGGGGCGGGTTGAGTACCCGTCCCGTACTTTTTAAGGAGTAACCATGGCAGGAGATCGAACGGACAAAATTCATGATCGCGTTCGCCTTGTTCTTGGTATAGACGCGATAGATAAAATTCCCTCTAACTTGCTTTATGGCAAGATAGATGATCTACAAAGACGGATTGCGGAGGACGCGCTCTGTATCGAGGGAAGTGCAAGTTTAGTCGTTTCAGGTGGGACGGTCTCAGAACCGAGCGGATTTTTCCGCTTCAAACAAATTGTCTTAGGAACCGGCTCGAAGATTCAACCCACAGAGCTTGATGTGAACGAATATGATGCGCTCACAAGAATTTCTCCGTCAACAACGGGTGCAGAGGAATTTTTCAAGCGATGGGGCGGAACTCTGACCTTTTACAGCCTTGATAATGGGACATATACAGCATTTTTGTATAAAGTTCCCAGCACCAACGTTTCCACAACCGTTGACCCAGAAACCCCTCAGACCTTCGACTTGGCAATCGAATATGGTACGGTTGCAGAATTAGCACCGCTTGTCGGAGGTATGGAAATAGCGGGCAATTATTACGCGCTGTATGAAAAAGAATTCAGGCGCGCGCTTAATGCTTGGAGACGAACAAAAGACAAAGGATTTTCAATTTACTATCACGATTTTTAAGGAGCAAGAAAATGGCCATCGGTGATCCACTCTCGAAAACGACCACGTATGGGGACGTTGAGGACATTGTACGGATACAAACTAAAACCATTGATGACGAGGCACTATCTCCCTCGTTGATGCTAAAACTTATCAGTCTGTCCGTTCAGAAGATTGCGCGGGTATTGAACGGGGCAACGGCACCGTTTTATCTCAAAACAAATTCCACGCTGACACTAAGCGGCACCGCCAATCCCTATACCTGCGATATAAGTGCGCTCAATCCTTTTTTGGATAGCATCATTCGTGTTGTGCATGTCACAACGGGTGGTACAAGAACCCTCGTCAAGAAATTGACCGCAGAGGAGGCTGAAAGGGTTAGCTCTCTGACCGCGATGTATGCAAGTTCGATTTTCTATTTCCACGACGGCGACGCGCTTCGTTTCTACGCTGGAACGAGTTTTACAGTAACCATTGCGAGTGACACTATTGAATTGAAATACTATCGTCAACCAGCGGTGGGAACGCTTTCGGCGCAGACGGTGGTTTACGATGCGGCATTTACAATTAGTGGAACAACGGTCACGAATTTCACCGGAGTGCTTGCAGCGCACGTCGGCGGAACGCTTGTGGGCACAGATGCTGTGGCGGCCTTATTCAATCGTGTTATCACGAAATATGTAAGTTCCACGTCATTTGAGATTTCTTCGACGGTCACAAACGCGGGTGCTTGCACGGTTGGATATATCATACCCGCAGGAGCGTTTTCCGTAGCGATAACACGGGGAACATACGTAGATATTCTGGATTGTTATGCGCCCCTGATTATTGACGATGTTCGTTCGTCGGTTTTGGCATACAAAAACAACGGCACAATAGATCAGGGATTACAGGCTGGAATTGACAAACAACTTACTGACATTTACCGCGCTTATGGAGCTAGTCAAATGACGAGTAAACAATAATGGCAAGCCCGAACTATGATGTTCTAAGTATTGCCCATTCAAAAAACATTGGGGATACCGTTGCTGCCGCTGCTACAAACGGTGCCCGATGGACTTCGGCACAGAGGGACAATCATCTTAATGAGGCAATCAGGCGACTATTAAGACTTTGTGCAGAACAGGCTATTGCAAAGATGAATGCGGGCAGAAGCGCTGTCGGAGAGATAGCCTTTTTCGATCCCTACATTCTCGAAGAAGCCAAAAGTCTGACGAATAACGTATTGGTGCTTTCAAGTTGGACTGGAACTGCGACTTGGATTCTTTCAGCGTATAACAGCACCGATTCCGTTCCCATCAAAAGACTCTCCGAGGCCATACGTATCTGGGTCTTAACGGGAGGCAATAGTTTTCTCACGGCCTCTGCCACAAATCAATATTGGATAAGAGATGCAGGGAATTTCCGACTTGTAGATGGCGCAACCAATAGTACCGACTCAATCACGCTTCGTTTCGTAAAAGCGCATGCTGCCCTTTCTGCGGGCGGCTCGGCAGACATTCTTCTCAGTTCAAGTTATTGGGACTGGGTAACGGATATAGGTTACGTAGTAGCTTTTGAGGAAGCCCCTAACGAGCTGAACGACGCAAAGGCAATGCAGAAAAAGGCGGCGGTTCTTGAGCAAATCAAGGCACTATGACGAAAAGCACAAAAATAGTGTTCGATAAGTTCTTGGGACTTTTCACTCGCCCTGGCCGGTCTGGAAGACCCGTTGGCGCACTCGATAATTGCAAGAACCTTATCATCAACAAAAAGACGGGAAAGCTATGTCTCCGTTCTGGATATACTGCCGACGAAACTTCATTTGCAGATATTAGCGGCAACACCACGATCACAACGGTAGCCAACAACTACTATTTCAACACCCAGAATCCCGTTAACACGAATGTCAAGTTCATTCTGGGAACGACTGCGGCGGCAGCGCAGAAGATGTTTCAGAGACCGTTTTTCCATTGGAGCACAACAGCAACGAATTCTTGGCTGCACTGGGGAGAATCGGCAAGCACGACAATTAACGGTGCAACGAGTGGAGCCACGCTGGTTTTAACAGCGGGATCGGCAACCAATGATTATTACAATGGATGGGTTATCTATAATTCAACACAGGATTTGTATGCTAAAGTCTCCGATTATGTGGGCTCAACGAAAACGGTTACGGTACATGCCGTAAGCGGAAGCAATCTATCGGGTTGGGCAAGCGGTAACACCGTTATACTTTACCGTCATTTTCACGACAACATAACCTTCGCGCCCGCCTATACAACCGCGCCTTGCGCTTTAGATCAAGGTAACAACATCCTCGCAAGCGGCGGTCAAGGATCAACGGTTGGATACAAACCTATCTGGTCTGGTTATCTTAATAGAACATATAAGATTGCGGGAACGAGTTACAATGTCGTTCAGGGAACGTATGTAACCGAGGCGGAAATCAAGTCAACGGGTGGCTATGCCATCACCAATGCTACGGCAGGAACCGCAACGGG
>ERZ1292632.4096-Hain-H43-01um-R2-4096-length-10673-cov-7_pt1 | contig 10673 bp, 6 predicted proteins | sample MGYA00564407_ERZ1292632 | MGnify/ENA primary metagenome ERZ1292632 (study PRJEB36523, sample SAMEA6512637) | groundwater metagenome | collected 2019-01-08 | study: AquaDiva: Metagenomics assemblies of 32 groundwater samples | reverse complement strand
CCAACGATAACGAAGCACTCGCCATTGCAGCGTGAATGAGGGCCTAACGGCCTGAACTCACTCTAAAATAGCGCGGTTGAACCCACCGGGCAACAGAAGGGAATTCAGCGGTACGGGAGGCACCGGGCAACAGAAGCCTCCCACTTTCTCCCCCGTTCGGTCTGTCGCCCGCGCCGCTGCGCCAGTGCTGCCGCCTGGGCGAATCGGTTGGCTCCGACCTGTCATTTCAGTTACACTTTGATGACAGTTTCTGTCTTATGACGTAAACCACTGAAAAAAATGGGATATATTTTCAGATCGGCCATGTTCGGCTATCTTGCGCCTATGTCACGCAAATGAAATACTTCTAGCTATAGTAGGAAGTTTTTTCAGGAGAAAATGGATGCGCGCGATGGGTGCGATGGCTCTGGTGCTGGCTCTCATGGCGCCCTGCGTCGCGCAGGCGGAGCCGGACGCACAGGATCTGGTGGTGGTCGCAGGCCCGGAAGGCAGCCTCGCGGCCAAGGCGCTCACCAGCGGCAATTTCGAAGCTGCGCGTCGCCGGCTCGAACCGATGCCTGTCTATGGCGAAAATGACCCCGCCCGGCTCATCAACCTCGGCAATGCCTATGCCGGGCTCGGCCGGATGGACCAGGCGCGCCAAGCCTATCGCGCCGCGCGCTTCGCGCCTGAAATCGTGCTGGTCCTCGCGAACGGCGACGAACAATCCTCGCGCGCCGTCGCCACCCGCGCGCTCGGCCGCCTCAACCCCGCTTACGCGATGCGCTGAGTTCGCTACCGGACCGGCGCAGGGAGGGGAGGGCGCCGCCCGGCAAGGACGGCGCCCTTCGCGTATCTGGCGCACGTCCAAAGCAAAACGGCCGGGTCGCCCCGGCCGTTCGCATTTTCGGTCGGCAGCCCGGCCGATCAGAAGGCGACCGTCAGCGACGCCGCGATCGTCGTGCCGATCTTGTAGCGGTTATAATAGACCTTGGTGTCGCCGGCCTGCTGATATTCCTGGAACTTGCGCCCCGTGATGTTGCGCGCCTCGAACTTCAGCTCGCTGTTGATCCCGCCCGGCAGGGTGATGCCCTGGCGCGCGACGAAGTCCAGCGTGATGCCCGGCACTTCCTTGATGTCGGGTTGCAGGTTGGGGCCGCGGCTGGTGACGCGCGGGCTGGCATAGGTCAGCAGCAGCGTCTGCTGCGACAGCTTGTCGGTGTCCTCCAGGCCGATCTGGACGTTGACCAGATGGTCCGACTGGCCCGTCAGCGGCACGCCATCCAGGAAATAGTCCGACGCGGCCGGCAGGTCGCCGGTGGTGTAGGTATAGGGGATGGTGGTGTCGCCTTCGCTGACCTTCAGCTTGGACTGGGTATAGGTATAGTTGCCGATCAGCGCGATCCGGCGGCTCTGGAAGAAGGGCGAGTCCCACCCGTCGAGCGGCACATATTTCTGCGCCTCCAGCTCGAAGCCATAGAGCGTGGCTTCGGGCGCGTTCGCGAAGCTGGTCGTCACCGCATAGGTGTCGGTGATGGTGGTGAAGGTCTCGATCGGATTCTCGATCTTCTTGTAGAAGGCGGCGCCCGTGATCCGCTCTTCCCGGCCCAGATACCATTCCGCGCGGATGTCCGCATTCCACAGCTGGCTGTCCTTCAGGAACGGATTGCCGCGATAGAAGCGGTTGGAATCGGTGTCGAGGAACGGCTGGGCGATCAGTTCGCGGAACTGCGGCCGCGCGATCGTCTTGGAGCCGCTCGCGCGGAACTGGAGCTTGGGCGACGCTTCGAACGTCACCGTCACGGCGGGCAGCCAATAATCCTTCTTGATCTGGTTGAACGGCGTGACGCCGGTATTGTAGACGTCGACGCCCGTCACCGACTGGTCGCCCTTCTCGTAGCGGACGCCGGCATTGATCGTCAGCCCCGGCACGACTTCGGCCTGCACCTGCCCATAGCCGGCATGGACCTTGAGCGCGGCGTCATAGACCGGATAATTGCCCGAAAATTCGAGCAGGCTGATGTCATAATATTGGATCGACAGGTCCGACAGCAGATAGTCGGGCCGCAACTGCTGCACCGGCACCGGCAGGTTGGTGGCGTCGAAATGCAGCTCGTAGCGCGACGAGGTGCGCTTCGTGTCGCTATAGGCATAGCCGGCGGTCAACGTCACGTCGGGCGAGAATTTGTAGCTGAGGTCGATGCCGCCCGACCACAGATCCTCGCTCAGGTCGCTGAAGGTGATCGCCGCGTCGCCGCGCTGGCGGTTGAGCGCGTTGATGAAGCGGTCGCCCACCGGATCGATCGCGGTGTCGACATTGGTGCGGACGTATTCGAAATCGCGTTCATAGGGCGCCTCGCGCTGCGAATTGGCATAGCCGCCGCGCATGTCGATGCTGAGCGAATCGCCGATCTTGAATTCGCCGACCAATTGCGTGTTGATGAGCTGCCGCTCATACCAGGCGGTGCTCTGGGTCATATAGTCCGCGCCCTGGATCTGGCCGTCGTTGCGGCCGACCGCCAGCGCGCTGCGCTTCAGCGTGTCGCGGATATAGAGGTTGGTCCAGCGCAGCTTCTGCTCGCCCAGTTCCAGGCCAAAGCCCAGCAGGCCGTTCACCGTCACCTGATTGTCGGTCGCGACCTGCTGATAGCTCTTGCCCGCGCCCTGTTCGACATCGAGCGAGGCTTGCTGGAGATTGTCGCGCGTGCGCCACTTGTTGCTGTAGGACGCGGTGGCGATCACCCCCAGCCGCCCGTCGCTGCCCACGTCGAACGCGGTGCCGGCGTTGAGCGAGCCGGAAAAGTTGAACGGCAGGCTGTTGGTCCGCTGCACCACCGACGTATTGCTGTTCTCGAAGCTCATCCCGATCGCGCGCAGGTCGGCGCGCGGAATGTTGGAGAAGGGCGTGCCGCTGTTGATCGCCTGCTTCAGCAGGCCCGGCACGTCGCGCGTGCCGTCGTCGAAGCCGGTCCAGTCCGACTTGCTGCCATAATGGGTATAGCCCAGTTGGCCCGAGCTTTCGGTGTTCGCCGAGCTGCCGAAGCCGATTTCGAGATAGGATTCGGTCGGGATCGCCTTGGTGGTGAGGTTGATGACGCCGCCGCCGAATTCGCCGGGGAAGTTGGCCGAATAGCTTTTCTGCACCAGCGTCGACGCGATCACGCTGGTCGGGAAGATGTCGAGCGGCACCACGCGCTTGAGCGGCTCTGGGCTGGGAAGCGGCGAACCGTTCAGCAGCGCCAGCGAATAGCGGTCGCCCAGGCCACGGACATAGACGAACCCGCCCGACACGACCGACAGGCCGGTCACGCGCTGCAGCGATCCGGCGATGTCGCCTTCGCCGGTGCGCTTGATGTCGGCGGCGGACAGGACGTTGACGACCTGCGGCGCGGACTGGGAGATGTTGGTGGTGCGACGCCCCGTGACGACGATGTCCGCGCCGGGGATCGACACGTCGACATTGCCCTGCGCGGCGGCGGCTTCGTCGGCGGCGCTCGGGGTAGTGGACATGCCGGCGTCGCCGGTCGCGCCCTGACCCGCGCCGGCGGTGCCGCCGGTGGAGGTGTCGGTGGTCTGCGCCGCCGCCATCGGGGCGATCAGCGCGGTGGAAATCAGGAGCAGGCGCGCCAGGCTGAGCGGCTTCGACATGCTATATGTCCCCCTTTTGGGAAAGTGCGTGCAAAGAAGGCGGGGAAGCGCCGGTGAAACGCTCCCCCGCCCCTGTTGAGGTCGTGGGTCCGATCAGGTGGTCGGAATGGCCGTGCAGGCCCGGCTGCCGGTGCCGAAATTCGCGGTCACCGAATTGCAGGTCCAGTTCGCATACCAGGTGTCGCTGCTGTCGCGCACCGCGCCGACATAGTTGGTCGTGGCGAAGTTGCTGTCGATCGTCTTGGGGTCCGTCGCCACCAGCGCGGTTTCGGTCGCGCCGTTGATGAACAGGCTGGTCAGCGACGGGGTGTAGCTGATGGTGCTGTTCGGGCCGGCCTCGAAGATCGACTTCACGACATCGGCGGTGACGCCGTTATTGCCCCGGTAGGGGGTGGCCGGCAGACACTGCATCGCGACCGAAATATAACGCGGCTTGCCCGCGTCCTGCAACGTGGTGTCGGCGTCGCGCACCGTGGTGGCGCTGTCGATGCGCAGGCAGGTCTGGGTCGGCGACACGATCAGGCCGTTGACCAGAGTCAGGTCCGCGCCGCCGCGCAGCAGCATCGCGGTCCCGTTGGACCCGTTGGTCGAACGGTTGATCCAGGTGAAGTTGGCGACCTTCACGAACTGGCGGGGCAGCGCGTCCTCGCCATTATTGCTGGCCGAGCCACCGTTGGAATCGGTTTCCAGGAAGCTGTCGCCGATATTATTGCCTTCGCGATGCGCGCCGATCACATATTGGATCGTGCCGCGATAGCCGACGTCGGTGTCGAGATTGTCGTCCTCATTGCCGGTCAGCACCAGATAGCGCGGATGGACCGAGCCGCCGAAGATTTCGATGCCGTCGTCCGAGCTGTTATGCACCTGGATATGGTCGAGCTGCGTGCCGGTGCCGACGCCCGAGGGGGTCAGGCCCTGAAGCTCGCTCGAACCCGACAGGACGAAGCCCGAATAGCGGATCTGGACATAGGACATGCGGCCCGAATTGTCGGCGTCGTTCGCCCCGCCATAGAGCGCGTTGCTCGCGCCTTCGGTGTCGCGCTCGCACGCCGTGGTGCCGGGGGCGGCCGCAGGGGCCTGGCAGTCCGTGATGCGCGCGCGGCCGAGCAGCACGACGCCGCCCCACTGGCCCGAAGACTGGTCGGTCGCGGTGCCGAGCACATTTTCGCGGCTGGTGAAGATGATCGGCTGGGTGGCGGTGCCGACGGCGTTGATCCGGTTGCCGCGGTTGACCGCCAGGAAGGTGTTGCCGGTGGCGGCGAAGACCACAACGCCGGGATCGATCGTCAGCGTGACGTTGGTGTTGGTGCTGGCCGCGCCCTGATCGGTGCCGACATCGACGCGGCCCGGCAGCGAGTAGATCACGCCGGCGACCTTGGCGATCGCGGTCGAGCTGTTGAAGCGCGCCGGGAAGCCGCAGTTGCGCCAGGTGTTGCCGCTGGCATCGGAAATCGTGCCGAGGTCGGTCAGCTGGTCGCTGCCGGCGATGGTGGGGCAATTCGCCGCCGGCGTCACCGTCGTCGGGGTGGGCGTCGGGGTCGGGGTCGGCGTGGGGGTCGGCGTCGGGGCGGGGATCACGACGGTGCCTTCGCCCGGCGAAGCGATGTCGTCCGCGCCGCAGGCCGACAGGCCCACGCAGGCGCAGCCCGCCATCAGGATCGTATGGATGCGGTTAATCTTGGCCATGTCGTCTCCGCTCCGGCCCGTGCCGGTATGGGGGGGAAGATGCAGAGCGCGGGGAATTGATTCGGATTTTCAGGCCCCTGTCGCCCTTGGCCGGGCAGGTAGGCTGCCTGCATGACAGGGATGTTCAGATACAGTGACACTATAGAGACAATAAAATGACATATTAATGACTGTGGCTGCGGTGCCACGCTATCGCCCGCGCTGCGGCCCAGCGCGCGATTTTCCTCTTGCGGCATAACGTGCTAGGCGAGTGCCGGGCGGGAAGGGAAAAGGCAAGGGAGCCGGTCCATGCAACCCGAAACAGAGCTGAAGCTCGACCTTGATGCCGATCGCGCGCGGCTGTTTCCCGACTGGCCGCTCCTCCCCGCGCCGCTGCGCATCGACTCGCTTCACGCTACCTATTTCGACACGCCGGACCGGCGGCTCGACGCGGCGGGGTTCAGCCTGCGCATCCGCCGCATCGGCCGCAAGCGCGTCCAGACCGTCAAGGCCAACGCCGCGCCCGCCGCCGGCCTGTTCGCGCGCGACGAATGGGAAATGCCAGTGCGCGGATCGACCCCGCTGCTCGACGATCGCACGCCCGTCGCAGCGTTGCTGGGCGATGCGGCGGCGACCCTCGCGCCCGTGTTCGATGTCGTGGTGCAGCGCCATGTCTGGCATGTCGTGGAAGGGGACGCGACGATCGAACTGGTGCTCGACCAGGGCGAGGTGCGCGCCGGCGATCGCGCGATGCCCGTGTGCGAGATCGAACTGGAGTTGCAGGCCGGCGCGCCCGCCGCGCTCTTCGCGTTCGCTCGCCGCATCGACGCCGATGTCGCGGTGCGGCCCGGCATGCTCACCAAGTCCGAACGCGGCCATCGCCTGCGCGACTCGCTGCCGCCCGCCTACAAGGCGGAACGGATCGCGCTCGATCCTGACGTCGCTCTCGGGGAGGCGTTCGCGCGCATCATGGCGAACTGCCTGCGCCATTACCGCCTCAATGAAGCGCTGCTGCTCGACGCCTATCATCCCGATGCGCTGCACCAGGTGCGGGTCGCCGTCCGCCGGATGCGCTCGGCGCTCGCCCTGTTCCGTCCGGCGCTCGATCGCGATGCGGCAGCGCCCATCGTCGCCGAACTGCGCTGGCTCGCCGCGACGCTGGGCGAAGCGCGCGACATCGACGTGCTGGTCGCCACGCTCGACCCCGGCGATCCCCGCCGCGCCCGCCTTGAAGCCGTGCAGCAGGAAGCGCATGAGCGCGTCCTCGCCTGGCTCCGCTCGGCCCGGCTGCGCGCGCTGCTGCTCGACCTTGTCGAATGGCTCGCGACCGGCCCGCTCCGCCCCGACCAGGCCGATCGACCGGCCGCGCCGCTCGCGGCCGCACGGCTGCGCAAGCTGCGTCGCCGCGTCGCGAAGGGCGGCCGGCGCCTCGAACGGCAGACCGACGAAGCGCGTCACGATGTCCGCAAGGCCGCCAAGAAACTGCGCTACGGCGCGGAATTTTTCGCCGGGCTGTTCGACCGCAAGCGGCAGCAGCGCCGCCGCAAGACCTTCCTCGCCGCGCTGGAGCGGTTGCAGGCGCAATTGGGCCAGCTCAACGACCGGGCAAGCGCGCCCGCGACCCTCGCCCGCTACGGTCTCGATCCCGCGCCGCCAGCGCCGGACGGCGCGGCGCTGGTCGAAGCCGCTGCGGATGCGCAGGCGATGTTCGCCGACACCCGCGCCTTCTGGCGCTAGGCCCAGGGGCGTTCGCGATACCATTTGGTGATGACATGCTTCACCCCGGCGCGTACCTTCATGCCGTGGTGGATGCTGGCCGGGTTGGGCTGTCCGTCCGCCTGCCGGTTGTTCCAGGCGAGCAGCTTGCCCGTTTCGGGCTGCACCATCTTGCCGATCTTGGTGAAGCGGGTCGCGCCGCCCGCCGCCGGTTCGTTGAGATAGACCATCAGCGTCCAGGTGCGGTTGCCCGCCGCCGCGCAGAAACGGGCATAGTCCGCCCCCTTGGGGTCGAAATAGTCGGTATGCGCCTTGAACTCCTGCCCGACCGCATAGCGCTGGCCCTGGATCGGTTCGCCATGCTCGGTGGCGATCCCGGCAAAGGCGTCCAGCTTCGCGTTGATCGCGGCCACCACCGGATCGTCATGGTCCAGGTCGCAGGTCTCGCTGGTGCGGAAATAGCTGTCGCCATTATCGTCCGCGATCGTCGATGGCCGGCGCTGCGCGTCGATTCGCGCGATCAGCGCCGCGCAGTCTTCGGCCGAGAGGAATCCGCGCTGGATGAACAAAGTCAGGTCGCGGCTCGGCGTGCGCTGGACGCGCGGATGCGCGCCGATCCAGGCGGGGTCGCCATCGGCGGCGGCCGGGGGCGTGGGGGTCATGCGATGATCCTGTCGCTGCTGGCCTGTGGTTGCTGGCCTTTGATTGCTGGGTAGTCGCGCCATGGCTAGCCCGCACGGCCGCAAAATCAAGCCGTCGCCGATGTCATATAAATGACATATCTATGTCATCTTTCTGTAAGACCTGATCCCTAGCAGGCGCGCAACAGGAACGGTCAGGGGGCTACCCGATATGCGAGTGCCGTTCGGCGACAGGCTTGGTGGATGGCGGCGCGGCGGCGATGCGGCGCGGCCGCCGATCAACTGGCTCGCCGTCCTCGAAAGGGCGCTGCTCATCCTTCTGGCGCTGTTGGTCGTGCGACTCGCCTGGGTGATCGTCACCCCGGTCGGCAGCTTCGGCCCGTGGGAAGGGCGGCAGGCGCAGCTTCTCTCCGCCTCCGCGCGTCAGGCTTTGTTCGCCAGCTTCGATCCCTTCTTCCGCGCGGATGCGCCGCAGCAGCCGGGCGGCGGCGTCGTCACCTCGCTGGCGCTCACCGTCTATGGCATCCGCCTCAACGAAGGCTCGGGGCTCGGTGCGGCGATCGTCGCCACGCCCGACGGGGTGCAGAACAGCTATGCCGTGGGGGACGAGATCATGCCCGGCGTGGTGCTGAAGGCCGTCGCCTTCGACCATATCGTCATCGATCGCGGCGGCGCGGAAGAGCAGGTCTTCCTCAACCAATCCACCCCCGCGCCGCAAGCCGCGCCTGCCGCCGCGCCGACCAGCGGGGCCGGGTGGCAGAGCGCCGCTCCGGTGCCCCCGCCGGCGACGGGCGCTGGCCCGACCGCCGATGACCTGAAGCGCGACATCGGCTTCGCCCCGCGCATGACCAATGGCCGGATCACCGGCCTTGTCGTCCAGTCGCGCGGTCCGGCCTTCGCCACCGCCGGCTTCCGCGCCGGCGATGTCGTGACGGCGGTCAACGGCCAGCCGGTCGGCGATCTTGCCGCCCTTCAGAACCAGATCGCGCCCGGCGCGCGCCTCTCCCTGACCGTGGAGCGCGGCGCATCCACCGCCTCGGTCAACCTCATAGTGCAAGGCCCATGACCCGCAAATTCCTCCTGACCGCCGCCATGGCCCTTGCCCTCGCGACCCCCGCCGCCGCGCAGCAGACGCTCAACGTCCGCGATGCCGACATCCGCGCCTTCATCCAGGATGCGGCGCGCGTCACCGGGCGCACCTTCATCATCGACAATCGGGTCCAGGGGAAGGTCTCGGTCGTCACCGACCGGCCGCTTTCCCGCTCCGAATATTTCGAGATTTTCCTCTCCACCCTGCGCGCCAACGGCCTCGTCGCCGTGCCAGCGCCGGGCGGGGCCTACCGCATCCAGCCGGTTGACGGCGCGGCGGGCCAGCCGGGCGGCGTCGGCCGCGCGACCAACCGCAACAGCTTCGTGACGGAGGTGTTCCGCCTCCGCTCGATCGACGCCGCCAGCGCGCTCGAAACGCTGCGCCCGCTCGTCAGCAAGGAAGGCTCGGTCACCGCCAACCGGGGCGGCAACAGCGTCGTCGTCGCCGACTATGCCGACAATGTCGCGCGCATCCGTCAGGTCATCGCCCGCATCGACCGCGACACCGCCGCGACCCAGATGGTCGCGCTCAAAAATGCCGGCGCGCGCGAGATCGCGACCTCGCTCCAGGCGCTGGTCGCCGGCGGCGGGGCAGGGGAGAATGCCCCGCCCGCCTCCGCCACCGTCGTCCCGATCGACAGCAGCAACAGCGTCGCCATCCGGGGCGACGCCGGCACCGTCGCGCGGCTCGCAGCCATGGCGCGCCAGCTCGACCAGCAGGCCGCGAGCGGCACGGAAATCCGCGTCTACTGGCTCGAACATGCCGACGCCGAAAAGCTGCTCCCCGTCCTCCAGCAACTCGTCGGCCAATCGACCAGCCAGCCCGTGACCTCGGACGCGGCCGCTCCAGCCAGGAGTGCCGCCCCGGCCTCTCAGGCGGCCGCCCCGGTCGTCGCAGCCTCCTCCTCCGCCAGCGCAAACGGCGGCATCTCCACGCGCGGCCCCGCCATCGTCACGCGGTATGAAGGCGCGAACGCGATCATCGTCGCCGCCAACAGCGACGTGCAGCGGATGCTCGGCGAAACCATCCGCCAGATCGACACGCGGCGCGAACAGGTGCTGGTCGAAGCGATCATCGTGGAGATCAGCGACGCCGCCGCCAAGAAACTGGGCGTTCAGCTCCTGATCGGCAGCACCTCGACCGGCTTTGCCGCCACCAACTACAGCAACGCCCAGCCCAATCTTCTTACCCTCGCCGGCGCCTACGCCGCCGATCGGCTCGGCACTACGACGACCACGGTGGTCGCGCCGGACGGCACCCGCACCACCACCGAAGTGCGCGAGAATGGCGACCTGGCGAACACGCTCCAGCAGGCGGCGGTCAGCAGCCTGCAAAGCGCCACCGGCGCTATCGCGGGGCTGGGCGGCAGCATCGGCAATAACGGTATTTTCGGCGCGATCATCAATGCGGTGAAATCCGACACGGAAAGCAATCTGCTCTCGACGCCTTCGGTCATGACGCTCGACAATCAGAAGGCGTCGATCCTGGTCGGCCAGCAGGTGCCGATCACCACCGGCGAGGCGCTGAGCCAGAATTTCGACAACCAGTTCCGCACCGTCCAGCGGCAGGATGTCGGCATCAAGCTGGAGGTCAAGCCGCAGATCAACACCGGCGGCGCGATCAAGCTGTTCCTGAAGCAGGAAGTGTCGAGCGTGGCGGGGCCAGTCAGCAATTCAAGCAGCGACCTGATCATCAACAAGCGCGAGATCGAGACCACGGTCACGGTCGATGACGGCGAAATCCTGGCGCTGGGCGGCCTGCTGGACGACAATGAGCGCAAGACGATCGAGCGCATCCCGCTGCTGTCCGACATTCCGGGCATTGGCGAGCTGTTCAAGTCGCGCAGCAAGAGCCGGACCAAGACCAACCTCATGGTCTTCATCCGCCCGACCATCCTGCGCACCAAGGAAGATGCGCAGCGCCTGACCCAGCAG
>ERZ1292632.4095-Hain-H43-01um-R2-4095-length-10679-cov-4_pt1 | contig 10679 bp, 13 predicted proteins | sample MGYA00564407_ERZ1292632 | MGnify/ENA primary metagenome ERZ1292632 (study PRJEB36523, sample SAMEA6512637) | groundwater metagenome | collected 2019-01-08 | study: AquaDiva: Metagenomics assemblies of 32 groundwater samples | reverse complement strand
GAATGTGATTCCCTACAGCCGACTTCCGTTGCGTTGACCTATCAGTCAAGTAGGTTTCGGGGAAGAGGGCTGCGGGAAAACATTCAGGTAAGTACAATACTTCATACACATAATTATGTGCGTTACCGCAGATCAACATGACATCGGCGCTACGCTAATTAACCAATCACTCACACTGATCAGCTGTTTAATTAGCGGCTACCACGATGCCCGTATCACGGACTCCATCGATTTGGTTTAGGGAGTTGCAATCCGTAAGGCACATCGGCACGGCTCACAGGGAGTAACAGTGGTGTATAAACTGGGCGCACTCCGTAGTTGTCATCGGTTGCTCCGCATCATCAGCGGCATCCCTACTAACAAGTCTCTTCGGTCTGAGCACTCAGCACCTACGCTGAACTGGAATTTTTGTATGAGTGTGGCAATGTATCAGCCGACCTCATCACGAGTGTCGGCGTCAACGGTTTGCATTTTGGTGGGAGGGAAGGTTTCACCCCGGTGGGATCACGGTTCTCAGCGGGCTTCAGATCACGAGAGAGGATCTTACTACGTTCGGTGAGAGGCTGCTCATCGGTCACCTAGCTGAGAGGTGTCACCACCCCTTGATTTGTGATCTACCACCGTATCATCATACGGGGAGGGGCGGTGGCCCAGCGGAGTTCGGGACTTGACTTTTAAGTTCTGGTGAAATCACCGTCACCAGAACGCCCCTAGGGGGGCTTAACCGACGGCATTGATCCGCTATGTAAACAGAATGATGCGCCAATCGTGTGGAAAAGTAAAGTGATACGCACAGAGCTATAATCATTAAGTGAATCAATGGGTTACGGAGCGCATTAAAAGCAACTTTACGATCTTTACTTATTGGGGGTAAGATTGGACCCGGTAGCCGGGGTTACTACGAGTATATACGCAAATAAGAAAGTTCGCGGGTATGAGTAATTCATTTCAGTCGCTCATCACCAAAGCACATCAGTTACGGCAGCGGGTACGGAAATTAGTTAATGATCCTACCGATGGGGTTTGGCGTACCGTTAGGGGTAGGCGTATATTTATTCGTAACGGGGAAAATCTTTTATCTGCACTTAAGCGTTCGGCTTCAGGTGAATTTGATCGTGGAACGCCTTTGTTGACAGAAACTGTTGAGATGTACCATGGTACATCTTCGGAGCTAATTGCTTCCATTAAGAAAAATGGCTTTGTAGCTGGTGTTGCCAAAGGTGCTGACACTTGGGCAAAACAGCATAATTTACGTGTGAGTGGTGCTGACATTGGTGATAGACGGGCATCCGTTTTCTTTACAACGAAGAAGAGTAATGCCATCAGTTATGCTAATGCGGTAGCAGAAACTTCGGGCGGTACTCCGGTAGTTATCAAGTTGCGATTTCCAGCAGCAATGGCTTCCAAATTCTTGGTTGATGAACGTTCCCCTGTGAATACGAGTACTGGAGAAGTGCACGGGTTTAGATTTCGTGGTGTGGTTTCACCTGAATATATTGTTGATGCACGGCCAGTAGATATCGCTTACAAAGATAGAAAGTTTGTTCAGGATTCTTCTTATACCTATGCAGTTATTATGTGTAAGGCTAGTCTGTGATGACCACATCATCATCTTCCACTAATCGTTCTTCCTCACCCCGCATCAAGCTCCGGGGTAATGGGCACTCCGCCGGTCAGCAAAAGAAAAATAAACCTCAGTCTTCTCCTACAGATAAATCCCAACGCCTTATTCTACGTACTCCGGATAACAGTCGGTTGATGAAAGGCACCGCACCACTCCCCGGTGCGGGTCCATCCGCTAATAGTATTGCAGCGGTCAAAAACGGTTATCTGGTCAAGCGTGCATTTAAGAACGAGTTGGCTAAGGTATTCAAGCTCAAGGGTCGTGCGGATACGTTGTCCGGATTGGAAGCGATCGCGGCTACGGTGATCAGGTTGGCACGGAAGGGATCAATACCTGCTGCACGTGAGGTGTTCGACCGGGTGGACGGTCGGCCAGCACAGACCATTATCGGGGATCCTGAGAATCCAGTATATTTTAAGGCCGTGAGCGAAATGTCAGACGAGGAATTGGAAGTCGTAGCACGTGGGCATGTGATTAACGGTACGGCGGAAAGGGTGGATTAGAGTATGTCTACATCAATTAGAGAATTAAGTCAGAAAGGAAAGTCACTTCAACAACGGGTGCGGAAATTAGCTGATGATAGTGATGGTGTCTGGCGTACCGTCCGTGGTCGCCGTGTGTTTATTAAGGAAGGCCAATCCTTTGATGATGCATTGAAATCGAGTTTAGGTGGGGATCAACGTAAAAATGATCGTTCTGAGGTCGCTAAAGGTCAAGACCCACGGGGTGGATTTTGGAAGCGTTATCCAAATTTACTTCATCAGTCACAAAAAGAATGGCCTGCTGAAAGACGATCAGAATATAAACGACTGCTTCGTGAGATTGATCGCGGTATTCGTAATAAACCATGATGATTCAAACAGCTCTAGCCCGTAATGAAGTGCCGCCGCACATCAGGGCGCAGGCAGAGTTAGAGTTGCGTCGAAGGTACGCACCAGCACGAGCATCACTGAAAGGTTTTACCCAGACCACGATGCCCTCGATACTGTGGGGGTATTTTCAAGAACGATTATGTCGAGAGTTGGATCAATTCTTTCTAGATGTGATTGCCGGTTTAAATCCCCGGCTTATGATCATCGGTCCGCCGCGCCATGGCAAGACCGAGATCGCTTCCAGACGCTTCCCTGCGTACGTATTTGGTAAAAGACCGATCTCACATATCATCGCTAGTGCCTACGCTGCCCCTTTAGCCCAGCGCAACAACCGGGACGTGCAGCGGGTGATGGATGATCCGTTGTATCGGCGCATCTTCCCCGACACCCGGCTGCATAGTTCCAATATCGCCACGCTCTCCGGCCAGCCACTCCGTAACGCCCACATATTTGAGATCGTTAGACATCTTGGTTCTTACCGAGGCGCAGGCGTCGGGGAAGGTATCACGGGGATGGGTTTTGATATCGGCGTAATTGATGATCCGGTGAAGGACGCGCAGCAGGCCGGAAGTGAAGTGGAACGGAACGGGATTGGAGAATGGTACGAAACTACGTTCTACTCTCGGGCTTCTCCGTTGTCGGGCATCTTGTTGATCATGACGCGGTGGCATGAAGATGATCTCGCCGGTCGATTACTGTACAAAGCACAGTTTGAAGGCGGGGAACAATGGCGGGTGGTCAGACTGCCGGCGATCGCAGAAGAGGATGAGTTTGATGAGATCACCGGCGAGTTGGTCCGCAAAGAGGGTGAAGCGTTACACCCCGAGCGTTATCCATTAGCTCGCTTAGAGCAGATACGGACGGTGGTTGGTTCCTACGCTTTCGCTGCGCTGTACCAAGGCAGACCGGTGCCGAAGGGTGGCGGTATTATTAAGAAGGAGGATTTTAAGTTCTACCGTCGTGCCGAGTTAGGCGAGAACCCGGTATTTGATTTGGTAGCGTTGAGCACGGACGCAGCATTCAAAGACACCAAGAATTCATCTTATGTTGTGACCCAGGCGTGGGGGCGACGGGGGAATCGGCATTACTTATTGGCACAGAGCAGGAAGCGGCTGACGTTTTCCGGTACAGTCAAAGACATACGCGCGATTCGGCAGCGGTTTCCGAATACTAACGCGATCCTGATTGAAGACAAGGCGAATGGACCAGCGATTATTGAGACGTTGGGTAAAGAGTTACCTGGCGTGATTGCAATTGAGCCTCAGGGGAGTAAGACAGCGAGAGCGGAAGCGGTGGTCCCATTGTTCGAGGCGGGTAATGTGTTGCTTCCACATCCAGACGAAGAGCCGTGGGTAGAATCATTTATGCACGAGTGGCTATCAGTACCGAATGGCGCGTATTGGGACATGGTGGATGCGGCAGATATGTATTTATGCCGCTACGGAAGGGTGCTTCCTGTGAATATGAGTACCGCAATGGTGGCGGATAGCACGATGGCAGCAGAAAGTGAAAGCGGATCACCTTGGAGTATGTGATGGGAAATCATACGTCAGTTTATTGGCACCATCGGCGGATGCCGAAATTGTTGCCACGTTTAGTTTTCGGCAGTGATGGGCATGGTGTTCCTACGGTAGCAATTACTTGGCTGCGGCGAACGCTTATTGTGAGGTTGATGGCAGGGAATATGTGATGGTGAAATTAGTCAAACTTGATACACACTATTGGCCGCTTGGTGGCTATGGTCATTGGTGCCCAGGGTGTGGCTATGGTCATGAGATCAATGTCGATACACCAAATCATTCCGGTGCTAAGTGGGCGTTCGATGGAAATGTAAACAGTCCGACCTTTACACCAAGCGTCAATATCAGACGGGGTCGTTTTGCTGATCCGGAATATAAGCCGGAGGAAGGTCACGATCTCAGTGGTGTTTGTCATTACAATATCACTGCTGGTAGAATTATTTTTCATCCTGACTCAACACATAGCCTTAGTGGTCAGACGGTTGATTTACCAGATATTCCAGAAGGTGTGTATCTTACCAGTGAGAGGCTATCGTGACCAAACATGAAGCAGTAATGATTTTGATTCGAGATGGGCACCGGCTGCGGCAATCTGTAGACTCCAACAAGCGCATGATCGCGGCGCTGAAAACGCTAGGGCTGGAGGGACAGGAATTGTTACGGGTAGGATATGAGTTGGAAGTATGGAAGGCGAACGGTGACCCATACCTGCACCGTGCCCCACGCTCGCCCTCATTTGCGGAAGTGAGTGTTTAACATGGATGTGGGCCATCCTGTCACATTGTCGTCCGGCGCGCATGGCATCATTGCCGCCAAGCGGCAGGATGGGGTAACGGAAGTGGACCTGTTAGGCGGAAGTACGGTTCGTGTTCCGCAGACGGAATTGAAAAGTTATTTTGACAATCCGATGCCCAAAGGAGCCGTGGGTTCAAAAATAGTGTCCACAGACATCAGAACGGATTGTCCTATCTGTTTCCGCAATTTCAAAACCAATATCGGTCTGCGGATTCATTTTAGCACCAAGCACCCAAATGATCCGTACCCGTTCACGATGAGTTGGTATGAGAATAGTCAAAAGGCGGGGCAGAAGAAACGAGCAGAACAGGCGAAGGATCAACATCATGGCTAGTTCTATTTCCCTGTTGTACGCAAAGGTGCTTGACCTAAAACAACGCCTGATTCATCTCACTCAGTTTGATCCTGCTGACCACCCCCGTTGGCCGGTCAGGTCGGTGGGCGGACGAGGAGGCCGATTTATGCCTTTGGGGCGTATAGCGAAAGCACAGTTAGAGCGAGAGATTGCGGTATTGGAACAGGCTAAGATAGCAGAACAAAAGAAACTAGATATAGCCCGCAGCAAGCCCCGTAATCCAGTAACTGGGAATAGAGCGGGTGTGCATCAGGTAGAGATCTCCCGCATCGATCTCTTGATCAAAGCGAAGCAGGCGGAACTGACTCGAGGAATCGAACCCGAGTTCAATATACTGCCTCGGGTGCGGGGTACGTACAATCCGCCTCACGCTCGTGGTCCAGCACCAAAGCGATATGACAATGATGATGAGGTGAAGGAGTAGCGAGTATGGCTAATGGAAATGGGTCTTGGGTTCAACGCTTCGCTACCGCGTTAATTCCTGGCGCGTCCTCATTCTTCGCCCCACCGACGATGAAGGAGCCTAGCAAAGCAGATATGCAGCGGGCGTTAGCATACGTAGATCCCTCGCGGTTAACCGCTCAGTGGAATACCACTCCCTACAACCCCGGCTGGTTGGTGACGCGGAAAGGAATGCAGATATATGACACGATGAAGCGCGATGAGCAGGTGAAGGCCGCGTTGAAGTTTAAAACCGATTCCGTACTCGCTTCTGGATGGGAAGTGGTTTCTCCAGGGGATCAGGACGAGGACTGGGAGGTGACGCGGTTTGCACGTGACGCATTGAATCTGCTGCCTGGCGGATGGAATACAGTGTTGGTGAACACACTGAGTGCATTGGCCTATGGATTTTCCGCACAAGAAAGGTTATATGAGCAGCGAGACGTCGGGGAGTGGAAAGGTAAGCTGTTCCTGAACCGGGTGCAGAGCATACGACCGCACTTCATTGACTTCGTCACAGATCCGTTCGGCCAGTTGTTAGGCGTCACGCAACAGCTGACAGGATCCGTTGGCGATCCGCTGCCACCGGCTAAGTTTATCATCTTCTCCCATACCAAAGAGTTCGGAAACTTTTATGGTACCAGTGATCTGGAAGCCTGTTACCGGAGTTGGTGGACTAAAGACAACGCTTACAAATGGCTCGCGATTACGCTGGAGCGGTACGGGATGGCCCCGCTGTTCGCGATGTATGATCCGAACAGTTATCAGGGCAACGCGGTGGAGGAGTTGAAGAAGGTAGTGAAGAACATCCAGAACGCCTCCCTCGGCGTGATCCCTCGCAGTACTAAGGACTCGTTAGAGTTGTGGTCACAATCATTGAACAAAGGCAGTAGTGAGTTGTTCTTGATGGCGTTAGACAGATTTGATCAACACATCGCCCGCGCAATCCTGGTGCCAGATTTGGTGGGGATGAGTTCTAACACAGGGCAGACTGGATCGCTGGCGCGGTCTCGTACCAACTTTGATTCCTTTATGCAGGTGGTCACACAATTACAAAACGATGTGGCAGCGCAGACGATGAACGCGCAGGTTATTCCACAACTGTGCGATTTGAATTTTCCGTCCCTGCAATCTTACCCAGTGTTTCGGTTTCTGCCATTCTCAGACGACAGGCGGCTGGAGTTGATGACGACGTGGGCTGCTCTGGTTGGCGGGCAGGTGGTGAACAAGATCGAGGACGATGAGACGCACATACGGAAGGTGATGGGATTCCCGGATAATGAGAATCCGGAGGTGTTACCGAATCCAGTACAACCGGGAGGAGGTGATCCGAGTAAAGTAGGGCCAGACGGGAAGCCGTTGGTGAAGAAGCCGAATCCGTTTGAGAAAAAGTTTGAACAGGATGAGGAACAATGTTTGGTGGCTGATTGCGATCTTAGTGAGGAGATGAAAGAGTTCGCTGTGAGCAATGACGCGGTATGGGTGTATGGGGAAGATGGGCAATGGGTAGCGGTGCCGGCATAGGAGAATGAGAACATGAATACGATCAGAGAACTTAGTTTGAAAGGTAAACAACTCAAACAGCGCATCGAAAAGTTTGGTGCCCCGCTGGGTAATCAGAACGCAGCTGGGCCTCACGATGGATATGGTAAAGGTCAGGATGCTCCGGGGTTACATAGGTATGCCCCAAGGGAATTAAGTGTGTTTTTGTCTAAGGCACAGAACTTAGGTTTCGTCTCAATAGGGAAGGCTCGTAGTAGTCACACTGCTCATCTGGTGGTGCCATTTGACCGTGTGGATGAGGTGAAGAGGATTGCTAGTGAGAATGGGCTGGCATCGGAGATTGGGCGTACGTACCACCGAGCTAATTCTAAAGCGGTGCAGTTGGTTATCAAAGCACCTAATTAAATACTGCCCACTTCATGAAATCCACCCTACCCGATGGCCTGTACGAAGTGACCACATCATACCTCTGTGCTGGTTTTGTGGTCAAAGATAAACAGATCGTCGTCTGCGCTCCGATCCTGCGGAACAAGATCACGTATTGGCAAACGGTAGCGGTCAGGATAGGAGATTGAAGAGCATGAATCAACACGATACGATTTGCAATCTTGTAGGGCGTGTAAATGATCAGTGCGGGTGCTACCCAGAATGTCGAATTGACTGCACGGATCGTGAGAAGTGCCTTAATCAGATGCCGGAATATCAAACGAAGTTAGACAAGGCAAAGAGGTACGCCGCAGCCTCACAGCCACATCACCCCTACGACACTTTCACTGCTCGGTACACGCATAACGCACGTGATGAATCCGCAGGTCAGCGTATGTGGTCTGTCCCCACGATGCCGTTACTGCCTATTGGCGGCTTCTCTTATACGGAAGACCATCACAAAATTGGTGGTATAGATAAACGATTCCACGGTGTGTTTTGGGATGCGGATCTGTATCAGCATATGTACCAATTGGGTGGGCGTACAACATTGTTGGAGGAACATACGTGCGATGAGCAGAATGGGTCACATATGTTATATGGTCAAAATGAGATTGAGGACGGGCGTACGTTGCGGCAGTTATGGTTACCGCCCGTGCATCCGGAAATGAAGCGGGCAGATGTTAGACAACCTTGGGGGGAGTACTGATGAAAAGAGTTGGTGCCCCAGGCGGGAGTCGAACCCGCAAAATTCAGTTTCTAAGACTGACACGTATGCCAATTCCGTCACCGGGGCTGATGGTGGATGGGGTTGGAGTTGCACCAACACCCGCTTTAGGCGACTACGGTTTTACAGACCGTGCAGGCTTAACTGATATCCCGCTCCCATCCTTGTCTTGGTGGGCCGGTCGGGATTCGAACCCGAAGTCTGCTTCTTTTGAGGAAGACGCGTTTACCGATTTCGCCACCGGCCCAGAAACTTATCTGAGTCGGTATCGTAAATGTAGATGGTCTGGGCGGTGGGACTCGAACCCACGGCATCTGGCTTCCGAAACCAGCACTCTACCAACTGAGCTACGCCCAGAGGTAGGAGGTCGTGGTCGGATGTGTGATTGGGAGAACATAATGGTGCAAAGTATATTACGGGCGGGTAAGGAAGTAAAGCCATGCTCATGAGTGCGGTGTTGGCTTACGCGGACGAGATCGGTAAGGTGTACGCGTGGGATGAAAGTAAGCACCCACGTGAGCCGTCTGGAAGTGATAAGGGTGGCGAGTTCGCTTCTGATGGTGAATATCCATTGGCTGGTGCAGAGGTAGACGGTCGTGAAGTGATTAATGCCGACCGTATTCCAAATCAGGACTCAATTGAGGCGACTACTTCTGACTACGACCGATTGAAAGGTGTTCGTGCTGTGCCAATGACGGCATTCGATCCGGACTATATAGCGGGGGTCATCAAACGTCGCGTTGATGACAGGACTGCGACGTTGATCAACCAGATCAAAGCGTCAAATAAAATAACTCCGCTGATCGTGATGATTGATAAGGAAGGACCGTATATCCTTGAAGGAGGTCATCGGTTTGATGCACTCATTAAACTCGGCGCGAAATCTTTTCCTGCTTTGGTAGTGATTGATAATGAGGGTCGAACGGGTTCTCCGCAATGGCATTATGAGCGTGGTAAGCTGAAACAACTTGCAATCCTCGCCACCGCCGATGTGAACGGTGTTGTAACACCCTCGACGCCGATCCAGGGCGTCCGTGGCAGAGTTTTCCAGTCCAACCGTAGCCTTGGGCCGGTTCTAGCGTTCGCAGACGCGGCAGGGCACGTGTACGCAGAGTGGGATGAGAGTAAGCATCCTAGGGATGGGGATGGTCAATTTACGGACAGTGTGTTGGGGTTCATTAAAAGTAAAGATGAAGTCTCCACGGCCCAATTGGAATCTAAGTTCGGTCCCGGAATACATCCCGTATTAAATAGTCTAATTGCAAAAGGTCAAGTCGTCGGCGGATGGGGCGGTTTAAGAGGCCGAGGTACACATAAGAGAGCAGTATGGTGGCGGATTGCTGAGAATGAACAGCACACCTATGCCATCTCCCACCCTCTTTATGTATCCCGCCCCGTGGAGAATGCGGATGAGATCATCGCCTGGGCCAATTCCGTAGGCTTTGAGACCACGCTGCCCGCTGAGGATATGCACGTCACCGTTTGTTACAGCAAGGAGCCAGTGGATTGGCTGGCGTTGGATCATTGGTCAGATACATTGGAGATTCCGCCCGAGGGCGTGAGGACGTTGGCTTCAAAAGAAAAAGAGCCAAAAGACTGGCGTGGGGTGTGGCGGACAATACGTGGTCGTAGAGTGTTGATACATCATGGAGAAGACGCTTCAGAGGCGATACAGCGGTCTTTGATCACTGAAAAAGGGGATTGGACTGCTCCCGGAGTTGATAAGTTCATAAAGACGGAGCAGAGCGGAAGATTGCCTAAAGAGCTTTGGACGTATACCGATGAATCTGCCCCACGCATTAGCACAGCTGAAGATCGGCTAATACCTAACTCTCTTTCTACAGCCAAAGAAGGTGTAGGTGCTCTTTGGGGCAAGAATCCTTTTCAGGTCAAGCTGAGGCCTGATGCAAAGATTCTTTTCCTAGATGTGAATGGAAAAGTGAATGACTTCTGGAAGTTCGGTGGTCCAGAGGACAGCCCAATGCAAATAGGCAAGAACCTGTATAAGTATGCCAAGAGTCGAGGCTATGACGCGATTCACTTGACTAAAGTTCCACAAGTTGGTACAGAGATCGCAGTGATTAACAAGAAAGCAATTTCCGAGGTTTTCCAAGTTAAGTACGTTGGGCTTCCGATTGATCCCCCTAAATTGACCCCTGTTAAGCTTCTCGCTGAAATTTACGCCGACCGCACCATCACCAATCTAGGCGAAGACGGTGCCGTGGTCCTTCAGTTCGACTCTGCCCCATTAGCCTCAAGGCATCAATACTTCCTGGACCATGGCGCGAGTTGGGATTACGACGCCTACCACCCACACATCACGCTCACGTACGCGGCACCAGAGGGATTAGACCTCAGCACGATCGAACCTTACACAGGCAGGATCGTATTGGGGCCAGAGCAGTTCCAGGAATTG
>ERZ1292632.4094-Hain-H43-01um-R2-4094-length-10679-cov-4_pt1 | contig 10679 bp, 26 predicted proteins | sample MGYA00564407_ERZ1292632 | MGnify/ENA primary metagenome ERZ1292632 (study PRJEB36523, sample SAMEA6512637) | groundwater metagenome | collected 2019-01-08 | study: AquaDiva: Metagenomics assemblies of 32 groundwater samples | reverse complement strand
TCATTGTCCGTGCCGGCCTCTTGTGCTTTTACCCAAATATCACAGCAGGCGGCCTCATTTTCCGGTGGCGGTATTGGTTCTGTCATTTCCCCTTCTCCTTCCTGCATTCCTGGCATACCCAGCCGATCTGCTTGCGCTCGATCTTGCTTTGGCCGGTCAGGGTCGGCACATCGCCCCAGGCCCAGCCATCGGCCATCGCCATATTGAGCAGGGCGTCAACCTGACCATAGGTGTATGGAGCCTTGTTTTGACAGACATCACAAGTCAATTGATGAAGCATAGCAATCTCGGATTTTATGCCCATCTCCGGGAACCTCCCTTCAAGTAGGGCTGGGTGTTAACAGTTAATGGTCAGGGCGGCCTTGATTTCATTAGACTTAAAAAGCCGATTTTGGCCTACCCTATGGTTTGATACCTTCAACCCGATTTTGGCCGTTAACTATTAACATCCCACGCTTTTCTCTCATACTATTTTTAGCCCTTGTCCGGGCACTTTTCCGGGCGCAATCCGGGCACATCCGTTTCCGGGGCGGCAGCGGCTCCCCGCAGGCGCACAGGCGGCTCTTGACCGTCTTGCCGCCCAGCAGGTTATGGTCAAGGGCGGAGTAGAGGCGCAGGATTTCCTCACCTCGGTTTCGCAAAATTGCCAGCGGCAACAGGATTTCCTTAAAGTATGGGCAGGGCTTGCCGTCCAGAATCCAGCACCGGCCCTCCGGCCTGAACCTGGCAGGCTGAAACAGGGCGCACCCCAGGCAATACCCGTCCCCTACCCAGTTGGCGCACTCATCCTTGGCAAAGGCTGCTAGGCTCATTTCATATCTCCTCATCTTTCTCATCGGGAGTCATAATGGTATTCGGTACTATGGGGTCTTCGGGAAACTTCTCTCTAAATCCATCAACCCAAATATGCCCTCTGTAGAGTATCCGCATGGAGCGGGTTGAACGCCCCGGCTGCATAAGGTCGCCAGAGATGGTTGTTCTTTCTTCTCCTGGCCTAATCATTTTGCATCACCTCCTTTTTCTTATCGGTTTCTCCTTTCGGCTCCGCCAGCTTGCAGAGGCCGCCCTGCTTTCTCTTTATGGCCTCGCAAGTGTTATTCATCAACCGGCACCAGTCCTGCCAATCTTTTTCTGCAATCCACCTACGCCAATGTTCTTCTCTTCTTTTATCCCCGCTTTCTATTGCAATTTTCAAAGAACCCTCAAAATCATCCCTCAAATCAAATCCTTCTTCATCCCAGGCACCGAGGGTTTTGTGGGCGCACATAGAACACGGCCATGGCTCAAGGTCGGCCGGCTTGACATAATGCCAACGGCCAGAAAGAAACCGGACACCTACTGAACACCCTCTGTCCGCCTGTCCTGGGTTAGCCATGCACCCAAACTTAACTAGATTCCCAGTTGGCACATATAACAGACAGCCTCCAATATCCTCAAAGTTACACAATGCTTTCATTCTACCACCGCCTCAATTTCCCGACTATCTTCGGGCAGGGATACAGGAAGTGCAGCACCTCGATCCGGTCGAACTTATCCAGCAGGATGATGACGCCGCCGATGTCCGGCTGGAACTTGGCGTAGCCCAGCAGCGACCCCTTGTAGGGATAGAAGGCCTGCCAAGCCGGGCACTGAATGACATGGACGCGGTGGCTATCAATCTGGAGCCACTCATGCCAGTGGCCCCGGAGCAGTATGTCGTACCGCTCCAGCTTGCCGTCCGCCTGGGCCACCTTGAACTGCACGACCTCCCGGCCCAGCCGAGCCTCCCGGTAGATGAAGGCGGAGCTGGCGCCGTGCATGACATTGATATTCCGCTTGCCGGGCAAGAGTTTCAAGTTCGCCACATGGCCCTCCCAAGTACAGGAGCGGGCAATGCCCTTGAGCTTCTCCGCCAGTTGCGCATGTATCTCCATGTCCCGGCTGCCGTGGTATTCCGTACCCTCGACCACCACCACGTCCCGGTCGGCACACAAGGGCTTCAGCAGCAAGGCCGCAGCCTCCACCTGCTCGTCCAACTGCGGGGTCAAGTTCTGATACCCGAACTTCTTCGGGTTCGTCCCGGCCATGATGTCGCCCGGCAGTATCACACTGTCCACCTGGAACTCCTTGCAGACATCGAGGAAGTTCTGGAAGTGGGCATACAGCTTTCGCTGGGCCGGGTTCCGCGCCGCCGACAGATTGTTACCTTCACCGCCGATAAAACCGTCCGGGAAAATCGCATAGCGGCTGCCGACATGGGTATCGGACACTACCGCCACTGAGCGGCTTATCTCACGGCGAAGTTCACGAGGGGCTGGGGTATTAGGCATTCTTTTCTCCGATCGCTTCTTTCAGTATCACGGCGTAATTGATGAGGTCACAAATCGTGTCCTCAAGTTTCTCGTCGGTTACCTTTAACTCGCCCTGCTTGAGGAAGTTTCCGATGCGGGCTACCTTGTCCAATAGCCTAACAAATATGCCCTGCTCAATCGGTATCCCAAATTGCCCGCACATCCTGAAGTTCGCCAGCTCGTCGCCGTCACCGGCATAGTCATGGTTTTTGGCCGCCATGATTTCAGCGCACTTGGCGAACAGCCGTTCCTGCGTTTTCTTGAGGCTCATGTATAATCCTCCATCACTTCGATATGCAGGCGCCGGGCTTCCGCTAATTCCCGCCTTGCGCCTTTGCTGTTCTCCCAGCCGTCCATTAGAATCAGGAGGTCGCACCTTGACAGGATTTCCAGGTCGCCAGCAATCCAGGTTTCATATGGCGCATATTTATCGAATAGGGCGGTGTTGGAGTGGGGGCTAATCACGGCATATCCCTTCCGCCACCAGTTGATAGCCACCTTGCGGGCCTTGTAGATATTCCGCACCCTACCGAATATACCCCAGCGGGAACTATATGGCCCGACGATATAGGCAAGCCTCATCACCACTTCCTCGCCTTCTTCGTCAATAGTTGCCGCAAGACCTCATCGTCAACCCGGCCATAACGCCGGGGGAAAGGCAGGCCAAGCGCATGGGCCTTGGCGTCTATGCTGGGAACCGTGCGCCCATGGAATACCCGCAGCAGGTCGGCATCGGTAACGGTCTCCATACCCCAGACCTTTCGCAATACCTCAATTTCTTTTGCTGACCAGAATTGCCTTGGCATCTTTCTCATCCTCCGCTTCCCAGCCTTGCGCCCACAAATCCCAGCAGCGCGCTCCCCAACTGCCCTCGCTGCCATAATACGGATTCGTCCTCATATCCTTGCCATCCTGCCTAGCCCGCCGACCCTTCTCCCATACCCTGCGCTGCACTGGCCCCATGTTATTCCCCCCTTACTGGCATACCCATATCGCCTGGCCGTAAAGCTCTTAACTGACCATCAATCTCATAGAGAGAACGATGAAGCTCATGCTGCATGGTCTCCCGGAAAGAGGTGTCTTGGGGCATATGCATCATTGTTTCCAATCTGCGGGTTGCTTCTACTAAATACCGCATAATCGCTGGTGTATTAGAACACAGGTAATCTCTATATCCCTCCGGCGGAATGTCATCAGTAAAATGTTTCTCGATTATCCTTGCCCCCATAGCAACCGCAGCAAGGCAGGCCAAAAAACCAGGAGTATGGTCGGAATATCCTACCACCGGAGCAATATCCCAAAGCTGCATAACCTCAATCCGCCCAAGGTCGGCATGTCTAGTCGATGTGGGGTATTCCGATACGCAGTGCATGATGGCGGCCTTGCCTCGGAACTGGTAAACGGCGTCCTTGATGACACTATAATCCGGGTAAGTGCCGCAGGATAGGATGCCCGGCTTCCCCTTGCTGGCGATATGTTCCAAGAAGCCCAGATTATCTATGTCCCCGGAGGCCACCTTGTAGGCGGGCACCAGCGGCTCAAGCATATCGACAGCATCGTTGTCGAATGGGGTACAGAGGAACATCAAGCCTAGCTCTTTTGCCCGTACAGCCAGCTCAGGAAAAATATCATAATGCAATTCCAATGCCTTGAAATGTTCCCACTGCGCCGGGGCTGCGGCTTTGTTGACTAGCGTGTCGGCTCGGAATGCCTGAAACTTGACGGCATCGGCGCCGGTATCGGCTGCCAACTCCATAAGCCCAAAAGCCCGCTTAAAACTGCCTCCGTGGTTCGTCCCAATTTCGGCAATGATGAGCACCTTTTCGTCAAGGTCATGGCTGCCGATTTTCATTGCATCATCCTTTCCACCTGTGCCATCATCCGGCCCAGGATGTGTCGATGGGTGAAGTTTGCTTGGTAAATTTCAGTGGCTTTATCCGCCATTGCCCGCCGTTCTGACTCATGGTCTAGGTAGTATTGCGCCAACTCTGGTATTTCCTCAAGGGAATCGAAATATGCCGCTGCCTGCTTGTCGGGGAATATCTCCTCCGCTGCCGCTTTGCGTTCGGATAGGATAAACCCATTGCAGGCTGCCGATTGGAACATCCGCTCATGGCAGGCATCGGCAAACTGGGTCAGGCAAAGATTGATTCGGGCGGAGCGGTAGAGATGGCGCAATGCCCGGTTCTTGTCCATCCAGGGGTGAAAGATTATCCGGCCATTCAAGCTAAAAGCTCCCTCCATATTGCCATATGTGTCCAAACTCATTGATGTTTTATTTATTGTCTGCAATAGGAAGTGCCGTCCGATGGCTTTCTGTAGGAACATCCCATAATCCGATAGCATTTTGAAATGACGGCCGAAGGGATTGAGGGTGGTGTATTTTTGCAGCAGGTCGAAGATGTCTAGATATTGCCCCTTGCTGGCCCATAACATTCGCTGAAGGAGACATACATGGCTATCATGAACATCGGCAGCGGCAAGAGCGGGGCACCAATAAGCATTGCAGTTTTGCACGGTACTTATCGTACCGGCAAATACCAAATCCTTAACCAAAGTGGTAGTAACCGGACTTGGCCCATAATGAGCAGGGTGGACATAGGGATATTCAATATACCGTGCCTGGGCAAAGCCCAAACTATGCAGCTGGCTAACTATGTACCGGTCAATAACAAATAGGCATAGATGATTCCGCTTGTAGTATTGCAACTGGTCAAGCTGCCGCAACGGGTTGGTATCCCATATTGTAATGTAAGGGATATTCATACTTTCTAGGGGATATAGCATATTATCATGCAAAGCATTCATGCCGGAAAAAGATAGGTCGGGCATGATAGCTAAATCGGGGCGCTCTATGAAGTGATTCATCTCCATTAAGCTTTTTATGACCCGGATATTATAACCCAATTCTTTGAGGTACATCAAGCTTGGCAACCGATGGTCATAATCGTGTTTATGGGCACAAATGAGTAGGATGTTTTTTAACATCAACTCCCTTCCCCCTGTTCATTTCCTCAATCCTCCATACCATAGGCTTTTCTGTATGTCGATCTTATCCGCCGCACCCGCATAATCTCCGTCGATGGGATACAGGCCGGAGGCGAATAGGATATAGTCGGCCTGGTGCAGCCGGAGATAGTCGGCCAGGCGCCCGGTGAATAGGTAGTTGTCGGCAAAGTCATAGTCATTGACTAGACCGTCTATATTGATTACCGTTGCGCCCGGCGGGGCATAGAAGGAGAACAGCCCGCCGCCCACTGCGGCATAGACTTTATCCGGGTCGGCTTGCAAGGCCAGCCGGTAGATATTCCGCAGCGTTGGGTTATATGAATACTGCGGCCAGAATACTAGCCCAGCGATATAGGACAGGCAAAGCGCAAGGTAAAGGGCGGCGACGGCTCTTTTCATTTTCTGTCTTTCCATGAGGGCCAGGGTTTGTTACCATCTCCGCTTCCCCAGCATTCATCACATACATCAGTGGTTATCGCTTGTCCGCCAGCCCCATGCCGCCAGGTCGTACAATTGGCATACACGTATTTGCCTGACCCGTTGCATTTCTTGCAGGGCATCTCAATTTCTCGCCACCCCCAATAATACTCCAGCATATCTTCTTTACGAACATACCCCGGCGGATTAGTCATTTTATCCTCCCCCACCCTATCACCGCCAGGGCGTATAAGGCGATGACGGAGGGCGCAAGATACCAAAAAAGATATGTGCAATAGAGCCTCTCCCAGTACAGAATCGCCGCAATCTGCACCGGGCACCAGGCAAGCAGAATCCAGAGCCAGCGGGGGATGGTCATTTCTTTATTTCCAATTTCCTGCCGCACCAAGGGCAGAACTTAAACATTAGTCTATCATGCTCCGGCCATTTCGGAGCGGCAGAATGTATTTCACAAAAGGCAGCTTGGCCGAAAAGGATTTGGATGCCTTCTTTCCATTTAGGACAAATGCAGTTGACAGTCATTCCGTGCTCCCTCTTTTTCATATTAGCTCCTTTTCCCATGGTATATTGCGATACCAAAGCAGCCGGCCGCCAGGGGTATCAGCAGCCGCCCCAGTTTGACCCCGTGCTCTGCCGCCGCTTTCACCAGTGGCTTGCTGACCGGCAGCACATAATAGCTGTTCGAGTATGCGAAGTTATAGGCCGCCGTGCGCCAGGAATAAGGGCAATCCATCTGCGATTTAACATGAGCGGATACCGGCAGTAGGTGGCCGGTGTAATGGTGAATCCAGAAGGCATAGGGCAAACAGAGCAGGAGCACCAGGCCGCAGGCCAATATCCCCCGCTTGAAGCCCCGTATTACCAATATCAGCACCATCACCACCGGCGCAAGGTCGAGCCGGGCCAGGATGCACAGGGCGGCGATTAGGCCGATGGTGAAGGAGCGCATTGCCGTTCCACCTTTACGCCTTGCCGTGTTTTCGCTCTTTGCCACCATTCGTCAAACTCCACCCTTGTACCCGCATAACGAACCTTCGTCTCCCGCACTAGCTCGCCTATCCGTCCCGACGGGGTAATTTTATATGCCCGCTCTACGATGAATGGATGGCCGAAACAGGAAGGGTCGGGAATGGTACATTGCCACCACTCCATTAAGCAGTGCATCCCACCAGTATCATAGGAGATAATCTCCATACATCTAGCCATATCGGACATATTAAGCATGATAGGCCACCCCCAAAGCCCACTTCTGGCCCCATAATGTTACGCAATGCCATTCGTTCCTATTCGGCCCATGTAGCATTTGAATCAAGAAATGATATGTACCACCCCAAGGCACCTCTAATTCGGTGGATTCAGCCCCCATAAGCCGTAATATCTTCTCCGGTTCCGGCACAAATAGCATATAGTCAAAGTCATCAAGGCATATATCCTGCCGTTCCAGCTCCTCCCTTTCTGCTGGGTTAAAATCATCATAAGCACTGATTACCATAATGTTTGTTTTCATCGCTTCAACACCCTCGGCAAGTCTGGATTATCAGGCATACGGCGATAATCCACAAGGTAAACGCCACGTTGGTCAACAGGCCGGTTATCTTATCAAGCGGATCGTTCATGTCTCCCCCTCCTGGCATTTCGGGCATACCCAACCCATTCCGAATCGCCTGCGTTTGTATTTATTGACATCAAGCACTGATTTTATGTCGCCATGAAACCAGCCATGCTTGGATGCAAACAATATTAGATTATCAATCTTACCCCGCTCGTATGCTGTTGAAGTAGCAAGCCCCGCGTAACAAACATCACAATGCAAAGAATATGTTATATAGCCATTGAGACCCATTATCTTGCCTCCACCAGGTTTATTAGCGCCAGTAGCAGGAACATCGCTAGCGCAAACTCCATACCGGATAATGCCATGAGCCATAGGTTAGGGGCAAAGGCAAAGGCCAGCGGCGCATACCGCCCGGCGTAAGGCCGCAGCAGCCGGTAGAACAGCCAGCAGGAGCCGCCATGTAGAGCCAGACATAGGCCAGTGATGACGACGATAAAGCGATACGGGTCATGCACCATCAAGGCGATCCCGGTGCAGATAAACAGCCATAGCGGGTGAAAGCCGCTAGTGTAGTGTAACCCATCAAAGGTTGGCCCTTCACCAGCCGCCATGTGCCGGGCTATCACGAAATAGTAATATGCATCGTCAATCAGATAAGGATTCATTTCGTCTCACCCATCGGTTGAGTTGCGCCCATCGCCTATCCTTTCCTCATCATCTCCGCCACCCGCTCGGTCGCCTGTTTCGGCGTGGTGGATGTACTCTGCCGCTTCTTGTTCCTCAAACGCTTTACGAAGCGGGCCAGCAGGCAAGTCCTCCCACTTCTCGGTGGCCTCGGCTAATACCCTGCATTTATTATGGCAATGCAATCTTCTATTTGCGCCATCGAGGCTCAGAATGTTTACCATCTCATCGCCAATCGGAAGTATGTACTCCCCGCACACATCACATTTTGCGCCGCTAGAAGTTATCATCCTTTCTTCTCCCCCTTCTGGCACTCCGGGCATACCCAGCCTATTCCAAATCGTCTGCGTTTGTATTGCTTGATGTCAACCACCGCTTTTATGTCGCCGTCACCCCTTTCTATTAGATTGGGCGTATTACCTCGGCGAATAAGTTTCGGCTGTTTCGGGATTATTTTCCTCATCCTTTTCACAACACCCCCCATTATAGGTATCCTCTGGTTCAGTCCAAGTTGCACCACAAAAAGAACACGTGCCCGCATCATCCCAGACTATCCGCACAGAAGAGACATTATCAACATGTCTTTTGACTTGAATAATCATATCTTCACATTCACGAATGATTTCTGCATCTGCGTAGTAGCGAGGGTTCGCCTGCGATTTTACTTCAACCCTAAAGTTCTCCCTTGTTACCGTTTTCATCATGCACCCCCTTTCTATGTCCAGACCTCCCATTCGGTTCCACATTCATCCATCCATTTAAGAAAAGCCTTCAATCGCATCGGTTCAACATCATTGGAATAACAATCCTCAAAATCAAAGGGGGCACAGGATAGATTATCTCCCCAATATACGTGGTAATACTCAACCCCATCCAGTATATGTATATAAGCAGTCGGCATACAAGAGAACAGACTGGCCGCATCTGGCCAAACACGCTTCACCTCGTCCGCTCGCCAGATTTTGATGTGTCCGTCAGCACCCATTATATTCTCCTTTCCAACACATTCAGCAACGCCAGCAGCAGGAACATCGCCAGCGCAAACTCCATGCCGGACAGGGCCATAAGCCAGAGGTTAGGCGCAAGGGCAAACGCCAGCGGCGCATAAGGCCCGGCATAGGGCCGCAACAGGCGGTAGAATAGCCAGCAGGAGCCGCCGTGCAGCGCCAGGCATAGGCCGGTGATGACGGCAATGAAGTGATAAGGATCATGCACCACCAGAGCGATCCCCGTGCAGATAAACAGCCATAGCGGGTGAAAGCCGCTGGTGTAATGCAGGCCATCGAAGGTCGGCCCCTGGCCCGCCGCCACATGCCGGGCAATGACGAAGTAGTAATAGGCATCGTCAATGATATAGGGGTTCACTTCGCCTCCGCCAGCTTGCAGATGCCACCCTGTGCGGCAATAAAATCAGAAGTAATAAATATGCTGTTTGTTGGCGCTGGCTGACCAAGTTTATGGCATAAAGGCAACATCTGCCCGGCGCCATCATGGTAAACCTCATAAAACCTACACTTCAAGCACGGACAGGGTTCGAGGTCGGCCCAATTATCCGTAGCCACAATAACCCCACCAGGATTTATTAGATGAATCTCCAAGTGCCCGTCAATTTTCCACGCTCCTACGAAACGCACCATTACATCGCAACCACCATTAGAACTCCTCCAAAGCAGCACCGCCCCGACATCCTCAAAGTTTCGCAGTGGGTTCATCGCTCGCCTCCTTCGGCTGCGCCAACTTGCAAGCCCCATGTCCTTGCCTCGTATGGAACTGGGCTGGACAGTAATGCCGTCTATTGCAGAGCACCAACAGCATTGAGCGTCAGTGCGAAGATAATATATGCAGTCTTTGCACGGCCAGGGTTCAAGGTCGGCCCCTGGCCCGCCGCCATATGCCGGGCAATCACGAAGTAGTAGTATGCGTCGTCGATGATATAGGGGTTCATTACTTGACCATCTCCGCCAGCTTCCCTGCCGCTTCACTGCCCAGGAATGCTTTGGCCTGGGCCGCCATCACCTTCTGCCGCCTCGCCAGGGCTGCCGGGGAATAACCTCCCTGCATGAAATCTGAATTGCGGCCCTTGGCGTCCCGGTCGGCGATTATCAGGACGTATAGGAATAGCCGTTGCCAGGGAGACAGACCCTTGTATGCGAAGCGCCTACCCATTTAATCCCCTCGTGGTATTCCACTGCCCCGGCTTCTGCTCCGGCAGTATCTCCCCAATAGTTCCACCAATCGGGATATCTAATCCGGTTTTGGGCCTCTTCTTCTCCACCAGCGGCTTGACATTGCCACCGTTGCCGCCGTTCTTCTTCGCCTCGAAGGTCTGCTGCGCCAGCGTCCGCAGCTCGTCCGGGTCGAAGTTCTCCTTGTAATACTCCCTGGCCCGCTCCAGGAACTTATCCACCACCCAGTCCATCTTTTTCCAGCCTGCCCAGCCCTGCGTGAAGCCGGCCTCGGTCGCGTCCACTAACGGGCCCCGCCACGGCCCATCCAGGAACAGCGCGCTCATGCGCTTCTGCCGCGTGTCAACTGGCATCTACGGACCTGTGATCTTCTCGCCACTCTCAAACGTCGTCCCATCATCACTGACGGTCGACTTCTGATCGACGGTGAGGGCGTCATCGTTGAACAGCTTGTACGCGGTGGCGGTTTGGTTGGAG
>ERZ1292632.4092-Hain-H43-01um-R2-4092-length-10679-cov-5_pt1 | contig 10679 bp, 15 predicted proteins | sample MGYA00564407_ERZ1292632 | MGnify/ENA primary metagenome ERZ1292632 (study PRJEB36523, sample SAMEA6512637) | groundwater metagenome | collected 2019-01-08 | study: AquaDiva: Metagenomics assemblies of 32 groundwater samples | reverse complement strand
CGGCGAAGTGGGTGACAGGGGGGTGGCATATCTGAGCCTGCTTTACACGGAAGAGATACTAAAGTGTATCCGATTGCACGTAACGCACTGGGAGAAGGATAACAAATATCTCACGCGGCCGCAGACGCCGGAGTATAACCAGGTAGTACAGCGATACGGAGAACGCCTTGAGGCAATCATGAAGCAAAACGAGAAGGTTATTGTCCTTGATGCCGACCTGATGGATGATTTTGGACTACGTGCAATTGCTGAGAAAATTCCCGACAGATTCATAGAGTGCGGAATATCGGAGCAGCACATGGTCAGCATGGCAAATGGGCTTGCCTTGAGTGGATATTATCCAGTTTGCCATACGTTCGGGGCGTTTTATAAAAGATGTATAGACCAGATTTGGAATAACTACCAGGACGGGATTAAGGTGGTGTATGTGGCAGGGCTGGTGGGGAAACATCCGCTCAATATTGGTTTAAGTCACGAGGCTGTTAGTGGGAAGAAGATGTTGTCCTGGTTGCCTGATATTCTGGTAACAAGTAATATTGACGACTTGAAGTATTTAGGCATTAAATCTATTTATCTGGAGATGGTGATTTGAAAAGATGGTTTGTGGGTGAATTAGAGAAAGGGCAATTAGCATTATGTTGTAATAAATCCATTTCAAAATCGGAGATTCAACTAATTAAAATTCTGTGGGAACTTTTGCAACATTGCAATAAGAGATGAAAATACATGTGGGGGAGAAAACAATCTATTTGGAGTTGGAGATATGCAAGAGTCAGATAAGGTAGTCTTTGTCACTGGTGGGAGTGGGCTTTTAGGCAGCAGGTTTATTAAGTCGCTGTCGCTGGATTACAGTGTCTATAACCTCGATTTGCCGGACTTCGATGTGACAGATAAGCAGTCCCTAACGCGTGCGATTGAACTCTACGGCGTTCCTTATGGGTTGGTAAACTGCGCGGCAATTGACTTCCCGCCAGGTTCAGAGGATGTCGATTTTATGAAGGTCATGGCGGTCAATGTCGGAGGGGTGAAACAATGCTGTGAGTTATTTGGACTGTCCATGGAAGCTCAAGGCGATGGCGCGATAATCAACATCGCCTCTATCTATGGCATGGTATCCCCAGACCAGCGTATCTATAGGGATTTCCTCAAGCCAGTGTCCTATGGGGCGTCAAAGGCTGCCGTAATCAACATGACGAAATACTACGCAACGCTTTACCATAACGTTCGTGTCAACTGCGTAAGTTTGGGCGGGGTATCTAACAATCAGGATGCAGAGTTTGTCAAAAAATATTGCGAGAGAGTCCCTATGGGCAGAATGGCGAGGAAAGACGAATACAACGGGCTGATTCGGTTCTTGCTTTCCGATGGAGCAAGCTATATGACTGGCTCTAACGTAGTTGCCGATGGAGGCTATACAGCGCTTTGAACTGTCCTCATTTTCCTTCGAGACGAGTAGTGGCGTTAATACCTGCGAGAAGCGGTAGTAAACGTGTGCCAAACAAGAATATCTATATGCTTAATGGATTCCCATTACTTGCATATTCAATCCAGGCGGCGAAGGACTCTGGCATCTTTGATGGTATTTATGCCTCTACCGATAGCCCAGAGATTGGGGAAATCGCCGAACGATATGGAGCTAAGTTCATCTACTGCCCTTTAACGATAGCTCACAATGATCTTGATCCAGACATTAAGTGGGTAAAACACGCTCTGTCGGTGGTACAATGCGAAGTGTTTTCTATTCTTCGCCCAACCTCGCCGTTCCGAACAGGAGCGACTATCAAGCGGGCATGGCAAACATTTAATGAGTTTCCCGTGCCCAGCTCAATCCGGGCGGTCGAGAAGTGTAAACAGCATCCCTATAAGATGTGGCGAATCAAAGACAACCGTCTTGAGCCTTTGATTAGTGAGAGCAAGGCGAGGCAGTTATTCAACACGCCTTATCAGAGTTTGCCTGAAGTGTATGTCCAGAATGCCTCTCTGGAAATCTCGTGGAGCAACAACGTTGTTTTCAACGATTCAATTTCTGGCAACAATATCAGGCCGTTCTTCACGACAGGCTATGAGGGACTAAATATCGACAACCCGGAGGACATACGGGAAGCGGAATATCTAGCCAGTCAAGGCGTGGATATGCCGAAGCCGGTGATACCATGAGATGCCCGAAGTGCCAGTTATCGATGACCTGGGATGCCAATGTGTATAAGTGCTTATCCTGTGGGCAGGAGATTGAGCGAGAGATTAGCCACAACGGGTGGACTAAAAAGAAGCTCATGGCTTTTGAAGAGGACATTGAGAATGAGTTCCTTGCAGCCAAAATCCGTGCGCCTGTTCACCTTAGTCGGGGAAACGAAAACCAGCTTATCAAGATATTCCAGCAAATCAAGGATACTGACTGGGTATTCTCGAATCATCGCAGCCATTACCATGCGTTGCTGCATGGTATCCCCGCCGAATGGCTGAAAGAGCAGATACTCTTGGGGCGGTCAATGCATATCAACTCGAAAGAGCATTGTTTTATGACCAGTTCTATCGTTAACGGTTGTGTCCCAATAGCCGTAGGTGTCGCAATGGCGCTCAAAAGAAAAGGCTCTACAAAGAGTGTCTGGTGTGTTGTCGGTGATATGGCGGCAAGTGTGGGTAGCTTCTATGAAAATGCTAAGTATGCGTTCAGGAACGACCTGCCGATAAAGTTCGTGATAGAGGATAATGGGTTTTCGACTAATACCCCGACAGAAGAGGCGTGGGGAGAGTGCTCTGGTAAGGCAAGGATTATCCGCTATGTTTATGAACGTGAGTACCCCCACATAAATGTAAATTCTTGGGTTCAATTTCAATGAAATACAAAGAAGCCCTGGTTGAGTCCATGAAAATGCTGTCGAAGCGGGATAATGTAATTTTTATAGGACAGAGCGTTCGGTGGCCAGGGAATGCTATCTATACTACGCTTCAGGATGCTGACGTTCCGCAAAAGATGCGGATTGAGTTACCGGTGATGGAAAATGCCCAACTTGGAATGAGTCAAGGGCTGGCGATAGCTGGTTTCTTGCCTATTTCAATCTTTCCCCGGATAGATTTCCTCTTGTGTGCTGCTAATCAGTTAGTCAACCATCTGGACAAGTGGGGAGAGATGTCTCACGGCGAATGGAATCCGAAGGTCATTATCAGAACGATGGTAGGAAGTAAAGAACCTCTTAATCCTGGCCCGCAGCATTGCGGCGATTACACGGAAGCGTTAAGATTATTTTGCCCTAACATAGATGTTTACTGTTTGGATAGTGCTAAAAAGGTGATAGAATGTTACCAACAAGCATTAGCCAGCGATAAGAGTAGTATCTTAATCGAGTATGGGAGGCTCTATGGTTAACTGGTATCGTGTAGACCATGTTGGGGTTGCGCATGAGGACACACGGCGTGCTTTGGCAGTGCCGTTTAACGGCGAGTTCCCCATCCAGCAGATTAAGGTGCTCACATTGAAAAACGATAGTATCTTGGGGAATCATTATCATCGCTATCGTGAGCTTTTCTACATTCTCAGAAACAGGCAGGGCCGAGTGCCTGGTGTTGTGTATTATCTACAGAACATTAAGACGGGCGAGACTGCTGAAGTAATCTTGAAGACTGGAGATCGTCTTATTATTGAGCCATTCGTTGCTCATGCCGCTAGGTTAGGACGGGATGTGATAACGATTGAGGCATCCGAAGAGTCCTATGTCTCGCCTGAGCACAACGATGTGCATCATGAGATGATTAGTCCTATTCTGGATAAGAAGAAGCCAGGGCGAAAACCGAGGGCAAAGTGAAATACCTTGTGTCGGGTGGAGGTGGTTTCGTAGCTTCGCACTTGGTGCGGTATTTAATGAGCAAGGGCGAAGAAACAATTTCAACTGTGCGCTGGAATGAGGACTTGAGCCGGATAGACGGACTTGACATCAAGACGATTTCAGTTGATTTGACAGACCTTAGCGCTTGTATCAGGTGTCTTCAGGAAGTAAAGCCCGATTATGTTATACACTTGGCGGCGCAGAGTTTTGTCCCCGACTCGTTTATGAATCCGCTTGCTACGCTGAGAACTAATGTGGAAGGTTCGGCGAACCTATTTGAAGCAATAAGATTGACTGAGATTGACCCGATTATCTATGTTGCTGGGTCAAGTGAGTATTATGGCGATGTTGCCCCTAATGAGATTCCGATTAAAGAGACGAATCCTTCCCGCCCTGCAAACCCCTACGCTGCTAGTAAAGTTGCCGTCGATGCTTACGCTGATATGTATCACCGCTATTTTGGATTGAAGATTATTAGGACTAGGTTCTTTACGCACTGCGGGCCAGGGCGGACGATGCTATCCTTTGAGAATTCCTTTGCCCGTCAGATAGCCTTAATTGAAGCGGGAAAGCAAGTTTCAGTCATTAAGGCTGGCAATCTTAATTCTATCAGGACGATAGCCGATGTGCGGGATGCCGTCAGAGGTGTATATCTGGCAGTCCAGAAGTGCGTTCCTGGAGAAGTTTACAATATCGGTGGGGATACGACAAAGAGCGTAGGTGAAGTGCTGGAGTATCTTTGCTCATTAAGTCCCATGAAAGAATTGATAGAGGTTGAGATAGACCCTAGATTGCTAAGAAAGGCGGATGTAACGCTTCAGATACCTTGTGTTGAAAAATTTATTAAGGCGACTGGATGGTCGCCTCAAATTCCATTTGAACAAACAATGCACGACATACTACAGTTTTGGAGAGCACGGGTAAAGTGATTGTCTATTGTTTCGATTGTGATGGCGTAATCTGCGAGACAACAGGCACGGATTATGCCAATGCCACGCCCAAGAAGGATAACATTGCCAGAATCAACGCTCTTTACGATGCTGGCAACAGGATAATCATCTTCACGGGACGAGGGACAGTGAGCAAGATAGACTGGCGGGGGCTAACTGAGAAACAGTTTGCCGCCTGGGGAGTGAAATACCACGAACTAATCTTTCACAAACCGAACTACGATTTTTTTGTGGATGATAAAAATGTAACGCTCAAAGAGTTTGAAGGTGGCTTTTTGATAGTGGAAGACTTTGAAGCTGAGAACACCTTAGACTCTCTCAAGCGCAGGTTATGTCGAGTGCTCGACAGATTCATTGAGCGAGACTACGACCACGAGGTTATACGCCCTTTCCGTGTTCAAAATATGTTGCAAAATCTATCATTGGATTATGTTCAGAAACTAGATAAATTGGAGGCTGAAAGCTGCATAAATTCGCTAACAAAAAAGTCCTAGTCACTGGGGGAACGGGGCTAATTGGAAGACAGGTTGTAGATTTGCTGGTAAATGAGGGCGCCGACTTGACTATTGCCACTCTTGACAACCTCAAACTACACAATCACGCTCAGTATTTCCGGGCTGACCTGCGAGATATTGCAAACGCCCGGTTAGCTATCAAGGAAAAGGAATACGTGTTTCATCTGGCCGGTGTTAAAGGTTCGCCCAAAGTTACTACCGAACAAGGTAAACTCATGTCTGAGATTATCCTAGCGGTTGGGGAAAGCATAATCAAGGCTTGCGCTGAGGCTGAAATTCAGAATGTCCTTTTCACAAGCTCGATAGGGGCTTATGCTGAGGCAGATTTGCTTACAGAAGAAAACGCCTATAAGGGTAAGGCGATGGACACACCAGGGGAGGCGAAACGCAAGGTGGAACGCCTGATTCAGTCATACGGGAGACAGGGATTGGCGTATAAGATTGTCCGGCTGGCAAATGTTTACGGCCAGGGAGATAACTTTGACCCTGAGACGGGCATGTTTATCCCTTCCTTAATGGCAAAAGTCTTGAGAGGCGATGACCCTGTGGAAATTTGGGGGGATGGGTCACAAGTCCGGGACTTCATATACTCTAAAGATGTGGCCAGGGGGATAATCCACATGATGGTTCAGTCGCCGGATAGCCAGCCAGTCAACATTGGGAGTGGCATCGGCTATACTGTAGCTGAGGTGGTGGAAACATTGAATGAGATTGTTGACTTCGAGTTCCGGTATGATATGTCTAAACCGTCTGGTGTGGCCATGAGGGTGTTGGATGTTTCAAAGGCGAAGGCATTAGGTTTTGAAAGTCAGTATTCTTTGGTTGATGGTCTTAGGGAAACATGGGATTGGTTCAAGGCGAATCCAAAACAGTATTTACAAAGGAAGAACTATTTTGCCGAATTTGTGGTGGAAACCAAGTAAGTAGTAAAGGAGAGTGATAAGTATGGGAATCAGTTCCAACATTGATATTTGCAGGTGCGAGTCGTTATCCCAAGAAACGACCTCGTCGGCATTCATTGATACCCATTCTGGATGGGTCTCTTATATCAAAGACCTGTTTTATTCAGTGCCCGAAACAGAAGCAATATATTACGCTATTGACGATAAAGATGTTGACTTTTGGATACTGATTCCCATGCGTAATTTTAATTTACTATGTCGTCTCGTGGAACTTGAGATGGTAGTCTTAGATAATTTTTCTTACGGAGACTCATCGCTATATCGGTTGGAGTTCCACTTTGTGTATCGCGATGGCGCTGATGCACAATGCATTATTCCCCCTAAAGCACTCCCGCTCCGGCGGTAAACTGTAATCATTGTAATAAGGAAGTTGATATTGCCGAATCTTAAGGGCATTCAATTCTTGTTGCGGAGCTGGAAACTTGTGATTCACTTGCTACTACATACACGTAGATTCGGCGTGAATAACCAATGGTTCTCGGACTTTGATTCGGTGTTTTCAACGGGAAACAGGGGTTTCAGGCATATCCGCAAGAACTATATAGCAGCCAAATTCAGGGCTACGGCGTGTGGTTTTCTAACACGTGAGGAATGCAAGAATCTGGGATGGAAGGCTAGCATTTGAACAGGTACGGGATAGAAATAGAAACAACCCTGTTGCCTGAACTTTGGTCGGTAAGCCTTGTGCAGAATGCGGATTATCGTGGTTCATACATGACCTTTTGTCACAACGGGCTATTCCACGAGATGACAGGAGAACACATTGCCGAGGGCAATTTAGTTGATAATCATGCTGGAACGTTTCGGGGTTATCACTATAGCTCGCATAGCTGGAAACTATATCTGTGTATCAAGGGAGTGCTGCATTACTACCTGGTGAACTGGGATAACGAGCATTCCAGTTATGGTGAGTGGCAGCAGATAACGCTCTTGCCCTATCACGGATTTATCAAGCATCCAAGATACGCTACAGGTATGTGGTCTATCGGGGAATCGACACTTCTCGTTCTGCAATCTCAGTATTACGATGCCCAGCATCCCGACCAAGTTACTATTGCAAAAGAAAAACTCAACATTGAACTACTGAACATGGGCAAAAAGCCTATCTTCTATCCAGACTTGCCAGTGGTCATGTCGGAGCGGGATACTGTTGGAGATTATATAAATGGATGAAAGCCTCCAGTACGTGAAGATGTGTCAAAAGGCGAAGGAAATACAAAAGCTAAAAGCCCTCCGTCAAGGAGACTGGATGTCCTGGAAAGGAACAATGAATGTCATTATTATCGGTGGTCGCACTCTTGATGTTGCTGGATTTCAGGATTACATATGGCTTCCTCGCCAAGACCAATTGCAGGCGATGCTAGGAGACTTTGAGCAACAACTTGATATTCTTGACGATTGGCGTGAGAGGGGAAAGGAACCCATGCCTTATTGGAATATAGGCAATCTAAAGTCATGGGAGCAGCTATGCCTTGCTTTCGTGATGGAACAGAAGAATAACAAAGTCTGGAATGGGGAGGACTGGATAAATGCGCTATAAAAAAATAGGCGATACTGAAGTCCCAGCGATAGGACAGGGAACGGGCGGAGTCTATAACTCTGCAATAATTAGAGCAGGTATAGACGCTGGACTTAGCTTAATAGATACCGCTGAGTCCTATGGTAATGAGGGAATAGTCGGCGAAGCTATCAAGGGGCAGAGGGATAAGGTTTTCCTTTCAACCAAGTTTCTGCCTGAGCACAATGGCTATGACGATGTTATCAAGGCATGCGAAGGGAGTCTCAAACGGCTGGGCACAGACTACATAGACCTGTATTCGGTGTATTATCGTAACCCCAATATCCCCGAAGAGGAAACCGCAAAAGCGTTTGATATGCTGATTCAGGCTGGCAAAATCAAGTCTGTAGGGATTTGCAACACATATCGACCAATGATTGCGAATATTCAAACGCAGGCAGTTCAGACGGAATTTAATCTATTGGATAGGTCGGCAGAAAGTAAACTTCTGCCTTTTTGCTCTGAATTCAATATCGCCGTTCTAGCCTACTCACCGCTCCGGGATTACCACTTTCTTAACCCCGATAGTATGATGTGGCTGCGGGAGATGGCTGGGGATCGCACGCTCCCCCAGATTATTCTCAGTTGGCTCATTTCACACGTTCCCGTTATTGCGCTCACGTCATCCAGCAAGGTGAATCACATCAAGAGGAATGCTCAAGCTGGCGATTTCCAGTTGAGTGAGGGGGAATTAAGGCGGATAGATGAACTGTTCAAGCCTGAAGTTGTCCGTATTCCTCTTACACAGATAGACATTACCCTTAGTGCCGATAAGTTCCCGCAGACGAAAGAGGCCGCTATGGATTGTGGTAGGTGGGCTGTAAAACCACAAGATATAGACCTGAAAGATTTCAAGCCTATCAAGGTAGAACGCTGTGCCTATGACGATACGTCCCGCTTCCCATCCGAGACATACGAGATCAAAGAGGGAGGACTAAGATATTGGGCGTGGCGGATTCAGAAAAATGAGCCTATCCCCGCGATAGTCAAGCACCGGTGGATTCAAGATTTCAGGGGTATTGGAGGATAGATGCCTAGCGGAGTTTATGATAGAAACGACCAATCTAACTGGAAACCAAATTCTGGTAGATTTAAGAGGGGTGAACATAGAAGCCCCGAAACGGAGTTCAAGAAAGGTATTCATCCTAACAATGTTTGGGTAAAAGGAATAGGTTATACTGGGGAACGTAACTTCTTTTCAAATCCTGAATGGAGACGCAAGCAATCGGAATCACATAAAGGGCAACATAGCTCACCAGAAACAGAATTTAAGCGTGGTGAACACCCTTCGCCCGATACCGAGTTTAAGGAATTAGTTCTTGGTGGTGTTTCATCTGAAGATATGCAACTTAGAAATTCGCCAGAATATAGATACTGGCGTTCGGCTATATACAAGCGTGATGATTATACCTGTCAACAATGTGGAATTAGGGGTGCTAGATTAGAAGCTTACCATGTTAAATCATTTGCCATCCACCCTGAATTAAGATTTGATGTTGACAATGGAATCACCTTGTGTAAGTTATGCCACAGAGGGGGTGATGCCAGTGCCATCAAACAGGAAACCCGCAATAGACTTGTCGCAGTTATATAAACCACATCCTAGACAGATATTGTTCCACCAAGCTCCACAAAAGGGACGTTTGTTTGGCGGTTGAGTGCAATCCGAGGTGGCAAGACCCTGGCTGGTGTTGCTGAAAGTGTTCAACTCTGCCTAGACTATCCTGGTAATGTGGGACTAATAGCGCGCCAGACATTACCCGCGTTGAAAAGGACAGTCTTGGTTGAGCTTGAAAAGTATTTTGATGTTGGCGTTGAAGTAGAAAAGGAAGAGAGAAGAGATTTTGTTAAGCTTATCACGCAGCATCATTCTACAGACCATTTTATCCAGTTTTGGAATGGCAGCCGGATATGGTATACAGGGCTAGGCGATGATGATAAGGGGCTGGTCTCTCAGATGGGGATAACACTTGGTTTCTTTTACATCGATCAGGTGGAGGAATGTTCGGAACTGCACTTCAACAATCTTCTAGGTCGGCTGTCACTGCCATTGAAAGGAATCGCGCACAAATACATCCTGACTGCCAATCCGATGCCTGGATGGGTAAAACAGAAGTTCATTGAGAATCCGCCAGAGGACTTTATCTATATACCATCTCTTCCCCGTGATAACCCCTATCTTCCGCCCAATTATGAGCAAGAATTGCGAGCAAGGTATCCCCGTGAACTAGCCGCAGCATGGCTAGATGGCGACTGGAACGTCATGGAATCAGGGAACTTTCTATTATCATGGAATGAAATAACGAGAGCTGTAGACAAAGAGATTCCAGCCGAAGGCGAGCTTGAAATGGGCGTTGACTTTGCCTGGAGTTCCGGCGATGAAAATGTCGCTATTGTACGGCAAGGTAATAAGATGCTGTCGTTTGATAGGTGGGTGTTCAAGATTGAAGACTCGCTAAAAAGCGTAGATCGAGTTATCGAACTTATCAACCGCCATAAGATAGACCCGAAGAATGTCAAGGTTGATGCTGTTTCTGGTGGCTCTCCAATGTATTCTGGCTTGGTAGAGAAGGGCTATCCCGTGATTCCGATTATTGCCGGTGCGAAAGCCGATGATGAGGAACACTACGTAAACACCCGTGCTGAGATGTATTATCAACTACAGGCAAGATTCAGGGAGAACACAATCTCGATAGTCGATGATGTGGACTTGAAGGCGCAATTATCTAGCATCAAGTATCAACCTTCTGCTGAAAAAAGATTGCATATAGTTTCTAAATAATACATGAGTAAGCATGGCGAAAAAAGCCCCGACCGTGGTGATGCCTTAGCTTTGGCTTTTTACGAACATAAGAAAAGAACGCCTTCTA
>ERZ1292632.1492-Hain-H43-01um-R2-1492-length-22435-cov-8_pt3 | contig 10682 bp, 11 predicted proteins | sample MGYA00564407_ERZ1292632 | MGnify/ENA primary metagenome ERZ1292632 (study PRJEB36523, sample SAMEA6512637) | groundwater metagenome | collected 2019-01-08 | study: AquaDiva: Metagenomics assemblies of 32 groundwater samples | reverse complement strand
CTGACTACCTGAAGCTGATTCAACCGTCGAGGCTCCGACGCCGTGAACTGCTGTTGTAGCGGCCGGATGTGTAGATGATACTTGGCTTTCAGCGTCCGGCACCTTACTATCAGCGCCTAGACTTGCATATCCCGAAGCGGCCCCCTTCTCAGATTCTTTCTGATACTGTGTGTGGTCATCGCCGGTCGTCAAGCCGGTGAGCGATGAATGAGCCTTCTCGGAGAGTGAGGCTAATCGAGTGAAGGTTTCTCCCCTTAAGACCTCGACCCATGCCGTCCCGTTATCCCTGTAATAGATACCGGTATCCGTAGCCCAGTAGATTCGGCCTGCTGATCCGGCGGCCGGCTTGGCCGCATCTAGGCCCGACTGTAAAAGCTGTCTTCCCCTGTGATCCACGGTGTCATGGGTGGGTGTGCCGTGTGTGTGATCTCCTCGGCTGAAGGCTGTGGCTACTCCGGCCACTGGGGTTTGGGCGAAGGCTGTTTCATTTACAACAGTATTAGAGGCAGAGGACCCACCTGCCGGGGTATATCCTATGAGGAGTGCGCCTGAACGTTTTACAGATTCGTTGTCTGCGATCGCACCCAGCGTAAGAGTTGCTCCACCAGTCTCTTTTAACAACTCTTGGCAAAAAATAACTAAGTTATCCCATTCCGTCCCCGCAATCTTAGATACTTGGTTTCTCAGCCGTAGCTCTGATGATGCCACAGCGTAAGCTCTAGGGATGAGTTCTGGCTTAATTAACCAAGCCTGCTGTAGAGCTAGAGGAAGAGCCACACCGCTTGCGAGGAGAATCTTGAACAGATCTCTTCGACTCACTCTGCGCTCTTCCACACCTCCGCTTCTCTTAGCCAAATCGTTTACTCCACCTTCCCCGCTTCCATTTAACTTTTCGGCTACTACTCTTAGCTTGTATTCCAGCCCACTTCAGAGAAGGCCTGAGTCTAGCTTGAATCTGATTGTACACTAGAACCACCGTTATTATAACAGACACCGTGAGGGCCCCAGCTGTCACTAGCTTAGGATCAGGAGGGGGAGCTACTGCTATTGACGGTAGAGTGAAGTTCAACAAGGGAACTGCTGGAAGACCACCGCCTCCGCCACCTCCCCCACCCCCACCGCCCCCGCCGTCTTGCTGTGGTGCCTGCCACTTCACGTTCCATGTCGTAGTTGAATTTGTTGAGGTGAAGGATAGTATCTTCGTAGCGGTGTCTAAGGAGATGCTCGCTACGTTTCCTTGTCCGAATGTTGACTTGGTGAGTCTGAACAGGTAGTTCCCCCCTGCAGAGCTGTAGCTCCACTCTGAGCTAAGAGAGGTGTATTTAGTAGAGTTCACATTCGCTTCTCTGGGTTCTAGTTGATAGGTTGATGTCAGCGCTTTAACAGCCATCAGTCCTGAACCTACAGCTATCCAAAAGTTCTCCCCTGAGTCTTGCCTTACTTCAGCTAATAGAATCCTATTAAGAGTCCCTGTCACATTTATCCTTAGATTGCTAGATTGATTGAGATTAAGGTAGCCGTTCGTATTGCTAGTGTTGAAGAGAAGAACCTTTATAGTGACATTATTATTCAAAGCTTGACCCGTGACATTCACCCACCCAGAGGCTGGTATGAGATAACTGTATACCCCTGACGAATTCTCCAGAGACATATACGATGTGAAAACAGATGATATGATGGTAGAACCATTAGCAGCATACACTAAAATATTAAGCCTGTCCGTAGAATAGGTCACATAGAGCTTTGGAACAAAAACACTAGAAGAAAAAGCTTCATAAGTAGTTGGGGCAGTATTAGCTATATCACGACTACTCCGAATAGCCAAATCTGAAAAGCTTGTCTTGTTGATTATGGCAAAGTTAGTGATAGTTATGTTCTTTGATGTTCCAACTGCCCATCCCGATGTGCTTGTCAATCCATCATCATAATTTACTCCATCATAAGATTGATGGTCAGCAGTTGTGAGACCATTAGCTGCATCATTCCATTTCTGCACTCTCACCACAAAATCAGTAACGGTATTATCATTCTCAATCTTAAGCTCTAGTTTAGCTCCAGTTATATCCGCAAAGTTTGGTAGACTTGACGTATCAAAACGAAGAAATCCTCTATATCTTGTATAATCTGGACTTAAAAAATTCTGCCCTAAAATAATGCCACCAGCCCAACAAGTTCCACCACCAGGAGAGAGTCCAGCAGTAGTATAATCTGAACTCACTCTACTTGTGCATCCTATTGTGCTTGCAGAGTATGTGCTTGTAGCTGGGTCAATCTTTATCGGTTTATTTAAGTCGAAAGTAGCAAACACAAATCTAACCTTCTTATTGCCAGCAGCCGTTTCAATACTCGAGTAATTCAACTGTTGAACTGCAGAAGCTTGACTCTCTTGAACAGATAGAGAGTCATCGACCTTCTTAAAGGCGAATTCTGTATAGGTCTTATTAACGACACTTACTGCCGTTATTGAGACATTTCCGAGATTAGTCGTCAAGAAGTCAGCACTTATCCCAGTCCAATACTGTTCTATTCGAGGCTTCATGAATGTCTGAGTCTTGTTGAACCACTCTACAGTGTGTTTCAAATCTCCTTGAAAGCGATAAGTTATGTTTAATAGACCTGTAGTTGTAGAATATGTCGTATCATAGGTCTTCACAACCTCGACGTAGTCCACGGTCTGCTTTATAGTCCATCTGAGATTTGATAATGAGGCATCTCTCCAATTCTTTATAGTAGGGTTCCAGTGAAGCAGGAACCATTGTTCACTAGCTGCTCTTACTTCGCTCATATCAGGACTGTAGAAGATACTGTACGTAGGATACAGCCGGACACCGATCAATCCAGCTTGAACTTGAATGTAGTTGTCAGTCACTCTACGGTCGATAAGAATGTAAGACGCATACTTATTCTCAGAAGGAGACCATATCCAAGGGGATTCAGACCTCCAAGTGAACCGTCCAGCCTGATATTTGACGCTCCAATCCGCGCCCCTAGCATAGGTGGAATTGATCTTCGCACGTAGCTCAGAAATACCGTTGTCGATAGGATCAGCTGAAGGCGCATAGGCTTTAGGGGCTTGAAAAGATAGGCTCGAAAATATCAGAGTGAAGACTAGCAGAATTGAGGCAAGCCTTTTAGCCCTGTGGACATCATGGGGTCTCGGCATATTTTATCACTCTTAAAGCCTTATTCTTCAGACTCAACCACTAATTACACCCTTTATACCGTAGAATGTTTCAGTATAGTTCTCGGGTGAACCAAATAGCATAGTGAAGAACCAGATCAAGCCTTCAACCTCATTCTTATCAGCCCACTCAACAATATGTTTAGCAAAGGCGATGTCGGCAGCCGCATTCTCTCCTGTGGCTTTGATCATGGGCCCACCCCTACCCCAAGTTTCAGGGATCCATAACTTCTTACCCGCCTGCTTGATGACAGGAATATATGGTTCTATCAGCGGAGTCTTATCATCTTGACCTGCATTACCATAAATATCAAACCCAACCGCATCCAAATTTGAGTCTTTCAACGTTAATTTCATAGTCTCCACCTCATCTCTCCAAAGATTCATGTCTGTTGAAACTATGAAGGCGTTTAATGTAACTGTGGAGGGATTGCTCTTCTTAATTACCGCTGATACTTCAGCACTTAAGTCTGCCCATTGTTTAGGTGTCATCTTAGGATTCGTGAAATCCATCCAACCGTTTGGTTCTTGCAGTATTTCAAATGCCCAAGGTTGCCATCGCTTCGTGTATATTTCTGCTCTCTCCAGATAAAAACGACGGAATTCACTTGGCGTTATTTTATTTGCTCGCCAACTTTCTGCACCTGCACCTGATATTTGTACTAGTTTACCTTTGGCTTTAGCCTGCTCAAAGACATAGTCCAATAGAGCGATTTTGTCCACGTCGTTTCGGAGGAATACATCATAGTTTGGATGAATAGAATAGATTTGAACACCGAGATCATCAAGGGTCTTAAGCTCTACATCCACTGTCTCTTTAGTCGCCTGCCAAATATTGTTGTAACTTACAGACTGAATCCATCCACCAAACTTGACTGATTGAGTTGGCGGAAATGGAATAGGTAAAGGAATTGGTAAAGGAATTTTTTCTGGGGAATATTGTCTAATCTGAACAAACACAAATGCCAGTAGAATCAATAGGAAAATGGAGGCTAAAGTAGTAGACCGCACCAACTACCACCGTCTTCCTATGATACTGATCTGTATCACGCTCAACATAGGGACGGTGGCTAACGGTTTCAGAGTGGACAAGACCGTACCGGTGCTACAGTCAACTGAGCCCCAACCTATGTCCCCGATCTTCCCCATGCACACCCCATCCACAGGAGCTGTAACCTCTGTAACCTGCTTGCTCAGCGTCTCTTTATAAGAGACACCTGAAGGCTGGATATATTCACCGTCCAACCAATATCCACCAGACTCAGCGTATTGTGGTGGTGGAGACTGATACCCGACCTGCATCCCTGAAGTATCGCCTTGCTTATATGTCACAACTACAGGGTCAAGTGTCTTCCCTATCTGTTGCTCATAGGCTAATGTCTCAGGTGACTTAGGGGGGATGACAATGGTTCCATCCGCATTAGTGTAGCCTGTCTGAGAGACAGAGTCCGGAAGCTGATACACAGTTGCCGTCGTCGGCGCCGTACCCTCTATGGGTTGCCCTCCTACCTTTACTGTCGGAGCAATAGGGGAAGTATTGGTTGTGAACGTGTTTTTCGATGTGGCGTCAGGTACAAGTGGAGATGGAGTAGGTGATACGTCATCTTCACAAGAGGGCCATCTCATACAGACGGGCTTCTGACTCCCTATACTGTTACCAGCGGGATCGGTGGATCCCCCAGACACAGGCTTACCACTGTTATCGTAAATCACCTTGCGCAGTGCAGAAACAGGTATAGATGAGAACGCTGGAACGAACAGAAAAACCAAGAGACCCGCTGTTAAAAGTAGTGCTACGGTGAATTTACGGTCACTCATCATCTTCCTTCTCCCTCCTCAACCTCGGCTTAAACTTATTAATTCGCCGACAGAAGCAACAATCCACACCCGAACCCCTCACTATAACTCCACGACCATTACAAGAACTACAGACGCTCATCTATCGAGTCTCCTTAACATACCACACCACTAGAAGCATCACGAAAGCTACGGCTATGATTGTGGCTCCGATAAAAGTAATTGCGAGTCCAGTAGTATCCTGAACAATCTCGCTTACGATACTGGTTGTCTGCCACCACCCCCGCCCTCCCCCCACCCCTATATCAAAGTCGTTAGAAAAATCATTCGGAGAAAAGTCAGCGGCCAAAGCAATCGGCATAAGTATAACGCTGATTGAGGAGAGTAAAAAGGCAGCTTTGCTCATTGTTCCGCCCTCATAGTTCCACTAGCTGAGGCTCTTGAGAAGTAAACTTGAACCTTCGTAGAGTTGATGCTACCATACCAAGCGTATCCTTGGTTTGCTAGGGTGATTGTTATCTTCGTCGGTGTAACATCTAGCCCGTGTGACACCCAAGTGTTATTACTTATACTTGTGAATGTCACAGTGTTCTCAGTGACATAGCCAAGGACATGCTTGAGTTTTAGATTTCCCAATCCTCCACCAGTGTTAATTAGAACTCTTGAAGCATTCGTTGCATCTGAGAAGTCTACGTTAGCTATGGTCGCGTTTGACGGAGCATTATTCGTTAAGTCAATGGCGTTTAACAACAGAGCACTATTTCTCCGTATCACAATATTTGTCCAGATTGTTTTAGATACATTTGCGCCTAAACCCATAAATGAATAACTACCCGTTCCTTTAACTTCAAAGAATACGTTGTTTACATTTAAGTCCCTAACCCATTTGTCCGTAGAGAAAGCAGAACCATCGGCGCCTTTGAGCGTCATTACCAGATTGTTGATATTCACCCGTTCAGCTCGTTGGATATCAAACCCTAAGTCACGGTTATAGACTAAATGACCATTCGAAATATCTATCCCCAAATACATTATAAGTGCAAATGGATCTGAGTCACCTGCTAACTCTATGTGAAAATCTGATATCGTAGTGTAGAGATTAGCACCATTAGCCACAGTAGGGTATCCTAATGGAGGTGTGCCTATCGGTGGCCAGCCATAGATACCTGCCCACCCTCCCCGAATTGTTAATCCAGTTATACGGGTTCGATTGTTATATCCATCCAGTCCTATAGCTGCTTGCGCCATAGTGGCATGAGTAGACCCGCCAAGAGCTTGATTGTCTATAATCACATTCTCTATTCTAAGATCATTCACTCCTCTGAACTTAAGAGGCATAGCCCCTCCCGGTTCCGCACCAACTTGTCCCCCATTACCTTCTAGAACTAGATTTCTTATCGTTATCTTCTGATTGCTTCCATACGAGGGACCGTAGTTTTTATTGTAAAGTATTGGTGGAAAGTTCGCAAATAAACCCAAGTCTGTTGGACTATAGTCTGAAGCCCAGTTAGCAGATAAAATAGCGTAATCACTATCTACCGTTATATTACTTGAAATTCCAACGGGTCGGTCGATGAAATATTTTGTGGATGCCTTCTTAATGAAGATGCTTCCACCGTTTGTTAAAGCGTCATTAGCGTTTTTGATTATTGTTGTTGCGTTTGTCCCTGAGTAGTCTACATTGCCATTAGTTCCGTTTAGAGCCTTGATCGTAGAGCCGTCTTTGTATATGATGTAACTAGCAGTGTTCCTCTGGTCTCTCAGATGGTCTATAACGTTATCCCAATCAGCGCCCGTAATTATTGAGACATCTGCTCTCTTCTTTAGGCTTGAAGAAGAAATTGAGAGTACAATAGGTTCTGGAAATAGAAGTATAAAGACGAGTAAAACAGTCAGAATGCTCGTAGCTAATACCTTTGTCCTCTTCACTCTATATCACCGCTCTTACGTAGTTCACTTACCAATTTGTTAAATCTCTTGCGGCGATATCTGAATATTGATTCTCCATACATACACCAAGGGCAAAAGCAAGAGTTTCTGTTTAGAGAATATATGCCCTTTGCCTTCACATTAATATCTGGATTGTGTCTTATTAACAGCTTTATTGAGTGCTTTTCATCCAATCTTACCAACACTAATCACCTTGATCTTATCATGCTCTTCCCCTGTCTAGATGTCTTCTGAACACGAATATAGCTACCAGAAGGAACACTGAGCTTATGGCGCTGAAGTATATGGCGGTGGTAGTGTCGCCTTCCGCTACGTAGAGCCTCTGAGTCACGAAGGGGTCTGGGCTGAAGATGAAGAAAAGTGTCACCGAGAGGAAGCCGAGTAGGAACATCAGGTCTCGACGCCGGCTATGCCTCATGGTGATGTAGAACGCCACCACTATCAAGACAGGTAGAAACGTGATTAGCAGAGTGACGGTGAAGTTATCCGTTTGCTTCACTTCCTGAGCTGAGCATTCTGATTAACAGGTTTGAGAATATGAAGGCCGCTACCAGTAGAACCAAGTAGGCGATGAAGAAATCTGTGTACTGGGGATTTCGGCCTCCCAGAAGTATTGAGAAGTTGGGCTGTATGAAGAACGTCCATCCGGCAAGTATCATACTGGTGATCGCTATGCGAACTATGTTGACTGTTAAACTCATTATCTCATCCCAGAGCTAGAGCATTATTAAAAGTATGTGCAAAAATTGTGGTGCTTACTCTTCCGGTGCGGTAGGCTGCATATGAAAGCATTATTCCAGCTCCAGCTACGAAGAGCATTAGAGCGGGGTTGGTGCCGTAGATGGCGACGTGGTAGGCTGCGAAGAACAGGCCTGATAGGGTTACTCCTATTCCGGCTCCGGTGCGGGCTATGAAGAGGTTGGTTGCGAAGCCTCTGAAGAACATCTCCTCGGCTGTAGCTATGAGTATGCCGAACATTCGGGGAATTAAGAAGACTTCAGTGGTGGAGAGCTCCTTACTTGTATCTAATGTTATGGCCCAGAACCCTGAAAACCTAGGGATAACAGTGGCCATCACCGCTATGACGCCGATGCTTGCCATAATCCAGATTAAGCTCTGTTTGAACTCCCCTTGGTCTATACTGGGGTCTATCTGTTCTTGTCCAAGTAGGCGGTTGAGAACGAAGCTAGATAGTATGAGGGTGACGGCGAACACGCTACGGGTCATGATGTCTTGCCCGAATGTGGCCAAAAAGAGGAGGAGAGAGACAGCTAGGATGCTGAATCCGATGCTTATACTATCATCTCTTATCAGGCCGCCACAGCTCCTTTATGCAGGAACCGCCAAGCTATCACTGAGGCGGTGTGGAACGGTAGGATGTCTAAGGCTGGGATGAGTTCACCGCCACTTATCAACGCGTATGATCCTATGTAGCGGTAGAGGATGAATGATGTGGCGAGGTCAAGTATATCGCCGACTATGGGGATTAAGCCTATTAGGAGAAGTATGTCCATGACGGCGTCTGATACTACCGCTATTATGAGGGCTATTATGAAGTTAGACATTTCTTCACTCATCCCTATAGTCGTAGCATGGGAGATACTCGTCGTTCCAGAATACCAGTATGTTGAAGTATGTGATGGGGAGCGGTGTCGGTGACTTAACGTAGAACGGGCCCACGGTCACCGGCATAGTCATATCTGCTCCGAGTGAAATCTTATTCTCAGTTCTCTGAGTATCGTCTTTCGATATATCTTCTCTGAACTCCACTCTCAACATACCTTTAGAGGAGAGGTCACCCCCGTTTTGAAACAGATACACCGATACATAGATCGCGTCTCCCCGTGACACCATAAGCCTACCGACCTCCTCCTCTTTCCATATGAAAGTTGGAAGACCTTGACAGTGAACTTCACCGGAGCTGTATATGCGTCTAAACGGGCCGCCGTAAGAGGAGCCAAAGTATAGAGCGGTGCCAGCTACCACCACGGCCACCAACACCATAGCTGAGAATTGAAGCCAAAGCCTCATCCGCCCTTCCTCCTCATAACTGTAGCAAAGACATATACGGCCGCTAATCCGAGGATGCCGTATAGGACTATTGATAATGTCCCCTCTACTCCGGCGAAGGGGTTCCATTGAAATTCACCGAGTTTACAGGCTATATCCCACCATTCACAGCCCCCAGCGTTCGGCGGGGATCCAGCTTGCTTCTTGACGCAATCCACATCTCCATTCGCTAATCTTTTTGGCTCTTCGTCGTTAGCGCATACCTCTATGACGGCCCATCCGCTTCCCTCGGCGCTACACTGCTCTATGGTGTTACCATTTATCCTCTTTTCTCCGGCTGTACATAGAACTATCGGTGTGACGGTGACCTGAACAGTAGTGCTGTCCTTATTATCGGGATTGTCACGGTCGTAGGCGTTCACAGTGCAGGTTGAAGTTGACTTAGTTACCACGTTGCCTGAAAGCGGAATATATACGTCTGTCTGCTCACTCGGTTTCAAGATAGGTAGAAAGGACACAGTTCCAACCGCTGATACAGGGTTGCCACATTGAACTGAAACAGCGAAGCTACCGTCGCCTTCACCTATGTTCTTAACTGTGGCTGTGATGAACCCTGTTGAGCCTGTCTGAAACTCAGGGGCCGTAGCCTTCAATATCTGAGGATCACCTACAGGCACAACTATCGTAATAGTTTCAACCCAAGCGGTGCTTAAGCGGAGAGTCATAACGGGGAACTGTATCTGTCTTGCCAACTGAATTGAGACCTGACCATCATCTTGTTCGCCAGATGTGTTAGCCACGGTTCCACCTGAAGATACTAAAGGCTTACCTGCCAAAGCAATAAGTGCTAAGTCATCGAATCTTTTGAAACATCCCTCTACGTCACCGCCCCATGCCGCTAAGGCTTGTGCAACACAGGCGTCTCGACCGGCATCTCGATACATCTTATAGTTCTGAAAGGCTTGATCGTCTATTGTCTTCCATCCCCCTTCACTGAAGGTATATGCGGCCGTTATCATCTGCTTAGCTGGATCAGGCGGTTCTTCCCCTGTCACTAGATTTCCGATCCAGCTCAATGATCCAACCGTTATGTCGCTCTGATCTTTAATAGATATTGTAGTGTCTCCTCCTTGATAGTTGCTGATTGTTGCTTTAGCTATCTTACCTGCAACACTAACCTCCACAGCAGTGTTGAAACTGACTGTTGACTCCTTGATCAGCCCATATGTCGCTGTTACAGTAAACTTATAGCACCACTTTGTGAAATCTTTACTCACATAGCCAGGGAATCCATCTGGACATCCAGAGAGAAAGTTTACGGGCACCCATTCCATCCACTCGATAGTGTCACCTTGCTTGCTTATCGGATATTTAACATTCATCTCTCTCATAGTCAGTTTAATAGACACATCGTTCTTCGCCTGAACGTTAGCGTCCGCATCCTTCAACTGATCCTTAGAGACGGTGCCGGAGATGTATTGGCCTTGCCCGTTCTGGACTAGGGTGATTAGCCAAGCGGGGCCCCTGATAGAGGGATCGTTGCTAGCGTAATCCACGTTAGAGACAGAGAGAACTACGTATCCACCGCTGATAAGGAGCGGGCTAGTCTGAGTGTAGAAGAGGAGAACTGTAAGTCCTAGAAGCCCGAGAACTTGTAGATTCCACTTCGCATTCCACCTCATCCATTACCCACCACGACCCTGCTTCCTCGAGTAGAGTAAAAATATACCGCCAGCACCTATCA
>ERZ1292632.4088-Hain-H43-01um-R2-4088-length-10688-cov-4_pt1 | contig 10688 bp, 17 predicted proteins | sample MGYA00564407_ERZ1292632 | MGnify/ENA primary metagenome ERZ1292632 (study PRJEB36523, sample SAMEA6512637) | groundwater metagenome | collected 2019-01-08 | study: AquaDiva: Metagenomics assemblies of 32 groundwater samples | reverse complement strand
GTAGTGCCCCCTTGACTCATACGTTGGGTTGTCGCTGCCACAAATGCCGCACTTCATTCCCGCACCTCCTCTGGTGTGAACCAATACTCCACGGCCTCTGCGTCCACCAGTTGTGGCTTGCCCTCTCCACGGCTGGTGTCCACCATGTACCCAGGGATTTCGAGCTTGCTGTACGTCCCGATGCTCACCACACGCCCTATCCAGGCCCCAGGGCCGGGAAGTGCCCCATTGGGGGGGTGTACCCAGTCGCCGACCTTCACTTGTTGCGTCACGCTGCACCCCCTGTTACCAATGGCCCGCTGCCGTCGGCACAACTGCGCTTGACCCCCGCCACGATTTTGTCCCAACTGCGCTTATCGGCAGTCCCTCGGTACAAGACCGTCCCATTCTCGTGCGTAGCGGTGATAATCCCATCCGCCAGGGTTACTATGAGGGTGGCTGCTCCCAGGTTCTTCGCCATGCGTCACCTCTCTCGCCCGATATATTGCCCTGGCGTTGAGACCAGCGGCGCGGGCTTCCAGGGCCGGGTGGCCCTGCCCTCGCCTAGTTCTTGCGGACCGCCGCTTTCAACGCCGCTATCATGCCCTCGACGGCGTAGATCACGGCGTCGGAGTAGCCGGATACCGCTGGCAGCTTGTCCAGGGCAAGGATAGTCTTCAGGACCACCTCCTCCAACTTGGCCTCTCTTGTAGTCGTCGCCATGCATCACCTCCTTGGCGCTGCCCCACGTTTTCCAACGGGGTAAACTTGCGGCCTCCGCGCCCCCTAGCGTGTGAGATAGGTCACTCCGTCAAAGTCAACCTCGGTGTAGTCCATCTTCAGTTGCGAGGCGGCGGCTTCCCAGTCAATGTAGGCAAGCGGCCATTGCAGCTCGTGGCCTATCGCCCCGATGTCCTCCGCTAATTCCTGTGCGTACTCAGTGAAGTAGGTCTCCCGTATGAGCGTGATGGGATACCCGTCACCTCGCCATTCCTCATCGCCGCCGTTGCCCTTGAGAGCGGCCAGTAGGTCTTTGAGCTTTGCCAACTCCTGTTGGTCCTCGCTCTCCGGCCCATCGTCTACGTCCTCCCCAGCCTCCAGGAACTCAAACCGTGCAATGATGTCCCGTACGTCCAGGATATCCTCCGTGTTCTCAATCGCCTTGGGCTCCGTCACCATGCCTCACCTCCTCGCCCGTTTGATTTGCCAGGGCGCTTTGGACCCCCGGCGGCGGGCTTACCCCGACTGAAGCGTCGGGGCCATCGCCTCAGTCAATCCTGGAAGGCTCCCCTACCGTGATGTAGGTGGCCTCAAGCGTCCCCCCCAGCCTCATCCCCTCGTGGAGCCCACAGAGCAGCAGGGAAGCCCTTGCGGGGTACGCCGTGCCATTGGGAGCCACCTTCATGCGCCAGACTGCCTTCCGCAAGCACTGGTGGCTCTGCCTGCCCTTGCTGATGTAGAAGCTGCACCTGAGATACCTACCGCCTATTGCCGTTGCCATTCCTCACCTCCTTGGCGCTGCCCCACGTTTTCCAACGGGGTAAACTTGCGGCCTCCGCGCCCCCTAGCCTACCAGTCGCCCTGCGCTTGATCTACCCCTACCTTACACCCTAACGCTTGGTATGTCAAGGGGTGCTCAACTTGGCATAACAACAAAGTTTTTGTCCATGTTGGCTACGTCCAGAGGCAAAACAGGCAGCACGTTTCCAGGACCCGCCTGCTATCTAGCCTGGCTCAGATGTGCTAAACACGTCAAGGGAAGGGAGTAAGAGGGATGGGATGGTAGTGGGTCAGTTTGAATGGGAGGCCAATTGACCATGCTTGAGCGGTATGGTATCGTGAGGGCATGGATAAGAAGCCACGAGCCAAGAAGCGAGAGCACGACTTTGCGGTCACGGCCTTTCGGGTAGTCCAGGAGGCCACGGCTGAGCCGGAGACGGAAAGCCCTGAGCCAGAGGCCATCCCAGAGGGTAAAAATCCCCATGCTGTAGCTCTTGGGCGGCTTGGAGGGAAGAAGGGTGGGAAGGCCAGGGCTGAAAGACTGACGCCGGAGCAGCGAAGTGAGATAGCTCGGAAGGCTGCCCAGGCTCGGTGGGCTAAGCAACCTTAGCCCCACTTGAATATGGCAAAGCACATCCAAGCCATAGCGATACACCCTGGAACTCCGCTAGGCGAGCCAGACCCTAGAACCCACTTCTGGTATCAACCGACAGGCGATGAGTTTCGCCGTCTATGTGACGATACCAAGTGGCCGGACGGCGCCCCCCCCCGCACTAACCATCCGGCGGTGGATGTCCCATGCATTATCTGTAGAGACCTTTATGTGGACGACATCGCCCGTGGCTGGCGATTGCTATACCCCCATGCACCAATGGACTACTCCACACTTTCTATGGTATACTCCCTGAAAAGCTGGGTGCCCCCCAACACAGAGGAGATGCCGCACATGGAAATCTACACCCAACCGCTGACGGCCTTTGCTCGATTCTTCGAGGCTACGCCTAGACTGAAGGTAACAATGGTGCGTGATGCACGCCTCTTCCAAAGCGACCCGCAAGGGTATTATCTAAGGGCCTACTATGGAGCCTTCCGGAATGTTTTGAGGCAGACGCATTGGAGAGGGAGCGACCTCGCTACATTTGAAGCCAAGCTCGATGACATTATTGCTGAACAGAACATCCCTGCCAAGCAGGAACACTACCGGGCGCTAGGCAAAGCGTATGTAAGTTTTTGGAACCCATACCTTGGCGCCAGCGTCTTTGAGGTCCCACCCGTTGAAACAGAGATCGCGGGATTGAGGATTCGAGTAACGGCTGAGTTCGGCATAAACTTCGGCGGGGACGATTACGCCCTTGAGCCCTATTTCAGAGTACCTAAGCCTACTCGCCTTTTTAGGCAAGCAACCCAATTCATAACCGAACAAGCACGGCAGCACGTCTGGAATCCGAACTGGCACGCCGCCATATACGATGTCCGACGAAAGCTGATTCTTCCTGAAATGCGTATCCGCACCCAAGACCTTCGCATCGGGTTAGAAGGCGCCGCCGCTGACTTTCAACAAATATGGAAAAGTCTTGAACATCCGGGGCCGTAGTTCCTCTGGAATTATCCTCTCCTCCGGTTATTGACAATGCTTGAGCGATATTGTATAATATAGTCAGTTTCAGATAAGGAAACTGACATGAACAAGTTGAGCAAAGAACGCCAAGTCCAAGTCGTGCAGGCTCTCTGCGAGGGGAACTCTATTCGGAGCACAGTCCGAATGACGGGTGCGGCTAAAAACACAGTGGTCAAGCTGCTCTCAGAACTTGGGGCTGCCTGCCTAGACTATCAGGACGCCACAATGCGCAACCTCCCCTGCAAAAGGATTCAGGTGGACGAAATCTGGAGTTTCGTCTATGCCAAGGCTAAGAACGTACCAGAGGCACACAAAGGGGAGCTTGGCTATGGAGACGTGTGGACGTGGACGGCCATCTGCGCCGACTCCAAGCTAGTGCCTTGTTGGTATGTTGGGGGGCGTGACGGGGCAGCCGCCTACCACTTTATGAAATCCCTGGCAGCTAGACTCTCACACCGGATTCAGTTGACCTCAGACGGACATAAGGCGTACCTAGAGGCCGTGGAAGCGAGCTTTGGGGCAGAGATTGACTACGCCATGCTTATCAAGCTCTACGGGCCTACCGAGCCGGAGCGGGAGGCACGGCGGCGATACAGCCCCGCCGATTGCGTGGGAACCGAAACGAAGGTCATTCAGGGCGATCCCGATAAGGCCCACATCTCCACCAGCTTCGTTGAGCGCCAGAACCTTACCATGCGTATGTCCATGCGGCGGATCACTCGGTTGACTAACGCCTTCTCAAAGAAACTAGAGAACCACATGCACGCAATCAGCTTGCATTTCATGTACTACAACTTTGTGCGCACCCACAAGAGCTTGGCAAACCCCTACCCCAGGACTCCTGCGATGGCGGCGGGGGTAACTGACCATATCTGGACGGTTCAAGAGTTACTTTCCCTGCTTGACCATTCAAACTGACCCACTACCGATGGGATTCCCCTCTTGCGTTTCTCCCTTCACTTGTGGTATGTATCTCCTATGCTTACCCGTAAACAATTAGCCTTTGCCAAGGCGCTCCCAACTGCTAAGTCAGCTACCGAAGCTGCAATCATCGCTGGCTATACCCCAGGCACTGCTGCTGAACAAGCCTCACAGAATCTAAGGAAATCTAACGTCATGGCTGCTGTCAAGGTTGAGGTGCAATCCCTCGCAGAACGCTCAGGCGTCACGCCAGAATGGGCGTTGCGTCACCTCAAGGCCAATGTTGAACGCTCCATGCAGGCTTATCCGGTGCTGGACCGCAAGGGCAACCCGACAGGTGAATACGCCTACGAGCCCAACGCCGTCAACAAGGGCGTGGAGCTGGCGCTGCGCTTCAACAAACTGCTAGGTGACGACAACCACACGGAGAAGCCGGGTGACACCTACAACCAAGTTGTGTTACAGGGCTTCACCCTTGAGCAGCTGAGGGAGATGCTGGCGAAGGGGGAGACGCCACTGGCGCTCCCTGAGCCTGCGCCCAAGAGGGGGCGCAATGCTGAGGGGTGAAGCGAAGCGGGAGTACCAGCGAGCGTACATGAGGAGGAAGTATGGCTTTGCTCCTCGTGGGTCGGGGCTGGTTGCGGCGGGGGCGGGGAAGAGGGAAAGAGGGAGTGGGGGAAAGGGAGATTTAGACCCGACTTTAGACCCGCTTATAAGAGGCGAGTTTAGACCGCAGAAAAGTAAGCGGCTTCCCAAAGAGCAGGTGGTGTTTCCCAATCCCTACAGGAGCAAGTCGGCAAAGCGGGCGCTGGACTACATGGCCTACATCAACGCCAGGGGGTATAGTGTAGATAGGGAGACGGGGGAGATGAAGGACTTGCTGTCTGTGGCCCAGGAGAGGGTAGAGGCCCTGGAACGGCAGTTGCTCGTTGCAGAGCAGCGTATCACCCTTTTGGAGGCGGAGATGGCCTCTCGTGTCGCCTGGGAGAGGGCTGAGGCCATCCTGGACGACCAGAGACGGGAGTTGCTGGAGGAGGAGCTATGAGTGTTAGGCTTTTCGTTCTTCACAGGCACGTCGACGCATCTGGGGTGAGCGGCACGGGCATCGTGGCGGACGGCGTGGACTTCGGCCCCTACGTGGTGTTGTGCTGGCGCACGACGGCGGCAGGGGTGCCAGGACTGGGCATCTATCGCTCTATTGAGGAGGTGGAGACTATCCACGGGCATGGGGGTCTTACCCGTGTCGTATGGGAGGGCGAACCCTACGTCCAGCACCCCACGGAGCACCTGTTGAGGGAGGAGCCATGATCTTCTACGGGGGAATGTTTGTCGTAGCGGGATGCACCTACTTCATAGTCGCTCTTGGGGCAGCGCTCACGACAGGGGAATGGTTGCGTCTGGACCTAGTTCTTGGCCCGGTGCTCCTATTTCTTGGGCTGTGGTCCTTGAGGGGTATGAGGGAGGAGTCATGACGTTCCAACTCGTCAACGTGGTGGTGCATATCAAGGGCGCAGGGCGTGGTAAACGGCCCATGCGTTTTCAGGTGTGGATGCCCAGCCCAATATGGACGGTGTAGGGGAAGAGCCATGAGCGAGCGTTCAGGGCGCATGGACGGGCAGACCGAGAGGGAGGCGAGGCTACACAGGCAGGGTTTTGGCAGTTGGCTCTATGCATCCGCCGATGGCAAGACCTATAGTTCAAGCAATGGCGACGAGTGGGAGAAGTCTGTGAGCGTCGAGGCCATTCTCAGACCCCTGGTGGAGGCTACGGTGGTGTGCCCTGAGTGCAGTGGCACAGGCCAGCGGTGGGTGATAGGCCAGGGCACTGTTCGCAACAACGAGGAACGTACTCAAACGGTCGCAGGGTGTCCCACCACTCTGCCCGACCCCCGCTTTGAGGCGCTGCGTCTGGGGCGTTACCAGGATGCAGGCGGGGGGGCCATCCCAGGCTGGCGCATAGACGCCTCCCTGGGGGCCATCCACAGAGCAGTTGTGGCCTGTGGCCTGGTAGTGACGTGGTTGAGCGAAGACATGGCGAAGGTGGAGGAGCGGTACAACGTGGAGGGAAAGCCCCGCCAAGGTATTGGCGAAGGCGCAACCCCAGAGAAGGCCGCAGCCCGTGCGCTCGTGGCGGCGGTTGATGACGAGAAGCGTAGAGTAATCACCCCGAATCACGGAGGCTAGGGCCGCTCATGGCGACGCAAACCGTCACGATGCGGGACATCGAGCGGGAGCTTTGCCGCCGGAGCCTCCCTGACTTCCTGAAGCGAGTGACTATTCCTGACCCGCCTCCTGCCGGCACGGGGGCCGTGAGCTTCTCTCTCTGGCCGCACATCTTGAGGCTGCATGAGGCGGCGGAGGCCGTTGGGCATGGCGGTGTATTGCCGAACCTCAAGGCCCGCAAGCTAGGCGTCACCAGCTACTTTGAGGCGCGTTTTGTCCACATCGCCCAGTACCAACCTGGGGCCGTGCTGCCGGTGGTGAGCCAGGGGGAGAAGGAAGCCCAGAAGGTGATAGCAGACTGCCGCTTCATCTGGGAGCACCTTCCCCCGCACCTACAAGCCCCTTTGGTGGGCGACAACCTGGAGATGCTGCGGTTCAGGGGAGGCGGGACGATTCAAGCGTTCCCCGCCACGGCTAAGGCGGGGCGGTCCTACACCGGCACGGAGATACTGTTTGACGAGGCGGACTTCCATGAGAACTTTGAGGCCAGCTACAACGCCCTGCTGCCCCTGATACAGGACACGGGGGGGAAGCTCTTTGCCGTCAGCACCGCCAACCCCGACCTGGTGGACTCTCCCTTTCGCCAGTTGTACAAGCGGTCTGCGAACAGGCTATTCCTGGGGTACTTCGACCGTCCAGGGCGCACACAAGAGGGCTACGAGAGAGCGAGGGGCTTGTCGGGGGATGACGCCCGTTTCGAGAAGGAGAACCCCCGCAGCGAGGAGGAGGCGCTGGCCCCGCCGCGCAGCAGGGCCTATTTTGACCCTGACAGCCTTACCGCCATGCTGGAGGATACTTCGGCCCCAAAGCAGACATTGGGCGCCCTGAGCATCTGGCGGACCCCAGTGGTGGCGGGCAAGTACGTCCTGGGGGCGGACACCGCCTGGGGTGTCACAGGCAGCTACAATGTAGCGGCGGTGTTTGACTGGCAGACGGGGGAGCAGATGGCGGAGCTTCATGGGAGGCTGCACCCCAGCGAGATGGCCTATGAGACCTGGATGCTGCACAAGCGGTACAACCACGCCTATATGGGGCTGGAGCGGGCTGGGGAGGGCCAGGAGCGGGACGGGGAGAGCGTGGTGGTGGTGGACAGGGTGGTGGAGTTGCTCAAGGGATGTGACTGTCGGGGGAGACTTTTCTATCACGACCACGCTGCGGTGGACCCGAAGTCCCCTGGGTGGCAGACGGACTCAAAGACCAGGCCCGTCATGCTGGGGGAGTTCCGAGAGGCCGTGCGATACCGCCGGGTGGTGATACGGAGCCGCCCTGGGGTTGGCGAGATGATGAGCTTCATACGGAACGAAAAAGGGCGTGCAGAGGCGAGCAAGGGGGCGCACGATGACAGGCCAATATGCTACGCTATTGCGTGGGCCATGAGGGACGAGGCCCACTGGAGCGTGGCGGCGACGCCCGCTCAGAGGCAGAGGCTCGCAGCAACCGCGAGGAGGTTCTGATGGACTACGAGGGGAATGCGATTCACGAAGCCCCTTACAAGATTCTTCTCGTCAAAGAGCCCGCGCTGTGGAGATGTGTCAACGGACATGAGGTAATGATGACTAATCCCTCCGATCTCACCTTCACGATGGGGGGTCAGGCAATGGTGCTGAGGAACAGATGTTTTTTCTGCTTCAAGGAGGCGCTGGAAAGAGCCTTCCCTGAGATGGAGCAGGTCATCACCCCTTAGTAATAGGAGAGAGGAGGTTTTAGGATGAGCGCCGTGGTGTACGCAGTCGAGACCATCTCCGTGGAACTTTCGGCGCACTCTGTCACCATCAAGGGCGCCCACCCCTCAGTATCCAAGGAACCCATTGTCATAGTGACTCTGCCCCTGGTGGTGGGCAAGGAACTGGCGGTCATTCTCCGAAAGCTCCTGACCAAGTACGAGGCGGAGATTGGGCCTATCCCACTTGCGAAGGAGTTCACCGAGCGCCTTGGAGTAGCCCCTGAAGACTGGCCCAGGACGCCGCCTTTAGGGCTGTAGAGGAGCAAGCCGATGGCAGAGATGGCCTTTGATCCGGAGAAGGCGCCGGACGAAGAGATGATAGACCGCCAGGAGAAGGTGCTTGAGCAGTCCTGGGCCGATGCCTTTCAGGACATGGGCCGAGCCTATGCCTTTTATAACGGCGAGTACAATATCTGGGAGGACATTGAGCGGGTCAACCCTGACGAGAAGGGGATGCGGCCTAACTATGTGAGTCCAAGAGCTTCGGCGCTGATTGACCATGCCGCCGACGCCGCCCTGTCCATCTCCCCCCGTTTCCACGTGCAGCCCGTGGGGAAGGGGAAAGAGAACAAGAGTAAGGCCGACAACGTGGAGGCGGCGCTTCAGGAACTGTTCGAGGATGCCTTCAGGTGGCAACCTGCCCATCCGCCGAGGGCGAACACCATCCAACTCCTGGTTGCGAATCACACCATTCTGTTTGTCGGCCTGCGGGCCGAGGGCATCGAGACGCCGCCGGAGCGTCGGGACGGGGAAAACGCTGAGGACTTCGAGTTCAGGGAGTTCGAGTGGGAGGCGCAGCGCGGCAGCCAAAACCCTCTCACGCTGGAAGTTCCCTCTCACGGTGAAGTGCTGCTCAACCCTCTGGAGGCGACGCCCCGGGTGGCGATACGCCGCAGGCGCATACGGGCCTACGACCTTCGGGCTCAGACGATGGCGGAGATTGAGCGGGGCAACACCGAGGCGGTGCTTTTCGACCGCAGCACCGACCCCTACGAGGAGATTGAGGTCGTGGAGTGGTGGAGTGCGCGGTGGTACGTGCTCAAGGACAAGGCGGGCAAACGCCTTTACACCAAAAGGGGATGGGGAGTCCAGCCTTTTGTCCACACCTTCGGGGTGGCGGCCACCACTCCCATAGGCCAGGACGCTAACGTCAAGTGGCTGGTCAGGAAGGGGTTGCTCTTTGACCAGATGCAGACCATCATCATGCACGATCAGGCGGTGATTGGGCACCATGCGTTGCTGGAGCGGGCGGCTTGGGCTAGGACAGGCACCAGCCTCAACCCCGCCGACGCGGCCCAGAGGATGACGGGTCCTATCCTCCAGGGGGAAGAGAAGGACTTCTGGCTGGAAAAGACCCCTGCGCTGGCGTCGGGGAGCTTCGCCCATGTGGAGAACCTGGAGCGCATCATGGAGCAAAGCTCCTATAGTCTCCAGCAGGCGGGATTCCCTTCCGTGGGCACTGGAGCGAACACGGCGACGGGGGCCATTATCCTTTCGGAGAAGACAGGCAGGAAGTTCAAGCTCTATCAAGTCCGCATGGGGCATCAGTACGGCGTGGCGGGGGGGGTGTGGCTCAGGCTTGCGAAGATGCTGGCGAAGGCCAACCCAGAGAGGTTTAGTGAAATAGGCGTCGGGGAGCATCCTCTTCGGGCCTCCGACATCGAAAATTACAGGGTGCAGGCCACTTTCGAGAACATAGACCAGGTGGCCTTCATGCAGGAGAAGGCGGCAGCGAAGGAAGACGTGAAGGACGGGCTCAGTAGCCGCAAGCGGTACTTTGGAGTGGCAAGGGTAGAGAACGCCAGTCAGGAGGAGAAGGACATCCAGCAGGATGCGCTCCGCCTCGACCCGGAGATCGCCGCCCTGGAATCCATCGCCACCTTGAGAGAGGCGCAGTTCTACGAGCTTGCCGACGAGCGGGAGCGGCGGCTTCGAGAGAGCAAGATGGCGCAGGGGAAGATGCTCACCGGCCCTGACGGGCGCACACCCATAGGGGCGACGCCGCCTTCACAGCCCCAGGGAGAGAATGGGAGGATGGGATAATGCCTGAGCCACACCCCTTGTTTCAAGCCCCTGTCGAGTTGGGGGCGGAGATTGCCCAACGGCTCAAGGACAGCCGAGAGGTCAAGGGGCCTGACTTCGGCATGGAGCAGGTCAGCCGCGAGGAGTGGAGGCAGCGTGTCCGCACGGACGAAGCCTTTCGCAGGCAGCAGTTTGAGGCTCTGGGACGGGACAAGTTCCTGAGCCGCTATGCAAAGGTAGGGAAGGGGTAGCCCATGCCATTCGGTTACGACCCCCAACGAGGCTGGCTGTGGCGAAATCCTGACGGCTCTGAGGTCCCTGCCTCCAGCGCCCCAGACGCCATTGACGCTGCGGCGGGGCGTCTCCTTGAGGCGTATAAGGGCGCTCCCCCTACCACAGTGGAGGAACTGACCACCCTGGTCACTGCCGCCAGAGCCCAGGCCCAGGCCATGTTGCAGACGGGCCAAGTCGGTGCGCCTGCCGGCGCAGGCGGGGTAGTAGGCGGCGCAGGGGCAATCCCCCCTCGGCCTCCTGGGTTTCTCGGCCCTGACTGGCCCATTATGACCAAGCCCGTGCTTGCGAACCCTGAGGGCAACGCCGCCAACGGCTTTCAGCCTATCCCTGCACAGCCCTCCGTCGAGGACTGGGCGGCCATGCGCGCTGCCCTCAACTCCCTTGGGCTTGCCTACACCCAAGACCCAAA
>ERZ1292632.4082-Hain-H43-01um-R2-4082-length-10699-cov-5_pt1 | contig 10699 bp, 19 predicted proteins | sample MGYA00564407_ERZ1292632 | MGnify/ENA primary metagenome ERZ1292632 (study PRJEB36523, sample SAMEA6512637) | groundwater metagenome | collected 2019-01-08 | study: AquaDiva: Metagenomics assemblies of 32 groundwater samples | reverse complement strand
TAAGAAAACGTGTTCTCAAGGCAAATAGAAGTTTTCGGTGGGCCGGGGGATTTGCTGATCGCGCTGTCTGGAAGCGGAAAATCGCTAAACATTCTAAAGGCAATGCAATCGGCCCTGTCAAAAGGCATGAACGCAATTCTCATAAAGGGAGCTTTTGGCGACGCGAGGGCCGCAGTTGATTCGTATCCGCCGGTAATCGAGCATGGTTCCACCATGCAGGAAGCCGAGGAATACCAACTGAAGCTCGGGCACGAGATCATGCTGCAACTCAAAAAGGAACCCCGGTGAAACCTATAAATGATTTAGTTTTTCGTGGATGGATAATCCATTTGTATTTGGGTGGTTTGTCACTTTTGCTGACCGCAACTATCATCGCTATGTTTTATGGTAACGAAGCACTGTTTGTTATTTTTTTATTCTCGTCTCTTTTGTTATTCCCGCTAGAGATCGCCATTTATTTTCTATGCTACAGATTAGGTATTGTTGATGGTTTCTTATACATCACAGGCTATAGACCGGAGGAACTTTCGGCTGTGTCAGAAATGCGACGTGATCTCTATGGCACAAAAGGAGACTGACTAATGAGAGCGATCATCATCACCGGCAAATACGCGACCGACTCAGAGTACGTGTACGCCTATTACCGACTGCAAGAGGCCGGGTATTCCGTCGATGTTGCTGTCAGGGGGAAGGAAACCGTCCTCGGCATCATCGGTGAGAAAATCGTGCCGACGCGGGATATCCCGCCCAACGAAGAACCGGGTAATGGTTATGATCTGTTGATCCTGCCAGGTGGCGCCAAAGCCATGGAGTACCTGCGGCAGGACAAGGAAGTTATCGGCTACATAAAATCATTTCATAATTGCGGCGGCGTCATCGGCTCGATATGCCATGCCGCGCAATTGTTGATCTCCGCTGGACTCGTTAAAGGCCGACAGATCTCCGGTTATTATTCGATCAAAGATGACATCATAAACGCTGGCGGAATATTCATCAACCTGCCGTACGTTTCTAATGACAGGATCGTTACCTCTCCGCATTACAAGTATCTTGGATTTTGGATGAAAGAGGTTTTGCGAGTGTCCAATGAAACAATGGAATCTGTAATTGGACGCAATCCTTATGGGCGAGCCACGTGGCAAAAATAGCAGAACTAAATATTGAACTTTGGGATGAGTGGGTTTCTACTCGCCCGCCAGTGGTGAGGGATTTGTGTCTTAGATATCCGCCAGACAGATTGTACCGTCTTAACACCGGGCAGCGAGTTGAGATTATTGCTTATAATGAAGACGGCACTATTACAGTGGACGTTAATATGTTTTGGAATTATCTTGTTTTTGAGCGCAGGGTGTTCGGCGTTAACCCAACAGACTTGGAGGAGTGCGATCTTCCGAAAGACGACGAGGTGTTAGGCGCTGCGCTAACAGACGAACATGCTATTAAAGAGTTCTGCAACTTTATGCGCAGAGAAAAAGAATGAGTAAAATTGACGGCAGGGTAATTCATAAAGCATGGGGCTACGAGTGGTGCGCGTTCGACAACGATGCGGCGGCGATTTGGGTGCTCCATATCGCCCGTAAGCGCAAGACCTCGTTGCATTGCCACCCGAACAAAAAGACGACGCTTGTCCTACTCTCCGGCAGCGTTCGTTTCTCGATGGGTTCTGCGCCGCATGACTTGGAATTGATGACGCTTGAACCGCTCGAATCAATAGTGATCGCGAAAGGCATCTACCATCAGACCGAAGCCATCAGCGCGCTACCCGGCTATCCGTCTGCGGAAAATGGCGCATGGCTGCTTGAAATCGAGGAACCATCGAACAAGGAAGACTTGGTGCGCGTGCAGGACGAATATGGGCGGGTAGACAAGCCTTATGAAACCGATGTCGTGCCATACAGCGGGCCACTGCTTGAGTTGTCTTCTATTCCACAAAGATTCATGGGGCATCAATTTGTCGTGGGAGATTGGGCTGATACTGCGAGTGGTTGGAGGGCCGGCGACACCAAAATCCGAGTGACCGATGGACTCGCATTGAGGATCAGGAAAGACGCCACCGTGAAACTCTCAGATTACGTTGCAGACTTTATCGCTGACCTCGGCATCAAGCACGTCTTTAGCGTGTGCGGCGGGGGAAGTATGCACCTCGTCGATTCAATCGGAAAACATGAAAGGCTTACTTATGTCGCGTGCCACCATGAACAAGCTGCTGCTATGGCTGCTGAGTCTTATGCAAGGTGCAATGGCATCGGCTGCTGTCTTGTTACCACCGGACCGGGCGGTACTAATGCAATTACTGGCGTGGCCTGCGCTTGGATTGACAGCATACCTGTTCTTTTCATCTCTGGACAAGTGACGCGCGACACCCTGATGGAAGGAACCGGCGTCCGACAATTCGGCGTGCAGGAATCCGATATCGTATCGCTGGTGAGGCCGATCACCAAGTATGCGGTGACGATTAAGGATGAGAAGGATGTCCGCTACGAGTTGGAGAAGGCGGTCTACATTGCGCGGTCAGGAAGGCCGGGACCGGTATGGCTCGATGTGCCACTTGACGTGCAGAGCAAGCGGATCAACCCGGATGAGTTACGGGCGTATTCAATTCCACCGCCGCGCTCTGCCCCGTTTCTTTTAAGCGACGGGATTGATGAGGAGGAAGTGAGGCGAGAAATTAAAAGACCAGACGCAATCATAGTGACGAAGCCGCTATGTCATTTTGAATTTATCGTGCCCACTATACAACCACAAATCACTGAATGCCTTGCAATGCTACGCGCATCCAAGCGCCCCGCGCTGATCGTCGGCAACGGCGTGAGGCTGGCCGGAGCTGAGAAAGAAATACGCGAACTGGTAGACGCGCTCGGCATTCCAGTCATATCCTCTTGGACCGCCGCGGACATGATTGCCGACAGCCAATACCACATCGGCCACATGGGTATCTTCGGCGACCGCGCATCCAATTTCACGGTGCAGAATGCCGACCTGCTGCTCGTCATTGGGTGCCGCCTGTCGGTTCCTATGATAGGATACAATTTTGCCAAGTTCGCGCCGACCGCCAAGATCATCATGGTTGATATTGACGACAACGAAATCAATAAGCCGTCGCTGCACGTCGATCTGCCGATTGTGGCGGATGCGAAGGAGTTTATTTGCGAGTTATTACGCCAACCGCCCGCCATCCACTTGCACCACGGGTGGGTAATGCGTTGTCAGGCCTGGGCGCGCAAGTATCCAGTTGTGTTGCCTGAATATGCGGAGCAGAAATGATTTGTTCCGTCCCTTTGTGCGGCAAATCAAAAATGGCCAAAGGTCTTTGCCAGAGCCATTATGATGCCAAGCGTCACGCTACGCGATATGTAAGCAAGAGGAAACCAAAACCGTTTTGTTCAGTGTGCGGTCTGCCATCTAAAGCTAAAATGCTTTGCGATAAACATTATCACGCCGCCCGTTACCAAGAACAGAAAGAAAGACTAAAGGAAATTAATAAGGCGTGGCGCAAGGCCAACCCAGAAAAACGACGCGCAGCAGAGCGGGCTCGTAGATCATCAAATCCTGAAAAATACCGAATTACTAAGAGGCGATGCCGAGCCGCCAAACCAAATCACTATCTAGCCGTCGATCGCGCGTGGAGAATTGCAAACAAGGTTTACGTCAATAAGGTTAGTGCCGACTGGAAGCGTCGTAATCCAGATAATGGAAAGGCTCACGCAGCAAAGCGGAGAGCCCTTCAGCACGGGGCGGATGGACGCCACAGCGCCACAGAGGTGCGGGAATTATTTGTTCGACAAAAAGGCAAATGCGCTATTTGTAGGCATACACTTCCAACACCATACTGTAAAGACCATATTAAGCCGCTGTCTCGCGGAGGTTCGGACTGGATTGCAAATATTCAACTTGTCTGCTTGCCGTGCAATTCGTCTAAACGTAACAAAGACCCGATTGACTTCATGCAGCAGCGCGGATTCCTTCTATGAGTATCAACAGCTATTATTTTATCAAGCTGCTTTCTGACGCGCTCCCAAGTGATGCTGTGGTAGTCGTCGGAACCGGAACATCTTTCACATGCACCTATCAAGCCGCGAAGATGAAGTTAGGGCAGAGATGGATTAACGCCTCGGGTTTGGCCCCCATGGGTTATGCGCTTCCGGCTTCCATAGGAGCCGCATTCGCTACCGGGAAAAAGGTCGTGTGCATCGTCGGTGATGGCGATCTGCAATTCAATTTGCAGGAACTCGCCGTCATCGCTCACCACAAGCTGCCGATCATCATCTTCGTGCTTAACAATGGCGGCTATTTGACGATTATGCACATGCAGTCGAACCATTTCGACCGCTACGTTGGCAGCGAGAAAGGAAGCGGGGTATCGTTCCCATGTTTGTTCATGCTGGCGGAAGCATACGGTTTCCACTATACAAATCTATTCGCACAAGGAGACGACCTTGGCGGAATGATAGAAGATTTGGTTAGTTCGCGAGGCCCTAACCTATGCGAAGTCATGATGCCGCCGGATCAACCGCTAATCCCGCGCGTGTCGTCCAAGAAAATGCCCGATGGCTCGATCACGTCCTCGCCAATCGAGGATATGTTTCCGTTCTTGGGCAGGGAGGAATTCAACGAGAATATGGAGACATCGGGATGACTGATGACGTTCTACGAATAAGCAGCGGCTTTACAAAGGATCGCCATGCGCTCGAAGCCGAAATCGGGAAGCTCATCGGCGAATTTGAAACTAAGCATACTGGGATCATTGTCTCAAACGTTGCCGTGTTTCATCAGAACCCTTTATCAACTTCAAGCGATACCGTGCCGCCATGGGTAGCAATCACGGTAACGATATGACTACGCTGTGCGAGAAGTGCTTTGCTTATGATGGCACCATTGAGGTGCTGACCATTCCGCCAGGTCTGAATGCGTGCGATGTTTGTGGGGTATATGACGACAGATATAAAGGCGGCCCCGTCGTCCACGCCTATCGCAGCGACCCGCGGAGCGATCCGCTGTTTTGCGCGGCGCATTTAGAAAAATCAGATTACGATAACGCGTATAGTTTAACCTTAGAGTTTAATCGTGGCGGCATCAAGATTAGGGATTTCATCTCGATTGAGAGACACTCTGATTTACATACAATCGCAGAGAAATTACGCGGGCTGGCGGACAGGATAGAAAGAATGAAATGAGCGATATCGTCGTCAGGCTTCGAGAATGCGACCCACACAAAGCCCCGGATACCGCTCAATTATGGATGAGAGAAGCCGCTGCCAGAATTGAATTATATACCGCAGAAATATCGGCACTTAAATTCCGATTAGAATCTGCGCGTAACGCTTTGAGCGACAGGCAGTTCTGCACATCCACAGCATACAGGTCATTTGATATCAAAAGATTTCCCTGAATTACAGGACGAATTAAAGAAGGCCAGATCAGAGTTTTTTGAAACGATGAAAATCCTCATCACCAATTCGCCGCTGCACTACACGCACGGCCACACGTTTACCCAGGCCGACTGGCAGACGCTTGTGTTGCCTACCCTTGCTGGTATCGCCGGGCCGCGCCATGAGACGCGCATTGTGGACAATATGGACGGCGTGCTGCGCTCGAACCGGATCATGGAGAATGTGCGTGAGTTCAATCCTGATATCGCCATGTTCAGCATCATCGCGGGCCGGGATATCCACAACACGATGGAGGTCATTAGAGCCGTCCACTTGGCCTATCCGAAAAAGCTGCTGATCGCAGGCGGGCAGGGGGCATCCTTTTACGATGCTGAACTGCTGCACTCTGGCGTCAATGCCGTGGTTCGTGGCGAGGGCGAAACGACCATTCAAGAATTGATATACAAGGGCGCATCTGCATCCGTTGATGGAATCAGTTATCTCGACGGGAAAACCGTAAAGAGAACCGGGGATCGCAAGCGCATCAAGAGCCTTGATGATTCGCCGTTTCCACGATGGGATTTGATGCCGCTAAGAAAATCGCTATGGTTCAAGGGGAGATTTACGGGGTCGGTCGAGACTTCTAGGGGATGCCCCTGGAAATGCGCGTTCTGCTCGATCACATCTTTTTGGGAAGCATCATTCCGAATTAAATCACCTGAACGAATTGTAGAAGAGATGGAGATTCTATCACGATCAGGTAGAACGCACCTATACTTCGCAGACGATAACTTCGGCATGGGAACCAAGCATCACGTCGAGCTATTCGAGTTGATGCTGAAGCGCAAACTGGACGTGAAATTCTTCGCGCAGATGCGAACCGACACGGTTGGCAAGCATCCAGAACTGATGAAGCTGGCAGCTCGCGCCGGTCAATACGGGGCGCTGATCGGTTTCGATACCTACGATCCAGCCACCTTCCACCACATCGAGAAGGTCGGCAGCATCGAGCTTAACCGCAAATGCACAGAAGTCCTTCGTAAGAATAACATCATGATCTACGGCTCGCACATCTACGGGCTTCCCAATCAAAAGCACCCGATTGAATTCTGGCCGACATTTTCTCAGGGCCGCAGGAATTCAGACCTCTTCAGGATGCCGCACTTTTCACTCTTGCCCGGCACCAAGCTCTACGACGACACGATTACCGAGGAAGCGATACAGGGCGCTACCGACAAGAGCGACTTCAGGATGCTGATTCGCAATGCCAAGGAACGCGGACGCTTTCAACGCTGGTACGTGTTCTTCAATCTGTTGCATGCTATATTGCCTGACGAATGGTTAAAGATGCTGTTTCATCCCAACCCGGATGTCAGGACGATCAAGCGGCGCGGATATGTCGGGATCATGCGGCATTGGTTCTACAAGCGGGCACGGGCATTGGGAGTGACGGATATATGAGCGAGAAACCTATAGCATTAGCGGCCCCCGAGGACTTCTGTCCGCTCGATTACCTGTCGGAGAAAGAACGCGACGTGGTATGGGCGATCATCAATATCCTTGAAGCAACCATCGTTGACGAAGAGATGAAGGATGACATGATCGGCTCGATGTTCTGGGCTGCCGAAGAGTTCGGTGAACGCGGCAAGGACGGGGGAACGCATTGAGTAACCAATTCGGAATCAAAGTGACGGTGCAATTCGGAGACGGCGTGCCGGATGACGCGCAAGCAAAATCCATGTTCGACTTCGAGGTTAATCTTCGCAAGCTGACCGGGCTGGATGTGAGGGTGCTGAAAGATAGAATGAAAGACGATTCGCAACTTCGGGTTATTATGGATGCGCGTCGCGCAAAAAAGGAACCGTCATGAGCAGCGAAATTGCGAATGAACTTACATCCAAGCTAATTGTAGACGGTACAAAAATCGGCTGGCACAAAGACCGCGTTGAAGCGTGGATGCGCGGCGAACGTGTGGCGCCCATCACGATGGATATTTCTTGGTCACGCAGATGCAACGCGGCGTGCAGCTTCTGCGCGGCAAAGACTCAAGCATCCGCTTCGCCATCACTCGATATCCCGCGCGAGAAGGCGTGGGAATTCCTTGAGGATGCAGCGGAGATAGGCGTCAAGGGAATCAGCCTAATCAGCGACGGCGAATCGACGCTGGTCGATTACTACGCGGACTCCATCGAGTATGCCGGGAAACTCGGCATCAAGATCGGACTCGGCTCGAATGGCATCGCCTTGGAGCGCCCGCTACTTGAGCGAATCCTGCCTCACGTCTCCTACCTGCGTTTCAATTTCTCCGCAGGAACGAAGAAGCGGTACTCGGAGATCATGGGCGTCAAACCAGCTATCTACGACAAGGTGGCGCAGAACATCCGTGACGCGATGGATATCGTCAATTCTCGCGGGCTGGATTGCAACGTGAACATGAATTTGGTATTAGAGCCGAAGGACTCTGATCAACTGTTACCGTTCTCTAAACTCGCGAAAGAACTAGGGGTCCACTATGCCGTCGTTAAGCAGTGCGCCATCGACGACGACGGTATGATAAAAGTCAATTACGACGACTACGATGCGCTTAAGCCGGTATTGAGCGAATGCGAGTCGTTGACTGACGACAATACGAAGATTATCGTCAAGTGGACTAGGCTGACAGCGAAGCGGCAGTACACAAAATGTTTCGGTCCGCCTTTCCTGCTTCAGATGAGCGGAAACGGATTGATTGCTACGTGCGGGCCGTTTTTTAACGATAAGTTCAAGCCATTCCACATTGGCAACATCATGCGTACGCGGTTCCGCGATATCTTCCACAGCGAGAGATACTGGGAGGTCATGAAGTATATCGGTTCTGACGAGTTCAATCCGCAGACACGATGTCCACCAAATTGCGTCCAAACCCACACCAACAAATGGCTTTTTGATTTTAAGGAAGGCAAGGTAGATTTTCCAAACGGCGACGCGCCGGCTCACTTGGAGTTCCTGTAATGTGGATCGGAAGAAAAGAGTTTGATGCTCTGGTAGTCCGCGTCTCCCGTGCCGAGCAGGCTGTGCGAGACCATAAAAATATGGCGGCCATAAACTCTCTAGCAAAAGAAGACTCCGCTCTAAACGGGCTTCGACTGGTTCCTTTGACGAGCGTTGTTTATGCCATCATTAACTATCTTGGTATACAGTTAACCTACAACCCACCGCGCTCCGATACGGCCGATATCTCTGTTAGCAAAAGAGTGAAGAAGCCAACATGAAAGTCGCCTTCGTAATCAATTGCCGCAACAAGCAAGACTTCATCGCCATGTCCATCCAAGGCGCGCTCTCGCAGACCTACCCGTGCGAGATCATCATATCCGATCAGCAATCGACGGATCGTTCTCGCGCGGTGATTGACGCGACCGTTGATGCGCTTGGGCCAACCCATCATGAAATCAGGGTTCGTGAGTGCCAGATTGCTGGCTCTTATGGCATGAAGGCGATGAACGATCACATGAGATGGCTCATGGACCAGACTGACGCGGAATGGCTGTTTCAATCCAGCGCCGACGATTACAGTCTGCCGGATCGCGTGAAAGTCTGCATGGAAGCGGTTGAGAAGAATCCATGCTCGGCAGTAGCTACGACGATGTTTTTCCTAGAACCGGGCCAGAAGCTCGAAGGCAACGTGCCGGTATCTGGCTTCCCGCAGCAAAGCGGCTACGTGAAGGCCGGCGAAGGATTACTCAAGCTCGCCTACGGTTCGACGATTGGCGGATACCGGCGCGATTTCCTGCTGAAAGTTGGCGACCTTGGCCCCAATACTCCAGACGTATTGCTTGGATTTTTAGCGGCCCTTGACCAAGGGTTTTATGTTGTAGCCAACCCACAACACGTTCATTGCACTCATGCAAATACGGAAAACACGGGGATGCAAGGGCGCCTTCGTGGCGCGAGAACGAAGCGCGAGTCAAAAGTCTTGGCAGAACTTAACCACATGCAGCTTTTCCGCCTTTATAAAAAGTGTTTAGACAAGGCGCAAGAACTGCATCCAGAAGGTATTCTTCAAGATCATCTTAACCCACTCTATAGCACCCTACTAGGACAGGCATTCGCATGGATAGACGCCAGAGAAGTCTTGAGAGAAGAAGGGGTTCAGCCGGAGTTAAACGCATGAATAAGTGTTCTGTGGACGGGTGTGACAGAGATCGCAAGGGGGTTAAATATTGCGGCGCCCATTACATGCGATTAAAACGCCACGGTCACGTTGGGGGATGCCAAGTTAAGACAATTGCCCCTAAAGGCTCTGGCCATATTAACCATGACGGATATCGCTACCTAGAAATTGACGGGCGAGAAGTATTTGAGCATGTTTTAATAGTGGAAAAAGTTCTGGGTCGTCGGTTACGTGGGCAGGAGGAAGTGCATCACGCAAACGAAGTAAAGGCAGACAATAGGCCGGATAACTTAGTCATTTGCCCAAACAGGTCTTATCATAAATTGCTACACACCAGAACCCGAGCATTAAATGCTTGTGGAAATGCAAATTGGCTGAAGTGCAAATATTGCCACAAATACGATGACCCAGAAAAACTTAAAATATTCGGGTTTCACCGCTATCATAGCGACTGTGAATTAGACTATAGACGCGCATTGAAACAACGTAACACGCCGGGGGAATTACCATGAGACCAGACAAGAAAGCCGCTAAGTTGCACGGGATAGGCAAAGCGCATCGGCAATACGCAAACCGCTACGGTGCTGGCGTTGAGCAGATGGTCCAAGATCAGAAGCGATTGCGGGGGCGGCGCTGGGCTGTTGGTGACCGACGCGCCAAGAAAACGGAGGTGATATGAGCCACGTTGTCCTTTTCGATCTCGACGGCGTGATCGCAGACTGGTCGCACCGGCTACCGCTTGGCGTTGGCACTGATGAATTCTACGCCGCGATGCCGAACGACGCTCCGATTGAAGCGGGCTGCACGATTTTCAACTATCTCGTGATGCACTGCGCGATGGTCAATAACGAAATAGTCGCCAAGAATATCGGCATGGAAATGACGTTTGTCGATATCATCTCCTGCCGCCCGAATAAGATGCGGCAGACGACGGTTGATTGGCTCTCGGCAAACGATCTATTCATGCCGCGCAATCTTCACCTGCGGGCGGATAACGATGACCGGCCCCACTGGCGTATCAAGCTCGACATGTACGAGCAGTTCTACAAGGGGCGCGAAAACGTGCTGGTGCTGTTTGAGGATAACGCCGAGACGATTGCGGCGTTCAGGGGAGAGGGGGTCTGCTGCTATCAGGTTTGCGATGGGATTGAGCCGAGCCGGATAATCACGCGGCATTGAG
>ERZ1292632.4080-Hain-H43-01um-R2-4080-length-10700-cov-4_pt1 | contig 10700 bp, 10 predicted proteins | sample MGYA00564407_ERZ1292632 | MGnify/ENA primary metagenome ERZ1292632 (study PRJEB36523, sample SAMEA6512637) | groundwater metagenome | collected 2019-01-08 | study: AquaDiva: Metagenomics assemblies of 32 groundwater samples | reverse complement strand
ATTATTCAAAGAAATCTCGAGGGTGATGAAAATAAAGGGGATATTAAGATAAGAGGAAATGCTGTTTTAAATTGTGCTTTAGAAGCAAATTTTAATAATAATCCTTCATGGACAGAGCTTGGAAATGCTAATGGAGATTTTAATTTTAATTTAGCAAATCAAAATGTTGGACAAGGCTTGCTACGGCTTAGACAAAAAGGATGTTTGGAAGATGTTTCTGTTTCTAATGTTGGAATAGGTGATATTTTTGTAATTGCAGGGCAGAGTAATGCTTTACTGCAAGGAGATCCAAATGATAAGCAATACTTATCAAATTCACCTTTTCCTAACCTTTATGTTGGTGTTAACTATAAAAATAATCAGTGGGTAAAGGCAGACGATTATTTAGGCAGTTCTACTTTTTCAAGTGCATACCCTCATATGATTAATTATTTAATGCAGGATTCTAATCTTCCAGATATGCCTATTGGTTTGATACAGACTGCTGTTGGCGGAAAAAAGATTTTACAATGGATTAAAGGTAGTCATGATAATAGCTGTGGATGTGACGCATATCCCTATGTTTGTGGTTCTTATGTAGAAACTTGTTATGACAAAATGTATACTCAAGTTAATACTGCAACAGATGGAGTTAATAAATTTAAGGGTATGATTTGGTTTCAAGGAGAGACGGATGTTTCAGGTGGAACAACCAAAACAGATTATATAACTTATTTTAATACACTATATAATGACTTGGGTTTGGGTTCAGTAACTGGTGATTTTGAATTTGATGGAATTGTTTCTGCTCAGTTAGGAAGCATAACTTGTTGTAAATCAGGTACATGTGGCTATTGTGAAAGATCTAAAATGGATGCAATAAGAGCTGCACAAGCTGATTTATGGCAGGATTCTGGTTCTGCAAATGCATTAGCTAAAAATTATAGAGGACCAGTTACTATTGATATTTCTTTATCAGGATTGAATAATGTTCATTTTTGCACATCAGATGAAAGAGAAAGATTGTCTGAAAGATGGTATGTTGCATTAAAGCATGCATTTTATGATTCAAGTATTGATTATAAAGGACCTGTTGTGACTAGTGTTCAATGCGGAACAGAATCAAATACAATTTTGATAAATATTAATGAAGTAAGCTCTTTACAAGGCGTTGAGACTAGCAAAGGATGGAGAATTTTTAATGGGCTGACTGTTATTAATGATGATGCCATATCATTGACTAAAATTTCAGATAGTCAGATAAAACTAACTTATACAGGGGCTATAAACTCAGGAACTCTTACATTTGCAAGTTTCCATGATGTAAATAGCGGACCTAGAGATGATAATGCTCAGATAGGCGGTTGCGGAAATAATTATTGTGTGCAAAATCCTATTTGTATTCTTGGAACATGGCAGTCTGTTGTAAAAGACAGTAGCCAGTTTAGTATTAATGGAAATAATATTCAATTAAATCTTCCATTACAACCATTTAGTCTTTCATTCGGACCGTGTGCTTAAGCGTTAAGAATTAAAACTCACCAAGTTTTTTTTGTCTTTTTCCATCTGCAATTTCTTGCAGATTTATGTTGAAAACCCGGAAAATGTTTTCAACTGCAGGCAAAATCTGATGATTTAAATAATATTCAATGTCATAGTTTCCTGGTTCATCTTTTAATTTAACTCTGTCTCTTACTAATTCTTTTGATTTTCCTTTTGCATTATTTTTAGATTCTGCAATGTAATATTCAATTAACATTCCAATATCAACTGGAATCTCTTGCTCAACCATCTTTCGTGCTGCTGTTATATGAGGTGTGTTTGCTTTATATTCTGAAATTGGTTTTTTTAATTGTGTTTTTATTATTAATTGTCTGACATCTATTTCTCTGTTTTTTATTTTTTTGATTATTTGCTTTAGATAAGATAGTGCTGATTCATGATTTCCTGTTGTTAAAATTTCTTTTATAATATGACTTTGCAAGTCTCTTGCTAGTCTGCACCAGTCTCTTCTTACTGTTTCAAAACCTCTTATTTTGAGTTTATTTTCATAATTAATTAGAGCATATTTCTTTTTGGCTCCAAACTCACCATCACGTTTTGTAACCCAGATTCCTCTTTTGTAAAAGTCTTCTAATTCTAATTCCATTATTCCTGGAAGATTTTTATTGAGTTCATCTAAAAATCTTATTGCTTGAGATTGAGAATTTTTGTTTAGAAGTAGAGCAATACTGTCTGTATCTGAATAAATTGCTTTATATCCTGCTTTATTTATCTTGTTTATTATTTTTTTAATAAAATCTCTTGAAATTGAAGTTGTTGCTGCTGATGCTTCTGGGCAATAATATCTTGCTCCAAAAAATCCCTGATAGCCATAGCTTGCATTTGCAAGTAATTTAAATGCATTGCTTCTTGCTTTCAGAATTGGGCTTGGATTATCTTTATATTCCTGCTTAAACTGTTTTCTTTTTTTAATTATTTCTTCTAGCATTAATGGAAAAAACCCTTTTTTCTTTGAAAAGTAATATTTTTTTTCATCTATCTTGACTTCTAATGCATTTTTCTGTTTTTTTTCTAAAATTGTTGATTTTGAAAGATTAAATGTTGCAATTATGCTTGGCCAGTAGCTTGTAAAATCAAACATAGCTATGTTTTCATATAAACCGGGGGTTGGTTGTAATACAAAAGCTCCTTCATATTTTTCTCTTTGCATTCTTTCTGAAATTTCTTCATGCATTGGACGCTTTTCTGCTATCTCATTGTAATTTTCTAAATTATGGATAATATATGATTCTACATTTTTTGACATACCGTTTCTTGATACATCAAAAATAGGCTCTTGCATTGTTCTTGAGAATTCTAATAAATCAGGCCAGGCTTTTTGAAATAACTTATATGTAAGCATTGAATCTTGAAGATTATATTCAAAATAATTCCTCCAATTTTCAGGTTTTAGTTTTGTCGAGTGTTTTATTTCAAAATCAAGCTTTTTCTCTCCTAATAATTCATTTGCAACTTCATTTAAAGATAAAGTTTCTGATTCTAAATACTGAGAATAAGCTGTTTCAATAAATCTTAGTAAATCAATATGAACAATTCCAAAGATTTTTCCTGAAAGCTCTCTTCCTCTTGAGAATTTAACTATAGAATCATCAATTCCTAAATTTAATTTTATTTTATAAAATTCTGCTCTTGCTTTTAGATAAGGCAAGTCAAAGCCATCTGAAAAATAACCTGTTAAAAAATCAGGATTTTCTTTTTTAACTATTTCTATAAATCTTTCAATTAGCTGTGATTCATCTTTTAAAGTTTCTACAAATTCAGGAGCATTTTGTATTTTTTTCCATGTAAGAACTTTTTTTAAATTTTCTGAAACCAGAGAAATCATTAAGATTTCTCCTTTTCCTATTTCTAGATTATCAACTTCTAAATCATAAGCTATTATTTTTGGATTAAAAGCTTCTTTTTCAAGTTTTTCAATTTTCTGAGCTTTTTCTAATTTTAAAACCTGTTCAACATCTAGATTATTTGCTAACCCTCCAAACTCACTTATATCTAAAATTTCTCCTGAAATTTTATACCAGTTTAATGGAAGAAGTTTTTTATCAATGATATATTTTGTAATTAAAGATAAATCATACCCTCTTCTTTTGAATATTTCTTTATATCCAAGCTTATCTGCTATTGCATGGGCATCTTTAAAATTAGTAACAAAAATCTTTAAGCACGGATAGCTAGTTCCTAAATAATTTTTAGTGTGAAGCTCTATTTTTTCAACTTTTGTTGCTCTTCCTTTTTCATCTAGCTGGATTTTTTCAATTTCTTTTATTAGCTTATCTATTGTTTTCTGTTTTACATCTTTGTGCAAAACTGCCCAAAAATAAGGTTCATAACTATCTATAAGACATATTTTCTTATGATTATTATTTTTTCCAATTATTTGAATATAATTTTTTCCATTAAAATCAAAATAATCATAATCTATTGGAATAAACTCAGTTTCCATGAATATAGAAATGGTAAGAGGTATTTAAAATTATTGAGAAGAATTTTTTAAATTAATTCCTGTTCTTTTTTGTAGTTCATTTATAAAATAATTTCTTTCTTGATTATTTTTTATTTCTAACATTATGCTAAAAGATAGCTCTTCTGGTGTTCTAAATGTTTCAGTGTAATCTAATCTTTTTACACCTTCTGTATCTATATGGTGTTCTAAGCAATATTTTCCACAAGGGGTTATTTTAATTATAGAAATTGTTTGTCCAGGAGACCAAGCAATATTTGATGCTGAATGGCTTACATTATAAGACAAATCCTGAATTTTGTCTGAATTTTGTTCTATGATTTTAGACAGTAATGATCTTGCTTTTTGCTTCCAAGATTTTAATCTTTCATCTACCCAAAACTTTTTTGTTTTAAGATATGTTTCAAAAAGGTGTTTTTTCCATTCAGTGTCATCCATTTTAATTAAGTATCCAGGGATATTAAGGTATTTAAATGTTACTATTGTTACTACTACTTAATAACACATACAGTAAGATTTATAAAGGGTTCATACTTCTATAAAACATGGCAAAAAGAAAAATAAATCCTATGAGAAACAATGATTTTGGTTCAAGTATGGACAGCGTGATTAGGACAGCTCTTGAAGATAGAAATGCTGTTGCTTATTTTAATTTAGTTAATAGTTCTGGAAGAGACATAGAGGATTATGATTTATATTCTAGAGGAAAAGCTGAACTTTTATCTAAAAAAGAGATGGTTAAAGAAGCTAGAAAATATAATAGATTAAGACCTGTTTATGAGCAATATAAAGGTGTTAATTTTGGCAACTTGCCTTTAGGTGGTTTAGTTGAATTTTTAGAAAAAACAGGACATGATAGAGTTAGAGTTAAAGGCGGAGAAATTGAATTAGATATGGCTATGGATAAAGACAGGCCACAAGTTTATAGTTTTGCTATAAAAGAAATTAATAAAATGGCTGACTTTATAAAAAATTATGAAGCAAGGAGGGGAAAATGAAAACATTAACTAAAATTTTAGGGATAGCTGGATTTCTTGGACTTACATATTTAGGAGTATGGAAATATGCTGCACCAAGAGTTAGCTTTGATGTTGATACAAAAGTTAACAAAGTTGGAACTGAAATTTATACTTCTGAAATAGGAGATAATTATTTTGATGTTGTTGCAAGAGAATACAGAGAGGCTGGAATTAAGGCTCCTGTAGATGCTTATATGTCTAACTTTAGAAAGTTAAATCCTGATGCAGATACAAGCAAGGTTTTAGAATCAGGAACAAAATTAGTTGTTCCTAAAGATAAACAATAAAGAGGTTAAAATGGAAAACTCAACAGCTAATTCTGAAAAATATAAGGAAATATAGAAGATTAATAGAAATCTTTGCAGCAGAATGCAAAAAGATTGTTCCAGGATTAAAATGCTTAAAGGAAATATGTGATAATATTGGTTTGGGCAAGAAACTTGGTGAAGAATGGGTTTTAAAGGAAATAAAGGAATTAGAATCTTTGTTATACCAGCTTAGAATGAATGCTAGAGATTTAATAATAGAAAATTTAAAAAGATAATTTTTTATAATAGCTCTTATTGATTGCTTATTTCTTTTTTGTGTCCTTCTTAGGAAGATATTTAAAGATTATATTATTTCTAAATTTATGGAAGATAAAATTAAATTATTTTTAGAAAAACTAAAAGAAATTCGTGATTTTGATAGAGTGAAATTTGTTTTTTTATTTGGGAGTTATTCTCAGGAAAAACAAAACAAGCTTTCAGATATTGATTTTGCAGTTTATTATGAAGGAGACAAGAAACAGAGATTTAAATTTAGGTTAAAATTAAAAAGCAAGTTTTCAGATAAATTTGACATACAGATTTTTCAGGATTTGCCTTTATATGTAAGGATAAATGTTCTAAAAGGCAGGCTTATTTATTCAAAAGATTTAGAATTTGTTTATGATACTGCTTACCAGACAATAAAAAGATTTCAGGATTTTAAAAAATATTATTATGATTACATAAGACTTGAAAAAATAAAATGATAATAGAAAAAAAATTAAGAAAATCTGAAATAAAATCAAAAGAAGATAAAATAATAGATTCTATAGAATTTGTAGAAAAAAATATCCCTCAAGATTTTGAGGATTTTGATAATTCAAGACTTTTAAAAAGTGCAGTATACAAAGAAATAGAATTTTCAATAGAAAATTTAATAGATATATGCAATATTATTAATTCTGATTTAAGATTAGGAGTTCCTGAAGAAGAAGATGATATTATTAATAACCTTGAGAAAAATAAAATTTTTGATAACAAGACTATAAACTTAATTAAAGAAATGAAAGGATTTAGAAATATTTTAATTCATAAATATGGAGATGTAAATGATGAGCAGGCATTTGAAACAATTAAAGAAGGATTAAAAGACTTTGAACTAATAATAAGCAAAATTGAAGAGTTTTTAAAAAAGAATTAACTTTCTTTTTTATTCTATTTTGTTTATTAATCTTATACACCTCTTAACTAAGTTTAGTTGATTCAATTATTATTAGGAATTTATTAGTACTCTTTTTAATCGTTTAAGGTCATTTAGTTAGTTTTTTATATTCTTATTAATTGATTATCTTATGGGTTTGCAGATAAGCGAGATTATTAATAAAAAAGAGATAAAGTTTTCTGATTTAAAAGGAAAACTAATTGCTGTAGATGCTTTTAATGCAATTTATCAGTTTTTAACAAGTATCAGGCAGCCTGATGGAACACCTTTAATGGATTCTAAGAAAAATATTACTTCGCATTTATCTGGCTTATTTTATAGAAATATAAGCTTGCTTGTTGAAGGAATAAATTTAATTTATGTTTTTGATGGAGAACCTCCTGAACTAAAAGGTGTTACTAGAGAAAATAGAAGAGATATTAAAGATGTTGCAAAAGAAAGATATGAACAAGCTAAATCAGAAGAAGATATTGAAGCTATGGGCAAATATGCAAGACAAAATGTTTCTATAAATGAAAAAATAATAAAGCAGAGCAAAGAGCTTTTGCAAGCAATGGGAATTGCTGTTGTGCAGGCTCCTTCAGAAGGAGAGAGCCAGGCAAGTTATTTTGCTTTGAATAAAGATGTTTATGCAGTAGCATCTCAAGATTATGACTGCTTGATGTTCAAGGCTCCTAGATTAATACAAAATCTAACTCTTGCTAGAAAAAGAAAAACTGTTTCAGGTTATACTGAAGTTTTTCCTGTTTTAATTGAATTGCATGATGTTCTTAAAGAACTTGAAATTAATCAAGAGCAATTAATTTGTTTAGGAATTTTATGCGGAACAGATTATAATCCAAAAGGTGTTAAGGGATTAGGGCCGAAAAAATCTTTGAAACTAGTAAAAGAGTTTAAAACAAAAGAAAAGATTTTTGAGGCTGTTGCAAATGATTCAAAATATGAAATAAATTTTGACTGGAAAGCTGTTTATAATGAAATTGAAAATCCTGATGTTAATAAAAAAGCTAAAATTGATTTTCCTAAGCTTGATAAAAATAAAATAAAACAAATTTTGCTAAAATATGAGTTTAGTGAAGAAAGAATAGACAGCCAATTAGCAAAATTTGATGATATTAAGAAAGAAAAAGAACAGAGAAGATTGTTTTAACCTCGTGTGATTGGAAGCATTAACCATATTTCTCTACTATCTTTATAAAATTCTACACCCTTTACTTTTGCTACTTCTTTATTCTTTTGCCCATGAACAGTTTTTAGCTTTATTTTATCACTTTTAGTATCACTTAAATGATTAAGGTATTTTAATGTATCTCCTTTAGCAATTCTTCTTCTGTCTTGCCATATGTATGTTTCAACTTTTTCTGGTTCTTCAGGAGGTGCTTCGAGCAAAGGTGTTTTGCTGTATTCTAATAATTTTGTATCTTCATATGTTGATTGATTCAATTTTTCTAATGCTTTTTTAATTGCTTGTTCTTCAGGAGTTTCTGTTGGTTTATATTCTATTTGAAGAGGTTTAGATGTTTTGTCTTCTATTTGAAGACGTTCTTCTGGAGCAGGAAGTTCAAGGTTTTTTGATGTCTGGTCTTCTATTAATTCACTTTCTTCTATCTCTTCTACTGGTTCATATTTAATTTGAGGATATTTTTCAGTTTCATTTGTTAAAACTTCTACATCTTCTTTAGGAATTTCTATAACTTTTTTACCAAATAATCTCTTAATAAAACCTTCTTTCTTTTGTCCATCCCATCCTAATAAAAGAGGTTTTTTTCTTTTATCTTCTATTTGAAGATATTTCTTTGTTTTGTCTTCTATTTCTTTTCTTTTCTCTGGAGCAGGAAGCAATCTTTGCTCTCTTAGTTCATCTTTGATTTCTTCTGTATTTTCTGCAGCTCTTTCTGAATCAGCAGCTGCCTGCTCTTGCAGTTTTTCTAGGGCTTTTTTTCTTGATGCTTTTTTGCCCCATTCTACTATTAATACTAAAAGCGCAGCAAGACCGAGAAGTGCTATAATTACTTTCCAGTTTTCATGCCATTGCTTTTCCATAAGCCCTAGTAAAATATAATATACTTTTGCATGTGCAATTATGATATCAAACAAAAAGCAGATTAGAAAAGTCATAATTGCTGGTTTATTTATTGCTCGTCTTAGATTGATATAACTCATCACTAACACAAAAATCCAGAGAAATAATGTAAGAAAAAAATACCATGAAAGAGAATATTCTGTTGCTAGTAAAGATTTCCAGAGGGGATTTAAAACTTCCAGATAAAGATTGATTTTTGAAATAATGGGTATAATAGGCATCCATTCTTGCTTTAAATTTGGTGCATTAAATTTATCTAAAAAATTATTAATTTTAGCCTGAATTCCTTGTTCTAGTTCATCTGGGTTAAAACTTGCGTTTGCATTTAAAGCAGGGGTTATAACTATGCTTACAGCAACTAAAACTAAAGCTAAAGCAAATAGGATTTTCACTTCTCTTTCCATATAAAACCTAATAGAATTATGTTTTTAAATTTGCTGATGTCAGAAATTTAAAACTTGAGTTATACTTTAAGGTGTTGTTGTTTTTCTGCGTTTTGTTAAAGCACTTGTTATTATTTCAACTGCTGCTAATATGATTATTCCAATTGTTACAATCAAACCCATTTTTTCATTTTTTACTAATCTTTGGAAAACTAAAAAACTAATAATTGAAAAAAGGCCCCAGGCCACTATTTTTGTAAAAACACTTCCCTTGTTCCATCTTTTCATATAACCGAAAACCCAGAGTATTGGAATAACTGCGAAAAGAAAAAGCATTGCCTGAGCAGAGCTTCCGATTATATAGTTTTCAATTAGTTTATCTGTTAGTCCTCTTGTTCCTACAAATGAAATAAAAAATGCAATTAATAAAGAAGCAAATGAATTAAATAATTTTGAACTTTCTAATGAATAAAAACTAACAACAAACATTATTAAAAATAATCCAAATGCAATTATAGAATATTCATAGTTTGTCAGTGCGCTTGAAGGCACTACTAGCTTGAAAAGAAAAGTAATTACTTTGTATAAAACTGAGAAAATTCCATACACAATACTTCCAGCTATATTTGTTCTTAGCTTTTGAACCCATGGAGAAATCTCAAGAAAATGGAAAAATAGCAAAACAATGACTAAAATTGAGAGTATTAATGATAAGACTTCTATTCTTTGTATTCCTCTTTTGTTCATAAAAATTAAATGAATCCTTTGTTTATAAAGTTTGTTTCACAAAAACTTTATAACTATCTGATAATCTTTAGTCTCTTGGAAAACTAGAAAGAATTTTTATTAATTTTTCAAATGCATATTACTAGAAAATTCTATTAATTTAGCTTAATCTGACTTGTTAAAGAGCGAAAAATGTAATAAGATTTTAGATTTAATATTGATGCAGAAGAATTTTATTCTCTTTTTGCAATCCTTCTAAATCCTATAACTTGCTTGCCTTTGTAGATAGGGACATCTACTTCTTTGTACTTTGTTCTTTCTTGTTCTTTGGCTCTTGAGTTTTTTGATTTAAAGAAATTTAAAAAACTAAATCTTGATTTTCTTTGTTCTTTTTCTTGTTCTTTTTGCTGATAGTTTTGCTTATTACTGCTAGAATTTGTGCCTTTTGTTGATTTTATAATTCCTATTACAACTAAAGCAATTCCGATTATTGTAAGAATAATTGGAGGTATTGATGAAATTATTGGAATATTCTCTCTTATAGTTCCTAGATTAAGAAATAATATAAGCAATCCTATTGCAGAATATAAAAGTGCTTTGTAATTTGCCATGTTTTTCTTTTTCCTCTTTTTTTATTAAGTTATTTGTGTTTTATAAAGTTTTTTAAATCTGGAATATCAGAAAAACAAGTTTCAGAACTTGTTTTTTGGATGCTCAGAAATTTTAATTTCTGACATTAAAAAACTTTTATTTCTATTCTAAATCTGAACTTATACGGAGCAATATCTCCTGCTTTTTTTATGTTTATAATCTTTATTTTCTTTTTTGCTTTTATTGCATTACTTTTTATTTCATCTTTTATTTTATTTAATTCATCTTGTTTTCCAAAAGCATAATAAAAGATTGTTGTTGATTTTTTTGAAACTGAAAAAGCCTGTTTTAAAAAAGTTTCTTTTAGATTTGGGCGCGGCATCACAATAACATCAAATTTTCCTAATTGTTTATTAATTTTTTTC
>ERZ1292632.1948-Hain-H43-01um-R2-1948-length-18436-cov-7_pt1 | contig 10700 bp, 15 predicted proteins | sample MGYA00564407_ERZ1292632 | MGnify/ENA primary metagenome ERZ1292632 (study PRJEB36523, sample SAMEA6512637) | groundwater metagenome | collected 2019-01-08 | study: AquaDiva: Metagenomics assemblies of 32 groundwater samples | reverse complement strand
CTATCCCGTGCCTCAACATGAGCACTATCCCGTGCCACAACATGAGCACTATCCCGTGCCACAACATGAGCACTATCCCGTGCCAGCCAGTCACCCTTGGTCACATAAAACCATTCACCAGATTTAGATAATTCATCAAACTCTTTTTGTGTCGTAGCTTCTTTCACTGGTCTCTCCTTTAATTTAATACAAAGTCCTCTTCAAATAACTTTGTGGTGCTTCATTTTCCCTCTCATTCTGTCTTGCCTATCCGGTCAAGACTTACCCTTTATTTGCCTCGTAACGTGGCTTTAATAATTTCCATTGCTCCGGCAAACCCTTTCAAGTAGGCTTCCAGGTGTTGACCTTTAACATCTTTGTATTTTATTTTCATTATGGTTAGTTCGTCTTCTAGTTTACTCAAGAGGACTAATTTTGTTGAAAGGTCTGTTTTCATTTGTGTGCCTCCCTTTATTTATTCTCCCTTAATTATAGTGCTGGGTTGAGCATTTTTCAATAGGTAATTATAAAGATTTTATAAAGAATATGTAAAGATTTGGTTCTTTGCAGGGTAGTGCAATCATCTAAGAGTCACAAATACCCTCTATTTTAAAATAGTGTTATAATTATGTCAAGGAGATATTATGGAAGAAAAAACTTGTTTAGATAAGTGGTTAGAAGTAGTAACTTGTATTATTCACGGTTATGCGCCGGAGTTTGAAAACAATCGTTCTGATTTCAACAAAGATATGATACAGTTCAAATGGTATATTAAAGGTTATTTAGATGTTGAGGAATACTTGAAGCACACCACAAAAAGAACACTTTTACCTAACTGGATACCGATTGGGGGGAGAGAAAATGATTGATTCTGAATTTATATGTATTCATTGTCATTATAAAAGCGAGTTCCCTTATTGGACATGTGATATAACATCACTAGAGGGGCAAAATGCCTGCACTAAGGATAATTGGTTTAATTGTTATTTAAACAAGGAGTCCAATGACGGCCAGGATAACCAAAGACACAAAAGATGTTTTCATTGAGGAACTTGCAGCTTGCGGGGTGATTAAATTAGCGGCGCAAAAAGCAGAAATAAGCGTACCTACTATCTATAATGAGATGAAACGCTCTGATATATTCAAAAGGCGTGTAGAACGGGCTATTAGTGAGGGCCGTACCAAAGTAGGCGATTCTGCGCTGGAAAACATCATCGAAATAGCACATAATCTTGACCCAAAAGCCATGAAACACAGGTTGACGGCTAATATAGCTCTCGCCAATGCCTTTGTGGATAATTTTAAAGGCAGTACTAAAGTATCCGGCAGGGTAGAACATGACGTGATAGTAAGGACAGGGATTCCCCGGCCTAATTATGCGGAATTGACACAAGGAAAAGAGAGTGCTAAAGTTATAGAGGGTGAAGTGGTAGACCCCCACAAAACATCTCATGGGGAAGGGGTCTCTAAAGAGGACAAGGATAAGTTGAAGGCACTTAATTCCGGCGCACCGATAAACTCAATAGACAAAGCTGTTAATAAAGTAATTGAAAACGAGGTAGATAATGATAACTGATTATTTTGATACTGAATCAACGGGTGATATTGAGTATGATAAAACTGAAGTAAAAATGACCACAGAAACAAATTTTATAACTAATGACTATTTCCAAACCGAAGCAGGGCAAGCGTTTTTAGGTGAATGTAAAGACATAATCACCGAAGGTATACATAATTGGCATTGGGATTTAATTACTATGTACCACGAGCTGGGCAAAACGATAGTCCAAGATGAGGGTTTTCAAAAGTATGCTAAAGGAAATGCTCGTTCGTTGCAGTACCTTGCAACCAGCATTGGGATTCCCTTGCGTAATGTATATAATGCTATAGAATGTTACCAGAAGTTTCCTGACAAATCATTCCCTGAAGGAAAGGCTATTTCGTGGACAAAGCTGGTAACCAAATATCTCCCATCCGGGGAAAAGAAACAGCATACTTGCGAACATAAACCTGTTATAACTTGTAAAATCTGTAAGAAGGACTTAAGCGAAGAATATGCGCCCCCCCAAAGTTTATAAACAGACTGAAGAACAGAGGATGATAGATATTCATGACTAAAGATGAATGTCTGGCATTAGCTAAGGCACTTGATTTGGATTGGGAGGTAATTGAATTCCCCCCAAAATCGGGAATGTATATATTTATTAAAGCATTGGGATTAAATGCATCAGATAATGAAAAAGAAACGCCAATACAATAAATCTGGCAAATATAAAAGAGTACTCAAGGAGAACAACCTTAACCTTGTACCGCAAGCCACAAAATCTAAGCCTTCAAAGGGTAAAGTTAATGATAATACTAGGGAGATAGCCATAATAAAGCCTGATGGTACAATAGTTTACAAATTTACTCCCTCAAAGTACAATGGACATAGACCTAATAATAAAAAACCCCTGTAAACACTGTAAGAATAAACAGATAGACTCGTATGGTTATGTCTGTGATTTAACTTGCGGGGAATATTCGGCTTATTTAAGCCAGATAGAAGGTGCTAAAAAGGTACTTGAATACTTAAAAGAGCGTTATGGAAAACCATAAAGGAATGTGGTGTCCTTATAAAAAAGCCTTGTTTTGTCAAGAGGGATTCTGTGATGAATGTTATGTCTACAAGGAATTAATGGAAAAGCTTAAAATACTAATAGATTCAATTAAGTCGGATAGAAAGTAATGGTTTATTGTTATAAATGCAGGAAATTAACCAATTACATGATAGGTGCAATTAGTCACCCTGATTTGGGTGTAATAAAGGCTTATGTATGTGTTGAGTGTGGAGCCCAAGTGCATCTTGATGCAAAAGAACCGCCTACGGAGAAGGCTAAATGATTGCAATACCTTGCAAGGAACTTACGCGCAGAGTAGAGAATAGTGCCGAATTCAATAAATGGTTACAAGACATGATTGAAGACTCCAAGAAAAAACTTCACATGACAAACGCAACAATAGCGTATATACTACTACATGAAGGTCTTAATTATTATTTAAAGACTATCTGTAAGGGGGAATTATGAAAGTATTATTTCATGTTATTATAGGTTTTGTCTCATCCGGTCTCTTGATTTATGCCGGGCAAAAAGCAGCACAAATACAATCAGTTATAGGTAATACCGTAGCAGAGGCGTATTATAATAGTATAGGCTTTGCCTTGATAGGGCTAGGTATCTTCGTATTCGGGATTTCAATCTATATAGCACGCAAAGTGGGAAATGATAATGAATCTTGAATGTTTGCGTAATTCGTTCCCGTAACTCTTTTGCCTTTGCGTATTAAAGCTAATTTGTATGTAATTTGTATTGAGATATTTTAAGTCCTGAATTGTGGCATTGCGTAGACTTTATAGAATAGATGTGCTATAATTAAAGTATGGAATTAAATCCTTATATCTTACCACCAGAGCTATTCATGGACAGGTTCAAACAACTTAATCCTGAATTGTGGCATGAATGGGAATTGAAATGGGTTAAACAAGACATTCGTAAATTGGAAATCTATAATGATTGGCGTAAGAACCTTCCTACTAATAGGAAAGATAGCACAATATTAGATATTTGTCAAGAGGGATGCGCCAGATGGGACTTGAACCCATGACCGCCGACTTAGTAGGAAGGTGCTCTAATCCGACTGAGCTACTGGCGCACCCCCCGATTATAACATTCTATGGTATAAAAGTGATATACTAAGATTGGCAATTTATACGGGAACATAGAATGGAAAATACTTTCTATCACGGGGATTGCCTTTTCGTATTGAGACACGATATTTTACTCGAATCCATTGACCTAATTTACCTTGACCCGCCTTTTTTCACTGGTAAGATACAAAAAGGTAAATGGCGTCCTGAAGCTATGGAAGTATCCTACGAAGATTCTAAGAAATTCTGGTCTGAAAAAGCTGATGTTATGAGAGAAAAAGCCCCGATGTGGTTACGCCATATTGCCCTCAAAAGACCAGATTTCGCATCTTATCTCTACTATATGATGGAAAGACTTCAGGCTTGCCACAAAATCCTAGCCAAAACTGGAAGTATCTATCTTCATTGCGATTATAGAGCTTCCCATTACCTAAAAATGATAATGGATGAAGTTTTTGGATATGACAATTTTATAAATGAAATCATATGGACTTTTAAAACTGGTGGAGCTGGCAAACGTTATTTTGCCCGAAAACATCATACGATATTTTTCTATTCTAAAGGTACAGGCTATATTTATCACAATATAAAAGAAAAGAGCCTTGTTAACAAATCAAAGGGATACAACCCTTATACGAAGCAATTTATTGATAAAGATGGGAATACTTATGTTATGGTGAATCCCAGAGATGTTTGGGATTCTAAAGATACACAATATATAAATATGCACGACCTCAGACAACGCGTAGGTTATCCAACTCAAAAACCTGAAGGATTATTGGAAAAGATTATTAAAGCCTCTAGTGACGAGGGTAGTATAGTACTTGACCCTTTTTGTGGTTGCGGTACAACTGCAATCGTAGCATCAAAATTAAATCGGAAATTTATAGGAATAGATATAGATACATCAGAACGGAAATCTGGAACATTACCCACAGCTTTCTCTGTAATAAAAAATCGTGGGCATGAGTTATTCAATCAGGCTCAATATATTACTAGGGATTTGACTGAAGTTAAAGAAATGGATGGGCGAGCATTTGAAATATGGGTAAACGGATTTTACAAAGCGACTAAACCGCAACCAGATAGGGGTGTGGATGGCATAACTCAAGATGGTATTCCAATCCAATCTAAAGTATATGAAATCAAATATGATAAGCTAAGCCAATTCATAAATGATGTGAAATATCATCCCAAAGTCCCCAAACCGATTAAGAGGATTTTAGCAGTCTCACAATCAGGATTTGACGATAGTGCTAGAAAGTTAAAATTTGAGATTGAAACGGCTGAGGGAATCAAGGTAGAGTTAAAGATACCACATGAGATGCTGGAATTGCCAATCTAATTCTGGCTATAAATATGCCAGATGTCAAATCTACCAACCAAATACAAATCGTAAAGTATAGTGCCTAATAAAAGAGAACGATTGTACTTCGCCCGTTGTAAGCCTTAGTAATGGCGGATATAACTCTATTGATAATATTATCCCTGTTTGTGGTTCATGTAATAGTAAGAAAGGGAATAGAGATTCAATATGGTTTATAACTCATACATATCAATTGCCCCTATAGGTAGTAGTGGGGAGTTATCAGTACTACTACATGTTGTGTCTCGACATACCTTTCGTCCCTGTCCTTATGTTAAGTAAAAATAGAACAAATGTTTTCGGGCGCCCTATAACTGTTATGTAATCCTGCTAGCTATTATTATTATGTTGTAGCTAACCCTACCCCAGGGGGGCTGTTATTTTGCTGGAAGTTCTGTAAATAGGTGGGGGTAACCCCCAATAGGGCTAGACAAAAACAAAAATGCGGCCTACCCTAAAAGGAAGCGCATTAAACCGTAGTAAATCAAGAAGAATTGACAAATAAACAAGGGTTTAGTAAGATTAAGGTATGGATTATAAAGATTTCTTAAAAACCAAACAATATAGGATTAGCAATCAGGGTAAAGAAATAAATAGAGGTCTAATACACTCCAAATTATTTGATTGGCAAAAGGATATAGTCCAATGGGCGTGTCGCAAGGGTAGATGTGCCGTATTTCTTGATACAGGGCTAGGGAAAACATTTATACAATTAGAGTGGGCTAGATTAATAGGGGAAAATACATTAATAATAGCCCCTCTTTCAGTAGCTCGACAAACGGTTAGGGAATCCCAAAAGATAGAATTAGATACTAAGTATGTTCGTAGTCAACCTGATAATTTTGGTATTTGGGTTACGAATTATGAAATGATTGATAATTTTGATTTTTCCAAGTTTGGGGCTGTTGTATTAGATGAATCCAGTATTCTCAAGTCTATAGGTGGCAAAACCAAGAAGAAACTAACCACTCTATGCTCTAAGGTTCAATATCGCTTATGCTGTACTGCTACTCCAGCCCCGAACGATTATATAGAATTAGGTAATCATACGGAATTTTTGGGTATATGTAAGCAATCAGAGATGTTAGCAACGTTCTTTATAAATGCTAATAAAGAACATACATTACAAACGTTAAACGGGGAAACATACCGCAGGAAGGGGAGCAACGCTAATGGAACAGAATGGCGATTAAAACATCATGCTGAAAACCCGTTTTTTAAGTGGTTATCATCTTGGGCGATAACTATGACGAAACCTTCGGATTTAGGTTATGATGATAATGGTTTTATTCTACCACCATTAAATATAACTCCGATATTCATATCAGGAGAATATAAACCTACTGACCAGTTATTTTTTACGCATCTTCGGGGGATAACAGATAGATTGGAAGTAAGACAATCCACGCTAGAAGCTAAAATATTAGAGTTGCATTCATTACTAAATTTGTGGTATAATAATAGTGATGAACAAAAAAGAATATTTACAGAAGTGGACAAATGCCAATCGGGAACATATCAGGCAATACAGGGAAAAAACGAAGGACAAACGGAACGCACGTCGACGGGAACTATACGCAAGAGACGAATATCGCAGAATACAAGCAAGGCAACAAGCAAAATGTTGGCAACAGGACAACCCAGAACAGAGACACTCCCAGCGACTAAGGCAATATCAAATAGACCATCTGATGTTCACGAATATACTGAGCAAACAGAACAATCAGTGTGCGATATGCGGAATACAATCCGACAACCTCAAGATATTCCCATATGTAGACCATTGCCACAAAACAGGGAAAGTCAGGGGGCTGCTATGCCTGAATTGCAATCAGGCGATAGGCAAAATGAAGGACTCGCCAATATTACTAAGGAAATCTGCCGATTATTTAGAGAACAATGGTTGATATGGTGTGGTTTAGATATTGAACAGAAGGCAGTTGAAAAACTATTAACCAGTCTTGGTATTTCATTCACTTCTGTATATGGTGGTCTATCATCTGATGAAAAGGAACGCAGGATAGAAGATTGGATTAATGGTAACTATGCCATTATGATAAGCAAACCTAAAGTCCTCGGATTTGGTATGAATTTTCAAAACTCGCACAATATGGTTTTTATGGGTTTAAATGACTCGTGGGAAACTTATTACCAATGTATCCGTAGGCAATGGCGCTATATGCAACCTAACCCAGTAAATGTTTACTTGATTATGCACGAAGCTGAAATGGAGGTTTATCATAATGTATTAAGGAAAGATGCACAAGCTAAACGGTTGAAAGAGAAACTTATCAATGAGATTAAAGTCTATGAAAAAGAGGAGTTAGGTACAGTGGCAGAATTACGAATGGACTATAAAGAAAACATGGTTCAAGGTACTAACTGGATTGCTATGTTAGGGGATTCATGTGAACGATTAAAGGAAATTCCTGATAATAGTATTGATTTATCGGTTTATTCCCCGCCATTCGCTGACCTCTTTACATATACATCTAGTGAGCGTGATCTGGGGAATTGCCGAGATTGGGGAGAATTTTTTAATCATTATAAATTTATTATTCGTGAAATTTTAAGAGTAACCAAACAAGGCCGATTGACTTGTGTTCATACATCTGATATTCCAGCGTTAGCTCAAAAAGACGGGTATATTGGGATTAAGGATTTCCCAGGCGCAGTTATAAAAGCGTATGAAAATGAAGGGTGGATATTTCATGGTAGATGTTTTGTCCAGAAAAACCCACAAGCTCAAGCTATCAGGACTCATGGTAAAGCTCTTTTATTTGTTCAACTTCGTAAGGATTCGTCTGATAGTAGGCCGGCCTTAATTGACCAGATTTTAATATTCAAAAAAGTAGGACAATCAGAAAACCCCGTAACTCCTGTTAAGAATGGGGAAATGGATAATGAAACATGGATAGAATGGGCACACGGTATCTGGACAGGTATTCAAGAGACTGATACTTTACAGTTTAGCAAGGCTAGAGGAACAGATGATGAAAAGCATATATGCCCATTACAATTAGGAACTATCGAACGTTGTATTAAACTCTATTCAAACCCAAACGAAATGATACTAACGCCTTTTGGTGGTATCGGGAGTGAAGCATTTATGGCTGTGAAATTAGGACGTAAAGCTACTTTAATAGAATTAAAACCTGAATATTTTGAAGTAGCAGTTAAGAATTTAAAGCAAGCTGAAACACAAAAAAGAGATTTATTTTCATTAGCTTAGTTAATTAATCTTATGAGGCTTTAAATGAACTTAGAGGGATTTGAATTAGGAGATAAAGGTTTTGTTGTTGCCGAAGTCGGGAATAATCACGGCGGTGATTTAGAGCGATGTAAGGAATTATTTAAAAGTGCTAAAGAATGCGGGTGTAATGCCGTTAAATTACAGAAAAGAGACAACAAAACACTCTATACGAAAGAATTATACGACTCTCCCTATCAGAACGAGAACTCTTACGCCTCTACCTATGGTTTGCATCGGGAAGCTCTGGAATTTGATTTTGAACAGTACAGATGTTTGCAGGACTATTGCAAGGAACTAAATATAACGTTTTTTGCTACAGCGTTTGACTTTAAGAGTGTTGATTTTCTGGAAAAGCTAAATGTATCGGCCTATAAGATAGCTTCCGGCGACCTTTTGAATACGCCTCTTCAACGATACATCGCACAAACAGGTAAAGTAATCTTCATGAGTACGGGGGGGGGAACTTATGATGATATTCAACGGGCTTATGATACTATTTTGCCGATAAATCCTAATTTAGTAATACTTCACTGTACGGCCTCATATCCGTGCGAGCCTAAAGATATGTATTTACTTGATATACCTGAATATATTAAGAGGTATCCTGGGGCGGTTATCGGATTAAGCGACCATTTTATAGGGAAGTTAATGTCCCCGGCAGCTTATGTCTTAGGGGCTAGGGTGTTTGAGAAACACTTTACTTTACATAAATGGTGGAAAGGCACTGACCAGTCTTTTTCCTTAGAGCCGGATGATATGAGAAAATTAGTACGAGATTTGGAAAATGTGCGCCAGGCCATGAAAGAAGGGAAGTTTTTACTTGACTGTGAACGGAATCCCCTTTTTAAGATGGGTAAAAAGCTTGTACTTTCACGGGAAATCTCAATCGGTGAAATTCTTACCGCAAGCGATGTAAAAATCGTCTCTCCAAATGACGGTATTCCACCGTACGAACTTGACTTGATTCTAGGACATAAGTTAAACTGTAATGTAGGAGTGGATGATTCTATCCACTGGGATTATATTGAATAAAGTTTTATAAAAGGTATGGTGTTATAGAATAAAGATAGGGAGACTTTATGAACTTATTTTCTTTAGAGGATAAAGTTGCTTTAGTCACAGGTGGTAAAGGTCTTTTAGCTCCTATTTGGAAAGAGACACTAGAAAATGCTGGTGCTGAAGTTACCATGTTTGACCTACCTGAATATGATGTAACTAGCAGGGAACAATTATTTGAATTCGCTAAGACTTACACTCCAGATATTATCGTAAATAACGCAGCTATTGACAATCCGCCCACTTCAAAAGCTACATTCTTTGGTAACGCTAAAGAGATTATAGACGTTAACTTACTGGGTGCTTTGAATGTTTGCGAAGTATTTATCCCCAAGATGATAGAAAAAGGCGGGGGAGTTATTGTAAACATCGGGAGTATCCAGGGATGGTTAGCGGCAGACCACAGGAATTATGTAGGAGACTTTCAAAAACCGTTCGGATACAACGCTAGTAAATGGGCTTTACGCGGACTCGCCAAATCAATCACAGTACAGTATGGCAGATACAATATTCGTTGCGTTACACCTTCCTTTAGTGCTTACGATGGGGGTAAACTAGACCCTGTATTTCTACAAAAGTTCTTAAAGAATGTTCCTCTTAATAGGTGTATCTCAAAAGAAAGTATGCAGATGACGCTTTTATATTCAGTTTGTTGTCCTGAACTCGCAGGTGCAGATTGGTTAGTAGACGCCGGATATTCTTGTTGGTAAAATATTTATTACAAATCTATTGACTTCTAATTGTTTATCTTCTATAATAAAAAGAAAGTCAAAGGAAAATAGATGATTAATCAAATTATAGAGAGTCAAAAAAGTTATTTTGATGATTTAATGAGTGATACACTTAAAATTGTCACCGGGGATACTGATTATAAAAAGAGTGAATTAGCTATTAATAATATTTATAAGGCTATGGGAGAGAAAAAGCCTAAAATATTTCATTTTACCTCCCCGTTTATAGCTATTTTGGCAAGTTGTTTATTGCGACAAAAAGACACTCAACTGGACAATCAACTGGACAATCAACTGCGCAATCAACTGGACAATCAACTGGACACTCAACTGGATACTCAACTGCGCAATCAACTGGACAATCAACTGGACACTCAACTGGACAATCAACTGCGCAATCAACTGGGCAATCAACTGTACACTCAACTGTACACTCAACTGGACAATCAACTGTACACTCAACTGCGCAATCAATTGGACACTCAACTGGGCACTCAACTGTACACTCAACTGGGCACTCAACTGTACACTCAACTGTACACTCAACTGGGCACTCAACTGTACAATCAACTGGACAATCATTATCAAGTGTTTTGGTGGTCATATTGGGCTTGTCTTTATAATTTC
>ERZ1292632.4079-Hain-H43-01um-R2-4079-length-10702-cov-5_pt1 | contig 10702 bp, 10 predicted proteins | sample MGYA00564407_ERZ1292632 | MGnify/ENA primary metagenome ERZ1292632 (study PRJEB36523, sample SAMEA6512637) | groundwater metagenome | collected 2019-01-08 | study: AquaDiva: Metagenomics assemblies of 32 groundwater samples | reverse complement strand
TACTGCTCCGCAGTCAATACATGGTCTGACTTTGGGGGGGGCGCGGCAACGAGTGGGGATAGCGCCACAGCATTCTTCTCGTCCGGCATCCTCGAATCATCTATCGGTGGCACCGGGAACGGATTTACGAAGTTTACTGGCCCGACAACTTCCGAGAAAACCTTCACCTTGCCTGATGCCCGCGCCACGCTGGAATATCAAGCCAACAAGAACGCGGCCAGTGGGTATGCAGGACTGACAGCGGGAACCCTGCTCAATATCGCACAGGGGCAGGAAGTTTGGGCGGTGACGGACCTCTCGACCTATGCCACGGTGAGCGGCACCGGCACCCAGGCGATATTGTCAACAATTACGACCCCTGCGAGCAATCAAGTGCTGACGTGGAACGGGACCAACTGGATCAACCAAGACCCAGGGGGTACGGCCCACAACGTTCTGAGCGCAACCCATACCGATACGGTCGCGGCATCAGCAGTGCTGGGTGATATGCTCTATGGCAACGTGACCCCGGCATGGACGAAGCTCCCGGGGAACATCACGACGACTAAGCAGTTTCTTACGCAGACGGGGACCGGGGCAGTCTCGGCAGTCCCGGCATGGGGCACGATTGCCGATGGGGATATCCCGGCCACTCTGACCAGAGATAGCGAAATCAACGTCCAGGGAACCGCGAATCAGATCACTTCCAGCGGTTCAGGCGTCGCGCCCGTGTTGGCACTGGCCGACCCGCTAACCTTTCCCGGCAACCTGATCGGCACGCAGAAGGCGAACGGCGATACGTTCTTTCAAGGCACCCGGTTTACTGATACGGCCCCCACCGGAAACTTCATCAACTTCCGCAACGCAGCCTTGGCAACAGTCTTCAAGGTGGACATTACTGGGGCTGTGACTTCGGGAAGTTCGACCGAGGCGGGTGTCCTCAGTTTGGGTGGGGCTTCTTCCACTACACCGTCAAGCGTTGCGGTTTTTGGTGGGGATGGGGCCGCAAACGCCGAAGCCCCTTGCATTCGCCTAGTTCCTTCACCGGTTGGGACGGGCGACGATACGTGGGCTTGCCCCGGCTCGACAGGCGGGAACTTGGCGCTGGTTTCCGCGCAGCCCGTGGCCGATCCTGCCGCCGCTGACCTAGTGGTGAAGCGCGGCGACACGGTAACGCTCACCGGCAAAACCCTGGCGGCGGCAGACAACGTGATCGAGGCGGACACAGGCGATTCGGCTACAGCATTCTTTGCTGCGGGTGCGGTGGAAGAGGCGCGCATTGATGCCGCAATCGCCCGCGATTCGGAAATCACTCTGACCAACCTAGCCGGTGGGACGGCGGGAGCGAATTCCTACGACTTGGGCGCAGCGACCATGACCCGCGTGGAGACCGCTACGGGAGTGCCTCTGGCCGCCGAGTGTGACGCGGCGGCTGAGGTGGGCAGCGTGCGGATGCGCTCCGATGCCAACGCCGCCAATGCCAGCCACTATGTTTGTTCACAGACTTCCGTCACCCCGACGTTTGCCTGGGAATTGACGCAAGGCGCGGCGGGCGGCGGGGACAACGTTTCGGTGAACGGTGCTGCAGCGACGAATGCGGACTTTGATGACGCGACGCCTGCCGCACCTGCGAATAATTACAACGTGAAATTTCAGAAGGACGCGCTCGATCCGACGAATATTTCAGCCTACGTCGATCCCAGCTTGTTTGTGAATCCCACTTGGGCAGCAGGAGCTACGGCAACTTGGACATTCAATGTGGGTGTGACTGATCCGGTGGTTACCTTCTCGACGGGCAACGTCGCGTTCTCCGGGGCCACAACTTATACGTTTGAGGGCGGAGCGACTGACCCGGTGTGGACGCCTGGCAACTCGATCATGAACCTCTCGACTGGCACGCTTCAGCAGGCCGGGACGGCGGTTGGACTGACCAGCGCCATTGGAAGCACCGGCACGGCGCCGAACTGGGCCACCCAGACATTGAACATTCCCCTTGCGGTTACGGCCAGCGTGACGGCGGGGCTGATCTCGAAGACCGAATACGATACCTTCAACGCCAAACAGGCCGCGCTTAACACGGTCGAGTCGGCCACCATTGGCGCAGGCGCGGGAGCAACCGTAACTCTCACCGGCAATGTGAGTGGCACTGATTCAGTTATCACCTTGGGGAGCTCGTCGGTGGACATCACCACTGGAACTCTCAAGGAAGGCGGGGTGAGCGTTTCGCTTCCAGCGCGCTCTGAAACATTGACGGAGAAAACCCTAAACGTCGAGAGTTCAAACAACCTCATCACCACCGTAAGCAAAATCTGGATCGACGCGGCAGCATGCGTGGCGGGCACAGCGGCGAGCAATTGGGATATGCCGGACGGCGCGGGAGACGCTCAGCCTACGGCAGCCTGCAATGATACGGGCACGATTCAGCGACCAACGCTTTCCTTTGATGGAGCAGCCGTAAACGGAGTCGAACGCAACTTCAAACTGCCTTCGGATTGGACGGGGAACATCGACATCGACATTCACTACCTCTCGACCGTAGCCTTTCCAGCGGGCAACGTCGAGTGGGAGATTCAGACGATTTGCCGGGCGGTAGGCGAGACTTGGGATGCGGCATTCAACGCGGCGCAGACGATCACCGACGCACAGGTAGCACAGAACACCATCAACAGCGCCGTACAAGCCACGCTGACGACTACCACTTGCGCGGCGAGTGAGGACTTCTCGCTCCGCATCTGGCGAGATGGGACGAATGACACTTCCAACGACGTGGCGCTGATGCTGGGCGCGGAAATCAGCATCAGAAGGGCGCAATGAAGCACCTACCTCTCATTCTCGCGGCATGGCTGATGCTGGCGGCTCCGGCATGGGCCAATCGGCTCTGCACGAGCGGGTATGAAACTAATAATTTCCAGCAAACAGAGTGGAATTTCAGCAGCGGCGCTGGGCTCTCGATTCAAACCGCTACGGTCCATTCGGGGACCTATGCTGCGCGAATCAACCAGACCACGGCCGTGGCGTATGCTCGATGTGCTTTCCCTTCGAAAACCACAGGGTCGGTCTTTGCGCGCGAATTCAAATACTTCACCACGCCCCCGAATGCCGGAGCCAGCTTGATCGCCATCAGTTCGGGCGGCGCCGAAAACTCTGTTCGCTACGTCATCTCGGGAACAACCTGGCAGATTACGTCCGTGGGTGGGGGAACGTCTACCGGAACGACAGTGCTCAACGCTGGCGAGTGGTATCGCTTTGAATTGCGCGTCCTGCTCTCGGACACGGTCGGAGAGGTTGAGGGCAACCTCTACAGCGATATGAGTACGACGCCGCTCGAAACATTGAACCTGACTAATCAGGATACGATTCCGACCAACATCCAACAAGTCTATTTCGGATCTTTTGGAGCGACCAACACTACCGACCTTTACATGGACGACATCGCGGTGAACAACGAGGCCGGAACCTTCCAAACTTCCTGGCCGGGGCCGGGGAAGATCGCGCTGACCAAGCCTGCGTCCGATGACACGGTTTTGTGGACAAAGACCGGGGCGAATTGTTCTGCAACGACCAACACAGACTGCGTAGACGATGTGCCCGGCACGCCCGATGACGTGAGCGGCTACAACATGAGCGCCACGGCCAACCAGGAAGACCGGCTGAACACGACCACGCTGCCCGCTGAAGTCCCTTCGGACGCGGACATGATCCTGCTCGATGTTTACGACCGCTGGGATGGCAATGGGAGCACGGGGACGCGCACAGGACGCCACCTGATTTGGGATGAAGCGAGCGCACAGACCAATGGACCGACCCATGCGCGCTGTGACGGGGAGGCGGGGAATTGGAGCATTGCAAATAGCGCCCAGCATTCCGTGTTCGATCTTGGAACGCGCACGAAGGCGAACGTCGAATCGTTTGACCTTGGCTACGAGCCGATTAACTCTGCCGAGTGCCGCGTCACGGCCCTCTGGGGCAACGTCGAGTGGAAGGCGGCGGCTGTCGTGACGGGGATGAAGAGGAGGGCCATTGTATTTGACTAAAGGCATTCTCGTAATCCTCCTTACGGCTTCGCTCGCCTGGAGCCAGCAGGTAACGCTTTCCGGTCAGTTCTCGCTGACGGGCCAAAGGAGCACTTCGCCTTACACGATTCTGTACTCTACCGATTTCGAGTCGGAAGAAGCTGATCTGGTTCCGACTTGGGACTACAACCTCGATGTGGTCAATGCCACTCGCCAGAGCACCATCAAGCACGCCGGAACCTATGCCGGGCAATTTCACTTTATCGCTGCCGCCGATGACAACCTCTGGGTTTCCAAACTGATCTCGCCAGCGGTCTACCACGTTTTCATGCGCGGCTACCTCTATATGAAGACCCCGGAAGGCGGTTTAGACACGGTAATCATTCAGAGGAAGCTGACATGGGTTAGCGACGCGACCTCCGCAGACGGGAGCGGTGATACCCATGCCACGTTGCTCAATAGCTACACGGGAACGGGTGGAAGCCCCACTCCGACGCAAATCTACCTTATGGTGCTCGGTCAGGGAGCCGCCTGCTATGGCGGGCAGGCGACTGCTTACGACATCGCCATTCTAAGTTGGAATACCTGGTACTCGCTTGAAATCGAGCTTCAGACCAATACGCCTAGCGCCTCACCTCCATATGATGGAATCGTCAGAGTGTGGGTCGATGGCGTTCAGGTTCTCAATCGCACCGATTTCAAGGTTAACGGCAACTGCTCGACGCCGTTCCAGTTTTTCTCTATCGGAAGGCAATTATCGCAAGGTCAGTCCGAAGAGTACCGCTACTGGGATGACGTGAAGGTGAGCACGGGCTACATCGGGCCATAGGGGAAATATGGAAGAATGTAGAGGTTGTGGACAAAAAGTGTCACGATACACTATTCAGTTGACAAAAAATGGCGATAGTGCTATCACGTGCTTGAAGTGTTCTCGTGAGCCAATGGGCTACCAGCCCTTCAAGGCTTATTGGGATATGAACATAGCCGAAAAATCCGTCTTTATTGAAAGCGACCGACAACGTGAACGCCTGATGAGAGAGCAAGGTCTCGAAGTGAGACCTCGTGAGCATCTGGACGACTTAAATCATCGACGGTGGACAAAAGGTCTTCCACCGGTGAGGAAATGACATGCCATTATCTGAGCACTATGGCGGTTCGGGAGAGAAAGTTATGAAGTCGATGATGAAGACCTATAAAAGCAAGAAAACCGCCAAACGGGTTTTTTACGCTACGGAGAAGAAACAAAAGGGTTTGAAGGAACACACAACGGATATGGCTCGCAAGGGTCATCTCCGTATGAAATAGGAGAAACGTGGACAATTTAGACGCGAGCTTTGACAAAGCATTTGACGAGGCTTCTCAGGGGCAGTCGAAAGACCAAGCCCCGCCCGAGCCTACGAAAGAAGCGGAAGCTGCGGTGTCGGCAACGACGACTGAGGAAAAACAGCCGGAACCGGCTCAGTCGTTAGAAGGTTCCGAAGAACTGCTGCCTCTGGAGGAATATGAACGGCTTCGGAAAGACCCCGAGGCGCTCCGCAAGGCTTTGAACAAGGCTTTTACGCAGAAAACTCAGCAACTCGCTGAGCAACGGAAAGCGTTGGAACCTTTTCAGGATTTGGTGAAAGGACTCCAAGAAGACCCGCAAGGAACAATTCGAGCACTGGCCGAAAACCTGGGAATCAAGATCGAACAGGCTGAAACCAAGAAAGAAGTGAAAGACGCAACCGGAGAACTGGTTGCGGAACTGAAACAGAATCTTGGGCCCGATCTCGAATTCCTGGCTGATAAGCTGGCTCCCGCCTTGGAACGCATTACCCAAAGGATTGCCGAACAGACGGTTTCTCAAAAGATTGAACCTCTGGAAAAGCAGACCAAAGAGATGCGAGAAGAGACGGTCAGGCAGCAAATTGATGCCAACCTTGAATTGTTCACCAAAAAGCACCCCGGTTGGGAGAAACATGAATCTGAAATGACGAAAATCGGGGCGCGATTCCAGCCTGTCGCTACGGGTAAAGATGCTCCTTCGTGGATGGAATACATGGAGATTCTTTACAATTTAGCGACCAGGGATGGACGGGATGGAGACATAGCCAAAAAGACTGTGGAGCGCATGACGGAGTCGGCCAAGAAGTCGGAAACCTCAGAGGGCGGAGTTTCGGGGAGTAAGGTCACGAAAGCCGCGCCTAAAGGCAAATCCTTCGATGAAGCGTTTGACGAATCGTGGAGGGATGCGCAGGCAGGCGTAATCTATGACTGAGGTGAAGTATGCCGATTCCATCGAGCTTGACGCTCAACTATGATGCCGTCTTAGCCTCGACCCTGATGAACCTCCACAAGTCGGGGGTTCTATTCGACCAGGTTTCCACCTCGAATGCCTTCTTGTTCAAGCTGATGAAGGTGAACAAGAGCTATACGGGTGGAGCAGAAGGCGAGCGAATGCGTGTCCAGTTGCTCTATGAATTTGGGCCTGGAGACGTATATTCCGGGTTAAACGTAGCCCCATTGGAGCATGCCGCATAATAACGAGGCAAATCGACATGCTCAGTTTTCCACAAATTGCAGCCACGACAAAGAGTTTGGGCATTCTCCCGACTATTGGTTCCCTTGTCGAAAATCGGGATGATATGATCAAGCTCCAAGTGTTCAGTGGTTCCGCAATAGGTACAGACCGAGGACTTCCATTCCCTTCGCTGCCGGGGCGAAAATTGCAGACGGTAACGCCGCTCGGTAGGGGGTTTGTGAAATCTATTCGCTGTGCCTCTCGGAAGGCTTTTAAGCATCTTCTCTCGCTGTTCAGCCCACAGTTTACGCGAGGCTTCCGCAATGCGTTTGCGGGCTTCGTCTGTGTGGCGGTAGCCGAGAGCGCTCTTGTTGCCAACGGCCTTACCCTTTCGAGAGTTGGAAATTCTGAGTTTCGTGTCGGCGCTATGGGAGCGTCCCCAAAAGTTGTTCTTCCTGCCCATCTGGTTTTCTCCCATGCAGGACTTGGAACAATGTTTGGTGCTGCCGATAGCAACAGCCGCAGGAGAGCGATAGAACTGCTTGCCGCACTTGAGGCAGTTGAAATAACCCCCTCTCCTGATGTAAATTCGTGGCATACGACCTCCAATGAAAACGCGGTGAATTCAGGGAAACACTTAGACTCAACACCAGAGTATAAGTCAATCCTGAGCCAAGCGCAAGAAGAAATTCTTGTGAAGGTGCAGAGACTAGCGGTTGCGGCTCCCTCAATGATAGCCAATAATACCGCCACGAGCGCCGCGCCCTACGGGGATGATATAGTCCGAGCTACATGGCGACATGTAGAAGCATGGGTTAAACTCCCTAGCGATAACACAACTGACGACGTTCTCGACACTACCCCCGCTGACGGGATGACCGTTGGGTTCTTCAACTGGGGCCAACTGGCAGTGCAAATTGCCATCTCCGGCAAAGAAGAGCGCGAAAACGCATCATCCGCTACGCGGGTCTTTGACCTCCTGAAGGGTAAGACCAAACAGGCAACGCTGAAATCACAAGATTTGTTTGCCCGCGCCTTGATGCAAGGTAATGGGCCAAACAGCGCGACTGCCATTACCACTGCCTATACTTCCAACACTAACGGTGCGGTATTTATCGACCCCCTGCCGCTTCTGGTTCATGCCACTCCTACCGGCGCAGCCACCGTGGGAAATATCGCTCAGGCTACTTACGCTTGGTGGCAGAATCAGATGACCAATAGCAGTTCATCGAGTTTCGCGGCATTTCTTAAGGAACTCGACCATCTCTACAATCTCTGCACCAAGGGGCCAGGGGGGACACCAGACTTACACCTGGTTGACCAGAATGTATTTGAGTTGTACGTGGCGGCTCTTCGCACCCAGAACCGTTTCGTAGACTACAACAAGGCAGACATCCCCTTTGAGAACGTAGCTTTCCACGGAAAGCCCGTAACTTGGGATGAGTATGTCCCTGATGTGGCCAATGGAACGATTACTTCGATCCCGGTGGCGGCGAGTGGCACATGGTATATGCTCAACACTCAATTCTTCCAGATCAAGCATTTCTTGGATTTCGAGCCTACACCTTTTACGAAGCCTGAAAACCAAGATGCGAAAGTGGCTCACATCCTATGGCATGGCGGTATCGGAGTATCGAATCGCCGGAAGCATGGGGTGATGAAGTCGATTGACACAACGACTTCGAGCTAGACTTATCCCTGAAATGGGTAGGGGGATGGGTCTAGCCATCCCCTTCCCGACAACAAAACGGTCCCGCCAAGGCGGGGCGTCAGTCACAAACGTTCGAGGAGGGCAGTATGATCTTTCAAAGAATCAATCGAACCGATGCGGAGAAAGTCTTCGTGATCGGCTACAACTCCTACGCAACTGCCGCAATTACCAACGGGCAGGTAGTTAACTGGGATTTCATTACCGATGCTGATGGCGTGGGAGTCACAATGCCATTGGCTCGGGCAACCAATCAAGGCTTTGCCACAGCCGGGATTGTGGCGTCAGCCAGCATTGCCGCTGGCGACTATGGGTTGATCCAGGTCTATGGCCGCCATACCGCAACGCGGGTTCGCGGTGTGACAAGCGGTGGAGTGGTAGCAACTCCGGGAATGCCGCTGGCAGCGAACGCTGCGGGCTCGGTATTCTGCCTGGAAACCTTTGCCACCCACTTTACGGGTGTTCACATTTGGCCGTGCGCGTTCATGCTGTCTACCCTGACAAACCAGTGGACCACCGTGGCCAAGAATGTATTCGTGAAGGCGCTGTAGTGTTCAAGCCGGGGCTGAGTTGCTTCGGCCCCGGTGATTCTAAAATCAGGAGATGATTGCCGATGGTTCCTGAAATCGGACGCCAAGAGGGGAAGTATGTACCAAGGTATTACGAATCTTTGGGCAGGGGCCACGACTACCTGATGCGCTGCAAGGATTGCAAGAAACTCGTCTTATTTCGAGACTTATCTTCCAAGGGATGCTGCTCTTGCGGGAATAAGAGGGTTTCCGAAGTCACCACCTTGACGCTTTGGGAATGGATTCGCATTCGTTTGGGCCTTCTGCGGTTTCCTGACCGCGACAAGTTTCTCAAGGAGTTCAACCGTGGCTGAGAAACCAAAAATCTTTCTTGGTGTTCCCTGCTATGGGAATGTAGATTCTGCGATCCTGGAAGACTGGATGCGCTTTGCCTACCACTGTGGACGCAGAATGCCCCAGTACGACTTCTTGCTGGGGATTAAAACTAAAAGCGAGCAGTTCCGGGCGCGTAACGCCATTGTCGAAGCGGCTCTTCAGGCAAATGCTGATTGGCTCCTCATGCTAGATGACGATATGGTGATCAATCCCTATGTGACATCTGGGCCAACAGAAGAATATGGGTTTCTCGATAAACTCATCAGGCACGATAAGGATGTTTGCGGGGCGCTCTACTGGCAGCGAGGTGGAAACTGCGAGCCGGTGTTGATGTACAAAGTCAATGAGGCGGGGTACCGATTTCTTCGGGATGACGAAGTGACCCAGGGATTGCAGAAAGTAGATGTGGCGGGAGGCGGGTGCCTGCTGGTTAAGATGCGGATATTCGACAAGATCAAGCCCCCTTATTTCTCACCCGAGTACAAATGGAGTACGGACATTCAGTTGTGCAGGCAGGCGACAGAGGCGGGATTTGAGGTATGGGCGGACACCTCGATAGAATTGGGACACATTAAGAACGACCGCCTGATTGTTACCAGTATGAACCGCAGGCAACTCATGTTGGATAACGGGGTTCCTGGTGAAGCGAAGAAAACCATGATTACCGCCGATATCTATGGCCGACTGATTTCTGATGTCTGTGAGTATACAGGAAAGCCCGGTGTTGACGCCATATACCAAGACGCACAGGATTTCCTGAAGTTGCGTCAAGCCTCTGGATTGAATGACGCTGATTGGTATAGGAAATTCCCCAAGGAGCGGATATGCCGTCAGGTCTGGTATAACACTGGAAACGCGCAGAAAAAGCAGATGACAGAATTCATTTTAGGCAGCGCAGAAACAGTCAAGAATAAACTCAAAGTGCTTGACTTTGGCTGTGGGATTGGCATCACCGCATTTACTTTTGCCGAGAAGGGCCATGAAGTTACGGCGCTGGACATTCGCGGTACAGGAACATTGGAATTCCTGAAATGGAGAGCGGCAAAACATAATGTTCCCATCCATTTCGTCGAATCGGAAGGCGGGCCTCCAGACCTTAATGGTGACCGGTTTGATGCAATTATCGCTATGGATTCCATCGAACATATCGCGGAGTGGAAGAAAACAGTTTTGGAATTGGCCCGCTGCCTCAAGCCCCAAGGCATTCTCTTTTCCAACAATGGAATCCTAGAAGACAATCTTCATCCAGAGCATTATGCTATCGACAACAAGGACTTCATCTCAACCTGTATGGAGGGGGGGGTGATGCCCATTAACCCCATAACTTACATGAAAAGGCCGAACACGGAGGAAAAATCGAATGCCTAGAAAGCCAATTGATTCCAGGGAATGCTTTTACGATACGGTTCAGGACGGCACATTCCGAGATTTAGATTGGAATGTAGTAGGTACGGAATTGGGCGTCATGGTTGAACCACGCTCAATTTCCGCCGTGCCCATAGGGACATCAATCGTCCAAGTGGATGTTATCGACACAACTTTCAATCGTCGGTCTCCAATGGATGAAGATGCCTTTATTCGGCTCCACGGCACCGGC
>ERZ1292632.4078-Hain-H43-01um-R2-4078-length-10703-cov-5_pt1 | contig 10703 bp, 8 predicted proteins | sample MGYA00564407_ERZ1292632 | MGnify/ENA primary metagenome ERZ1292632 (study PRJEB36523, sample SAMEA6512637) | groundwater metagenome | collected 2019-01-08 | study: AquaDiva: Metagenomics assemblies of 32 groundwater samples | reverse complement strand
CCAATGAGCAGAAATGTTATGGATTCATTCAAAGATAAAAAAGTTCCTAAAATAAAAAGAAATTTATTTTCAATATAGGGGCGCATAAATTAAACAGTATTTTGATAAAGAGAATGATTTAGTCTTATTGTTGAATAAGTACAAAGAACAATTGGACTTTAAATCAGAAGAATATGAAAACATAGAGGCTTTCGTAAAAGACAAGCCTCTTGTTATTTCAACTAAGATTGATGGAGTTCTTAATGGACTTAGTTATTCTGAGGGTAAAGCTTATTTTGCAACACGTGAGGGGCGTATAACAGAAGAATTACCAGTAACAAAAGAGATTTCTAAGTTATTGGGCAGTAAGCAAGAAACAATTTTATTTGGTGAACTGTATGGTGTAGATGCTGATGGCAAGGAATTGCCTCTAAATGAAACCGTATCTATTACGAGAAAACCTAAATCATCAGAAGATGAGAACAGAATTAAATTTGGCGTATTTGACATATATAAATATGACGGTAAATTAGTAGAAGAAAACGACTACTGGAAAAGACTATTACTTATCCAAGAATTATTTGAAAACGGAACTTTAGTGCATCCCGTGTACGCCAAAAACGAAGACGGCTCTTCTGCTATTAAATCAATGTGGGAAGAAGAGGTAATAGGCAAAGGGCACGAAGGCATAGTATTGCATATAGAAGGTGATACAGTAAAGATTAAGCCCACTAAATCAGTAGACGCTTTAGTTATTGCAGTAAAACCTAATTTAGAAAAAGGTTTTATAAGCTCACTATTTTTAGCATTAATGGATAAAGATGGTGTATACAGAAGTACCTCCTTTGTTGGTACTGGTTTAAAAGAAGAAGAGCGTATTGAGTGGCTTACTTACGCTAATGAAAATAGAGCTATAGCACCTAATCACGATGAACTTATATGGATTGATATAAGTAAAACTCCTCGCATTGTTGAGGTAGACTATGAACGCCCTATTGTAAAAGAAACAGAAAGTTTTGAATTCGCGAATGGCGAATGGAAACAATTAGAAGAAGAAAGACTATCTGCTACATTAATTAAACCTAGATTTATCAGACTGCGCGAAGACAAAAAAGTAAATGAAAATGATTTACGCTTAATACAAATCCCTGATTTAGAAAAAGAATTAACTAAAAAATCATTTAGCTTAGATGCATATAAATTACAAGATATTTTAGGTAAATATTATGGTCGATTTGATACAGAAAATACATTATCTTTTATTATAAATCAGGCCAAGGATATCATAAACCTAGAATTATCTGGAGTTGACATTTTAACTAAGTTAAATAGTTTTATCGCAACCAGTACATGGGACCCGACGCTGTTAGCCGCCACGCTAAAGTTGTACAAAAGCACTAAGCCTGAAGAATTTGATAGACAACTCTTGCCTGAGCAAAGAAAAGAACTTTTAGCTTGGGCTGAGAATATTTTACAGCAATACGATACACAGACTAAAAAATCATTTAAGATAGAAGCATATAAATTGTATGATATTATATCAAATTTTTATAGGAAAGAATTAATAAAGCAACAACAGATAGACGATTCAGAACTACCAGAAATAGATATGGCAACAATATTAGCTGAGACCAACTATAATATTAAAGCTAATTTGCTTGGTTATGGGTTACCTAAAATAAATAATTTTATACGTCTGTATGACAATGACCCAGTTGTGGCAGCCGCCCATCTGAAGTTTTATAGGTTTGTAAAACCTGTAGAATTTTCTGCGTTATTTAGTACTGAGAATGAGAAAGAATTATTGGATTGGGCCGAGAATACTTTACAACAACCCGGTACTCTAGTTAAAAAATCATTTAAAGTTATAGCTAGATACGACTACTCTGCTATCAAAGAACACGAAGATTACCATAAAAATAAAGGCGAAGGTAAACCTAAATGGCTATATGAGTACATGGATAGGGCCATACCAGACTGGCCGTTAGGAGTAGGCATAACATGTAATTTAGATTTAAGTACATTCCATATATCATTTAATGATTTAATTACTAATTTAGATAAGCTAGAATTCACTAATTATGATGTTCTTAAAACTGATATAGACAGAATAAATGCCATAGGTGAAGTAAATGCAAAGAGGCTGTCACCCGCTGGAGGTAAGTTATCCACAATATCAGAGTTTACTAAAGAGGACTACAAATACGTAAAATCATTTAAATTACAAGCTTATTATCCTAAGCACCCCAATACTATAATTTTTCCTAAAAGTGAGTTTGTACGTTACCCCCTCACAGAATCGTCTGTATGGCAGTACTATGATAAAGTAAAAGATAAGATTATACAACAAACACGCGGTAAAAATGTATTACTATATCTTAGAGTTAACGGGGATATACTAAAGCGTAAGCATGATGGTGTAGTTAGGATAGATAATTATAATGATTTCAATAGACTAAATTCAGGAAGATTAGTAGAGATACACGTAGAATCGTGCCAAGAGAAAAGAGATACGTGTCTTACTGATGTTATATTTTGTGATATAGACCCCAAAGAAAATTTTGGATGGAAAGAAACTAAAGAAGTAGCTAAGAAAGTATACAATATATTTAACAAAGATTCTAATGTAAAAAAGGTAACAATGAAATACAGCGGTGGGCGCGGGCTCCACATTTTTGGACATTTACGTGAATCCTGGGAAGTAGATAGAGCACGCGAGTATACAAAAAGCTTGCTTAGATCTTTAGAAAATGATAAAATAAAGTTAGGTATTGTACGTGAACAAGATATGCTACGTTTAGATACTACTCTACTAAAAAGACGTGGATCTTTGCGCGCAGCATACTCATTGAATAAAACTACAGGGTTAGTAGCAGTTCCTATTGACATCAAAACATTGGGTAGTTTTGAAAAGAAAGATGCTACTATTAAAAAAGTTTTAGAGAAACTGGGCGTGAGCAAAAAATCATTTAAGTTATTGTCTTATAAGTTACAGGATATATTAGGTGATTACTACAAGACGGATATGACATTTAATAGATTAGAATCAATTATTGATAGTACCGAGGGTTTACTAAAGTCCCAATTCATGCACAAGGATATTCAAAAGGCTATTGAAGATATAGCCAGAGACTGGCTTCCAAAGGATGTTTTGGCAGCACAACTTAAACTATACAAAAATACTAATCCAGATCAGTTTTCAAGATTCTTTACTCCCGAACGAGAAAAAATACTTTTATATTGGGCAGAGAGTACTCTAAGACAGTATGATCAGAAATCAAAAAAATCATTTAAACTATGCGCAGATGAGGTGATCGCCGGTAAGTGGGGAGTACACCAAGATGAAATAGAAGTAACTGAAATGAGGTTATCTCATGAAAAATGGTTTGGTGACTATTTGAGATGGCCTAATATAGGTAGGGCTTATGATAGAATAACAAGGGGAGTCTTTATTATAACTCCCGAAAAAGTTTTGCAAATCAGGATATATAAAGATACAGGTATTCCTGATGAAGCTTTAGATAAATCAAATAGATTATTGGATAAAATAGGGCATAGAAATGAGTATAAAAAAGTAGAATTCTATATGGTTGACAATTACTCTAGTAGTAGAGTAGCTATTAAATTTATTATAAGCAGAAATGCGTCAATTTTAGACTATCCTAAGCCGGGATTAGAACCTAAAGTATGGAATTTTGATGGCACTATAAATGTTAATGTAAAATCTCAAATATTAAATAAATTAAACAAATTTATAGACTCACAAGGATATAGCGCCAAAGAAATTATAAATAAAATTTATGTAGTGGGTAGTCTAACATCTTATCAATATAATAAATTAACAGATTTAGACATACATATTTATTTAAATTTACAAAATATGCTGGGCATATTTCAAGGTGATGAGGCTGATTTAATTGAGCTTATAGATAAGAGTTGGCGTAAGACATTAAATAAAGCAGAATCTGAGAATATAGGAGGAACCCAGCACCCGTTAGAATTTTATTTCGAAATACCGGAAGATTTATCAGTAGCGCCCTCAGATGGTGTTTATGATTTATTAAATGATACATGGATAAAAGAACCTAAAGTTATTACTGTGGATTTTGCTGTAGAGAAAATATATCCGGAAATAATAAATAATGCTAAAGAAATTGCTAAAGAATTAGATATACAAATAGGTGAGTTAAAACGAGATGTTACTGATGCGGAAATGATTAAGGATTTAATTGACTACTTATCCGAAGAGCAAAAAGGACTTTTTGTAGAAAAACTAAATACTAAGATAGAGGAAATAGATAATAATATTGTAGACTTACTCAAAGTAGAACAGAACATCAGTGATAAACGCCACGAAGATTACGCTTGGGATAGTGAAGGAAATATTTTATTTAAGTATTTGCAACGCTTTGGATATGTTGGTTTGCTAAAATCTATTGAAAAAGCTATAGGAAATGATAAGAAGTTTGATACAGATGACATAGAAAATACACAAAGAGTTTTGAGTCCTATTAAGAGTTTTAGGTTGAATGCTTATAAATTATATTTAGACGATGAAAGATTTCCTAAATCTGAAGGATGGAATATAGTAAGAACTCTCCCTGAATTTATAAGCATTATTCAGGAAAGAGGGTTACCAACAGAAATAAGTTTCGATCATGATTTAGGTCCGGTAGAAACTGGTTATATGGCCGCCAAGTGGTTAGTTGATAACGAGTACGACTTGCGGAAGATAAGTATCAATGTTCATAGTGCTAATCCTATTGGAAGAGACAATATATACGGAATAATTAATTCCTGGAATAATTTTTTGGATAAGAAAAAAAACGCAATTAAATTATCCGCATTCACCCCAGATCCCAACTCCACTGAGAATGAAATGAGATGGCGTTTAATAGATCCTCAAGCCTTTGATAAAGATAGTTTTAGAAGATGGTCTGAGTGGGCTGGAGTAAAAGCTCCCGAAGGTATTACGTTTTTGGTGGGTGATTTAAAAAAAGAAAAGAAGAAAGCCCTACAAGCTATACGTTTTGATAAAGCCTCGTGGCTGGGGAAAGACGCCGGTAAATTCTGGAATAAAGTAAAAAATAAAAAAGGATTCGAAAAAACTTGGGAGTGGTGATATGTTTAGTTCAGAAGAAGAGAAATTGGTTAATTTGGCGTCTATAACTTTACCCCTGTCTAACCCTATAACAGAAGAATTAGAATCTTATGTTTTAGATTACGACGGTAAAAACTTTATTATTTTTGAGCCTCGTGAAACAGAAGAAAAAGAATTTAAATTAGAATTATCTGAAAATGATTTTATAAACTATTTAAAAGAAAAAGGAGAAGATCCTTTTACAGCACAGGAAATTGCAGATAATCTTAAAGAAGAAAAAAAGATGGCTTCTTTACTTAAATTAGCCAAACAAGAGAATATTTCATTTGATACTACCGCTCATCTAAGAATATGGGTGGATATAACAGATTTAGAGTATGAAAAAGATATAGAGGATATAAAAAAGACGACAGTATCTCTAGACGAAAAAATTAAATTAGCTAAAGAGTTTGCTAAGTCAATAGCTATGAAAAATGTATATGAGAGAGTTGTTGATATTATAGAGTTAGGAGAATTACAAGAAACCTATGATCGTATAGATTGGATTAGTTTACTTGAAACAGAAGAATAAAATATAAGTTAAAGGAAGTGTATGTTCGAACATAGATGTAAGTTATGTAAATTAGGCAAGGCCGATAAGTCGTCATTAATAAAAATACATAATTTACGATTTAAAGAAGATGTTCCTTTACGCATGATGGAAGAAAAAGTAAAGGAGATTATTACTACACACGAAAGTGAAGAAGTGCGTGCTATGGAGCCACCTTCTTACGTAGCTATTTCGTTACATTTTGCTAAGCATACCACCCCAAGATTACAAGCAAAATACAAAACACAAGCGGCACTTCCAGCATTAATGAAAGCTGCCAGAAGAGAACTAGGAACAGCCCCAGAGATAGAAGTAGAGTTAAAGAAAATAGAGAACGAAAAGTTTAAACCTTACGAAGATTTGTCAAAGCTGTATAATTTAATGCAAAATCGTTTTAATGATTTTGATACATCACAAGGCGGTAGAATAGATTTAGGTCTACCCGGTGAAAAAGGTAACCTAGAAGGTTATGTGCAATTATCTAAGTGGCTTCGTGATACTGTTGCTGAACTAAATAAGATAAGACAATCTGAACAATTAGCCAAGAATATGGTGCATTTTGCTCTTATGCAGTATTCTAAGGCTATTATTGAATCTACTATGGCAGAATTAGAAATGTTGCGTAAGCAATTAGCATCACATGTTAGAGACGGCTTAATTGTAGACGATATTATTGATACCCTTCAAAATAACTTTGCTGTAGCGTTAACCAAGAGTGCCGATGGTACATTGAAGAAAACAGAGCTACAGTTTAATCTGAATTAATTATGGATTTAAAATGTTTTAAATATGAGGGGCGTAATTTTGTAATATTAACTGACTATCCGGTATATCATTTTTTTATTTATAAATATCCTCCTACAGATGGCGACTCAGATAAATATACTACTTGTTTATTAGATTTATTAGATTATATTCTTGATTGGTCTGACTTATATTTAGAGGATTGCTTACAATTGATGAAATTAAAAGAAGAAATAAATGGCTAGGCCAAAAAAAGAAGCTCCAAAAATTCAAATAAATAATAATCTTTCTCTTAATGATATTACCTCTGACATTACTGACTTAGTTAGTAAGCACGTAATAGCAGGAGAGAGAATTGATTGGAATGATGATAAGTTACAAGGCAACGAAGAATCTATAGCAAGAAAAATAGATATAGATTTTACACATCGAGCACCTAATATTATTGAATGGAGTACAAGTAATAAGTTTTTAAATCAACCATCTTTGTTCGACTATAAAAGGCAGTATCAAACACTAAGAGATCTGTTTCAATTACGGTGCCCATTATGTAACAAAATAGATCGGGCCTCTATAGATTGTTGGGACAAAAGTAAAGAATATTTGGAATCTGAAAATTTACTTACTTGGTCGCACAGGCACCAAGATGATGTATGCCCCTCATGTAATACAACTCGCAGAGAATTTGAAGTAGATGGTATATTTAAAAGATATCATACTTTTATTGCATGCGTAGGTATGCGTTCTGGCAAAAGTGTTATGGCAGGAACTTACTTAGGCACATATATAGAGCATTTAATTATCACACTACAAGATCCCGCAGTGTACTTCAATCAGATACCTGGTCAGCCGTTTGAGGTGGCTTTTACCGCGACTACAGAAGTACAGGCCGAAGGTACCATTTATGCTAACTATAGAGCAGCAAGAGACAGGTCTCCTTGGATACAATCTTATATAGAGTTCTTGGGGCAAGAAGAGAAACGCAGAGGCCTGTTTAAAAATACATTATATAACGAAGTAGCTAAAACTATATACTATAAAGATTTAAATGTAGAATTTAATTCCCTCCATTCCAATTCAGGCTCTCTAGCCGGAAGGACGCGTATATGGGCATCTATAGACGAATTGAGTCGCTTTGAGTCTGTAGTAGGGGAAAGTAGACGCGGAGCTAAAGAAGTCTATAATGTTTTAAATAATTCATTGGCAACTGTGCGCGGTGAAGTATCTAGAAGGGAGCTGCCTTATATATTTGGAATGATGAATGCTGTAAGTTCTCCTATCCATGCTACAGACATGACAATGAAGATGCTTAAGACAGCGAAGAAAGATAAGACAATTTTTGCTGTGCATTATCCGACATGGAGATTTAACCCTAAGAATTCTCGTGAAAGTTTAGAATCATATTTTCAACAAGACCCTATTGGAGCAGAAAGAGACTTTGGTGCTAATCCACCTAATGCTGAAATGCCCTTAATTACAGATGAAGAGCGTTTTAGAAAGTGTATTAACCCAAGCCTAAAACCCAGAGCCACTTTTGAAGATACTACTCCTGTAGATGGCATGGGCAGAATGTATACAGGAAAAATTCTAAAGTATGCTGAGTTTGATAAGTTAACATCTTATTATATAGCAGGCGATGCTGGTAAATCTAAAGATAGTTTTGCATTAGCTTGTGGGCACGGTGAGTATAAAGATGTTCATACACCCAATGGTATAGAAAAGAAGTGGTGCACTATAATTGATTGGGTAATGACAATAAGACCCTCTGTAAAACCACGTAAAACTATATATTATGATTGCATTGTTGACATTATAAATAGATTACGCCAGAGACAGAAAATACAATTAGTAGCATTTGACCATTGGCAGAGTGAATCCATTCTTCAGGATATACGTAATTTTCAAATAGAAACAGAAACATATAACGTAAAAGCCGAAGATTATATGAGATTTGTTATAGATGCTTATGAAGGTAAAGTGCAGATGCTATCTCCAGACAAGGAAGACGAATTCAAAGATCCTTATGCTCCTGATGGTAGGGGCATGACAGATTATGGGCGTGTTATACACGAATTTTTAAATTTAGAAAGAAGTAGTGATTTAAGAACTGTTGACCATCGTAGTGGAGAGCATAACGACAGCGCCGCAGTAGTCATAATGGTTCATAAGAATGTGCAAGACAGCATGATGACCAAAGGTAAAGCAAGCGGTAGGCAGGTGTTGACTATGGCATCCCAAAGCGGTATAATGCCCAGAACTTCTAGAGTAGGCTTTTTTAGGTAAGCATACTTTTTATCTTTATAAGTTTTAGATAGTCTTCTAAATTAATAGTTTCTTTTTTAAGAGCATGCTCTATTATTTCTTTTAGGCTAAATCTTTGGCATGTTATTGTATCTATATTAGCTTCGGATATAACATATTTATATAGCATAGAACTGTATGAACAGGGCAATTTTATTTTAAAGTCAAAAAAATGGAGGTAGTACTTTCTTCTTCCCCAAGGCTCATTAATGATATAGGGTTCTACAAACTCTTTACAAAATTGTCTTGGGCATTTGCTACATTTCATAATATTTATTATGTAAAATTTAATACATAAAGTCAATATCTATTTTTAAAAATTTTTTAAAAGTTTTTATGCTATAATATCCTAGAAAGGATATTATTTCTTGTAAAGTTATACTATAAAATGCCTATCGATAAATTAAGTAGATATCAACGCAAGTTTTTGATGAGTGAATTATACCCATCTAGAATAGATGGTACTTGTAGATGTGGCTGCGGAAAAAAACCAGAGCCCCCACGCAGAGTATGGCATAGTACAGACTGTTACAATAACGCACTAGACAACTACTTTGTTATCAAAGGGGACATAAACACTATACGTAAATTACTGCAAGCCAGAGATAATGGCATATGTAACAATTGTAAAAAGAAAATAAGTAGTTGGCAAGCCGACCATATTATAGAAGTACGCGACGGTGGCGGCGGATGCGGTATAGATAATTTCCAAACACTATGCTTAAAATGTCATAAAATTAAAACACACAGTAGGTAGCGTGATAAAAATAAGTCATACATTTAAAAGTAATAAAGGAAATAGATATTCAAATATTAAATTTGAACACTACTCTAAAAATGATATTGAGAATTTAATACCCAAAGATAATGCAATTCTTATCTCTATCACTGGAACAGCGTCTGATTTTGCTAGCATAAGTACAGGTTTGTATAAAGATATTTTACAAATACGCTTTAGTGACATACAAAAAGATTTCGGTAAGTTTAGAGCATTTACTAAAAATCAAGCACAAGATATTCTAAATTTTGTGGATAAAAATTTAACTGTTAAGTATGTGTACATAAATTGTGAAAGAGGACAAAGCAGATCAGCGGCATGTCATTCGGCGTTAGAGAAGATACAACGATAAATTTATAGATTTTCCTAAAAGCAATATTCATGTTAAGAATATTTTATTAAGCTTAAATAAGGAGTAACAAATGCCAAAGTTTACACCGATATATAATCGAATAGGGGAAAATCTAATAAAAGCCCAGAACTATCTTTACGAGGTAGTGCAAAATAAATTAGATGAAGGTAAAGACCAAACCACTATTATTAAAGAAATAAAAAAAGAATTTGCTCCTAATGAATCCATTCTATGTGATATAGAAAATACATTTTTTAAGAATGCTAACGACCAAAATATAGATACATCTGATATTCCTGAAATAGATTTTAGTAAAGTATCTTATATTAAGAAATTACCTGGAAAAGAAAAATGGAGGGTTTTCTCAGAATCTGGCAAGAATATGGGCACTTTCGATTCAATGGCTAAAGCTAAAAAACATTTAAAAGAAATAGAATTTTTTAAGCTCAAGAAAAAATCTACTAAAAATCCATACAAGAAGTTATCTTACAATGATCTAAATTTACAAGCAGGTAGTGAAGTACAGATAATAAAAGAAGCTATTATAGTTTTTGATAAATTTGAAATAACTTTACCCGAAGGTGCGTTTGGTGTAGTGACAAAAGTAAATCCCATAGTAGCACAGTTTGATATAGATGATATAGGGATATACAATATAGAAACAAATGAAATAGATAAAGAAGTAGTAGAAAAACAATTCCAAGATAAATACGGTCATTACTTTACAGTACAATTAGATGAGGAATTTATTAATCCTGTTTTTGAAATGGACAAAGATAATGCCCCTATTAAGATATGGAATAATAAAAAAGCAGAATATTGGCTTGAGCAAGCTAAACCAGGCGATAAAGTTCAATTA
>ERZ1292632.4077-Hain-H43-01um-R2-4077-length-10704-cov-5_pt1 | contig 10704 bp, 16 predicted proteins | sample MGYA00564407_ERZ1292632 | MGnify/ENA primary metagenome ERZ1292632 (study PRJEB36523, sample SAMEA6512637) | groundwater metagenome | collected 2019-01-08 | study: AquaDiva: Metagenomics assemblies of 32 groundwater samples | reverse complement strand
AGGAGCGGGTTGAGTATATCAAGCGAGCAAAACCCCTGGAGGAACAAGAGCTGCGCTTGAGGCTCTTTAAGCTTATCCCCCCAGACCGCCTTCCACCTGCCTTCGCCAAGGCTAGGGCTGCCTGGTACAAGGCTGGGGCTGCCTACGCCAAGGCTGGGGCTGACTTCGACAAGGCTGAGGCTGCCTGGTACAAGGCTGGGGCTGCCTGGAACAAGGCTAGGGCTGCCTTCGCCAAGGCTAGGGCTGCCTGGAACAAGGCTGGGGCTGCCTGCGACAAGGCTAGGGCTGCCTTCGACAAGGCTGGGGCTGACATTCTTCCTCTCCTTGAGGACCTGCATAGAGAACTATGCCCGAATTGCCCTTTTGATGGCAAGACCATTTTCCCAAACAGGAAGGAGTAGAAATGGCTAAACAGGACAGGTTGCTAAAGGATAAGTTGGGACTTGCTGTCGACCTCGAAGTCCAGGATTCCAAGACCCTGCGCTCTGTGGCAGTGTGGTTGGAGGGGTCATGCACAAGCCACAGACGGGGACGGCTACACATGTTCTGTGAGGATTGTGTGAGAGATTTATATAAAGCCCTACGGCAGGGGCGGTTGCCTGGAGAGAAAGTATGACCATCTGCTACCAGTGTGGGGCAGACTTGAGAGGCAAAATGCACCATTCCGGGGAACGGGGCATGACGTTCTGCTGCGGCTGTGCCCATCCCCCGATGGTGTGCCCGGCACAGTTTACCTCAAGCCCTTATAACGCCGAGCCTGCAAAGGCGTTAAATAACATAGGGGGACTGCCTGGAAAAAAGAATAACCAACCATCGGGACACGAACCTTCAAAGGACACACAATCAACTAAGACAGGCGGGGCTAGCGGGCAGGCGCTAGTCCCTACCCTGGAGGCAGAAAAGGGCAAGGGCGTGATTCCTGAAGGGGAAGTTAGCCAAGAAAAAGAAGGGGGTATAATGCCAGACGAGAAGCCAAAGAGACGGCGCAGGTGGAAGGGGCTGCTGGACTGGGTGCCGATGGAGTTTCGTGCAGGGGAGTGGACTATTACTAAGTTGAAGCCGGGTGAGGTTAATTTATGTGATGGTCACGGCGGCATCGCCGGCGGGCTAATCATCAGGTTTACCTCAATCGAGGAGGCCATGGACTACGCCGAGGGAATCGAGGGGCACCGGCGGAAGTGGGCGGTAAAGGCGGAGCCTAAATAACATAGTATGCTTCGCTGGCAGTCCATCATAAGGGTCAAAGCCTAAGCAAGCCCTCCAAGTGAGTGGCATAGGCAGCCAGCTTTGCAGAAAGGCCTGAGCCTACCGCTTTTTAATGTCGAGCCCGAAGGCTTTCGGCTCAGGCAACTGGGCTTGGCACTCTTGTGAGTAACGAGTATTATGTGCGGGGCATCACCCGCAGCCAAGCCCAGTAGAAAGGAGTAGCGAAAAATGAAAGAGCTATGGTTACTGTTAGAGCTTCTAGCCCTGTGGCTGACCTCAATTGCGCTAGTGGCGTTGATAGTGATGTGGGTTAGAAGAAGAAGAAAGACATGACTGCCCTGAGGGAGCAGATAGCCAAAATCTTAGGACAGCCAGACGATATTATTTGCCCGTGTGATACTTGCCAGAGGATTCCAAAACAAGTAGACAAAATCCTTGCCATCATCAAAGAGGCTGGCTATGTGAAACTGGCAGATAACCAAGGTGATAGCAGCCAAGCCCTAATAGAAAGGAGAAAAACGGTGGTAAATAGCAAAGACTTGCCAGGCGCATTAGGCAGGTTGTCAAAGGCTCATAAAAACAATCCCTTTAATACCGATGGGATAGTATCAATACCCGCATATGAACAGAAGGATTGGCAGAGGATGAAACCACCAACGCCTGTAAACGGCGAGAGCCAAGCCCAGTAGAAAGGAAAGGGAGCATAAGATGCCTTTATGGAATGAGATAGATGTAGGAACAGCTACAACCATTCATATGTGCCTGAATCCATTGGCACTATACCTACTTGTCTGTGGGTGGGAAATACAAACAGTTGTTCTACCTAGATAGGTGAGTGCATCTTATGTTGTGGTATCTACTCATTAACACCCTTATGGTTTATCCTATCGCGGAGCTGAGCAGGTTGATTTATGTTTATTATTTCACGGTAGACCCAAACGTTAAGTTTATCTTTGAGTTTGTTGCGATGTGGGCAGCCTACCTTATAGGCATGATACTTATGGCAGGGAGACTTCGGTAAATGGAGAGTAAAATGAAAGAGCACGGTTTACTTTTCTGCCCAGAGATGATTCGAGCATTCCTAGCTGGGCGCAAGTCCATGACCCGGCGCACCGGGGGGCTGGAAAAAATTAACCAGAATCCTGATGATTGGGTGCAGCCACTTGAATTAGACTGTGCCCCTGGTGTGTGGACATTCCGCAGCAAGTCAAGTGGGAATATAGCAACCGTCAAGTGTCGCTTCGTTGTGGGGGATAGTGTTTACGCAAAAGAGCCGTGGGCGACGATACCTGAGTATGACCACCTCAAGCCGTCAGAATTACCAGATGACGCGCCGATATACTTTGAGGTTGATACTAATACGTTCAAGGATGACCCGCGCCATTACACAATATTTCCAGGCAGAACTCGCTCTGCTATGTTCATGCCCAAACGCTTTGCCCGTATCTGGAGGCCGATAACGGCGGTGGGCTGTGAAAGAGTGCTTTCAATCTCCCCCGAAGATGTGAAACGGGAAGGCTTTGAAAGCCGTCTGGGTTTTCTACTTGCGATAGACCGCTCCTGGGTGTTCAAGCTATCAATTCCAAAGGTGAAGCCATGACGCTCCATTATGATGACACTTCCCAAATCCCGCCTCACCTGATAAAACTGAATCCTGGGCTGTCTGGCAAGCAAGCATCCAAAGCTAAGGGAGGCACCCCAGACGTGCTAGGCGTAGCTAAGGTGCCCAAGCCCCGCAACCACGAGGAAGCCGACTTGGACAGGCAAATCTTAGAGCTAGCGCACCTTTATGGCTACCTGGCTCACCATACCCGCCCAGCATGGACAAAGCAGGGCTACCGGACGCCACTCATGGGCGACACTGGCCTACCCGATTGGGTGTTGGCTAGGAGTGCCAGCCCAGGGCGTGATAAGCGCCTGGTGTTCATTGAGACGAAAAGCAGCACGGGGAAACTCAGCGCCGCCCAGAAGCCATGGTATGACGCGCTAAATAATGCTGGGGCAGAGGTCTACATGGTGAAGCCAGCCGACTGGGACTGGTTAGTGGAGAGGTTGAAATGACACTTCGCTCAAGTGGGGGTTTAAGTCAACTAAACTTTGAAAAACAAAACAAGGTTGAAGTGGCAATAATGAGGCTTAAAGAGTTCGAACCGCCGGAAGGATATTATCTTGCTTTCAGTGGGGGCAAGGATTCTGTAGTCATTCACGACTTAGCAGTGAGGGCAAATATTAAATTTGAGCTACACTACCATGTTACTGGGATAGACCCACCTGAATTAGTGCAATTTATACGTAGATACTATCCTCACGCCATCCACGATATGCCACGAATGTCGTTATTCAAGGCGTTGGGAAACCCTCATGGTTTCCCAACTAGGCAGCATAGGTGGTGCTGCGAATTGCTCAAGGAAACTCATGGGCATGGAAGAATTATTACCGGTATTCGCTGGCAAGAATCGCCTGGAAAACGAGGTAAACGGCGACTTTTTGAAGTATGTAAAACAGATACAACCAAGTTTTACCTGAGTCCGATTATAGATTGGACATCAAAAGACATCTGGACTTACCTGCGGGAGTTTCGATTGCCCTATTGCTATCTTTATGATTTTGGTAGTTCGGGGCAATATAAAGGGGATGGACATTTCAAAAGACTTGGATGTGTCTTATGTCCAATGGTAACGGCTAGACAAACAAGAATGCAACTTGCACAATGGCCTAAATTGGCGGAAGCATGGCACAGGGCTTTCCAGAGGTTCTATGCGCTCGGTTGGGATTCGGTAAAACGGTGGGAGGACGCCGAGGCTATGTGGCAATGGTGGTTAAGCCGTAAAGGCGAGTCTAAGGTAGATAATTGTCAGGGGAGGTTCGTTTGAAATGACCCGAAGCAAAATGAAGCCGAGACTCCTTGACGTTTTCTGCGGAGCCGGCGGATGTTCAGAGGGATACCGCAGGGCGGGCTTCGACCCGTATGGCATTGACAATCGTCCACAGCCGCATTATCCCTTTCACTTTTTACAAATGGATGCGTTAGAGGCTATGGCCGGACTATTGAGAGGTGAGGGCTTGACTTTCAATAATGGGGAAACGCTTTACCTGCAAGATTTTGACGCTTACCACGCTAGTCCGCCGTGCCAGGCATATAGTAGATTGCGTCATCTACCCTGGTTAAAAGGAAAAGTTTATCCCGCTTTGATTGAGGCTACACGAAAACTGCTAATATCCACAGGAAAGCCCTGGGTAATTGAAAATGTAGCCGATGCCCCTTTGGGTATAGAGTTTGGTTCAGTAGTTCTCTGTGGTTGGTCTTTGGCTGAATTGCCAATTTATCGTCATCGTGTCTTTGAATCAAATATCCCCATCCTGGCCCCAGGACATCGACCGCACCCCGCAGTGATTTATCCTGGAGGCCATCTAAACAGGCGATTTTCAAAGTCTGGCGGTATAGGTATTTTCGGATTCACTAAAGGCGTTCCCCGTTCCTATGGCACGTTTGTTTCCGTAGTGGGGCATGATGGTTGCGCTAATTTCCCAAAGGCAAAAGAGGCAATGGGTATTGACTGGATGACAAAATCTGAACTTACTCAGGCAATCCCCCCAGCCTACACCGAACTCATCGGGAAATTCTTGAGGCAAGCGATTTTGGTTGTTGTTGCACAGGCAACGATAGCAACAGTTTTGGAGGGATAGCGAAATGGCAGATGCCAAAATGAATTACAAAGATACACTATTGGATTTGAAAAACTTTAAGTGGCGGCCCCCGAAATTCAAGGAAGCGAAGGATGGCAAGATTGATTTGACCTTGAAACTGCCACTGACCAATTTGTTGCTAGCTCAGGCTTATAAGTCATTTTTGCTCGGCATACAAGCCTATCATAGTTGGATAACCACTACTCAATTTGATGATAAAATGACACCCGAAGAAATGCACCTCAAACTAGAGGAGCAATGGCAAGAATGGAGCAAAAGATAACGTCCTACTTTAGCGACCCCAGCGTCACACTCCACCAGGGCGATGCCCGGCAGGTGCTGGCGGAGTTGCCAGAGGAGTCGGTGAACTGCTGTATTTCTTCGCCGCCTTTTTGGGGACTTAGGCGTTACGAGGGGATACAGGAGCTAATCTGGGGAGGTAAAGCAGAGTGTGAGCACCAGTGGGGAAAAGAGCAACTAGGCAGGCGTAAACGTACTGCGACTGATATTCTTGATAAGAGTAGCAAAGAAGCGACAAAGCCAGCGAGTGCTTTTGATTCGGAAGGGGGTCGCTTCTGTCAGAAGTGTAGTGCTTGGCGTGGGGCATTCGGGCAAGAGCCGTCACCCGAACTTTTTATCACTCACCTTATGGAAATAATGGCAGGAATATGGCGGGTGCTGCGGAAGGACGGTGTATGCTTTATCAATCTCAGCGATTCACACGCTGGGAGTGGCTCTCCAGCGGGATTAAAGCCTGGCGATTGCTGCCTCATTCCAGAGCGCTTCGTCATGGCTTGCCTGGAGGCTGGCTGGTATGTCCACTCCAAGATAGTCTGGGAACTCAATAACCCCATGCCTGAGTCAATTCGGTCAAGTAGCTGGCAGAGGCATAGGGTGAAGGTGGGGAACAAGGGCAGAGGTAAAGAGGCTTGGCGGGCAGGAGCTAATATCACTCCCCAGCAAGACCACGCTCCTGATGGCTCGTTCTCAGGTGATGCCATTTGGCAGGCCTGCCCTGGCTGCATAGAGTGCTTACCCAATGACGGCCTGTATCTCTACAAGGGCAATGGCAGACCGACCCGCTCCTACCAGATGATTTTCATGCTTGCCAAGAGCGATAGCTACTGGAGTGATATGTGGGGTTCGAGAGAAGGGGAAAACCACAGGAATTTAAGAAATGTCTGGACTTTTCCAACCGAAGGGCTAGGCACTTTCACGGTAGAGGGCAAGAAGGTAAGCCACTTTGCTGCCTTTCCCCGTGAACTGCCCGAACGCTGTCTCCTGATAGGCTGCCCGCCCTATACCTGCCCAAAGTGTGGCCAGCCCTGGGCCAGGGTGATTGAGCATAAGAATATGGTTATAGCTCGTTCGAATCACGCTGAGGAAACAGGCATTAGGATAATGAGCTCGGGGACACAGATTTCACCACCAGAGACAAAAACCCTTGGCTGGAAGGCTGTCTGTAAATGTGGGCTTCCACAATCCGATTGCGTGCCAGGAACCGTCTTAGACCCATTCGCTGGCTCCTCCACGACCTTGATGGTGGCCAAGTCGCTAGGCAGGCAGAGCATTGGTATTGAATTGAGCGTTGACTACTGCAAACTAGCGGTGAAGCGAATTAGCGAGACGCAGCCAGCGCTGATATGCGCTCTAATGTTGCTCGCGCAAGCGGGAAAGAATCCCCTGGCTTTAGCCATGGGGAGAACGTCAATGCTACGATGCCACCTGCATCTGCCAACAGGAGCAAAGGAAAAGGGAAGCCAGGATTTACAAAGGACGAAAGGAAAAAAAACAGAAGCCCCGGCCAGTGAAGGCTGAGGACTTGGCCTCAAAGTAAAAGTGTAAGAAAGGTAACATTTGTTACCTTTTTATATCTATTTCGTATCTGGCAGGTTATTGCCTTTTTGGGTATGATATGTTACACTTAGGCTAGGAGGAAAAATAAAAAATGCTAACTCCCTGTGGTCACTATGACCTTGAAGGCAATAAGTACGACCTCCATGTCCAGCGATGCTCGAAGTGTGGCGGCACTCCACCGCATCCGCCCGGCACGAAGCACGCCGTTGACTACTTTAGCGATAGCGAAGCTCACAGCCTCATTGTCAACGCCCCAGGGCAACACTGGCGCTTGATGTTCCAGATATTGTTCGAGACTGGAGCACGAATTGGCGAAGTCATCCCTCTCCGAAAGAAAGATGTCCTCGCGAGCCAGGAGCTAGGCTTCTGGACTGAGAAGGTGAAGCCGAAGATTTACCAGGCCGTGCCAATTTCCGCAGAGCTATATAATAAGCTACGGGCTTATGCCAGCCACTTGCGGGATACTACACTCTTCCCCTATTCCTATTCCGGGTTTATGAGGGCATTGAAGTTGACGGCGCAGAAGTCAAGAATTGACCGCCCCGTGCATTCTCATATGTTCCGGCATGGCCTGGCGAGGCGCATCGGTCATATCCCTGGCTTAACCGCTTCTGAGGCATTGACCACAGCGCAGAAGATACTCAGACACAAGCGGTTGCAGACTACTATGGGATATTTTGAGTCCACCGACCGAGAGGCGAAGGCCAATCTCAGGAAGATACAGGATTCGCCCTGGCTGAGGGCAAAACTGGTAGGGATACCACGACCTTGAAAGAGGACGCGGTCACGTTCTCCCCAGAGCTAGGAACGTTCTCTTGCCGTAACTGACGACTGCTAATCCCAATAGTGCTAGTAGCCCTATGCCTAACAGTGGCTTCAATGGCTCCGGTATCACATCCGCTACCTCACGAAAGAACCGCCAGCCCACTACCAGGATTGCCAAAGCAATTAAGCCCAAGATTGCGCCTACTATAATTGGTATCCAGGGCATCCCCTTCCGATACTCTATCGTAAGCATTGGACTGCTGCTATAGACTCTCAAATCTGGTATGCCGTAAGAAGCCAGCCGATTTCTTAATTCAGTGACAATGCTTTCCGGGATAGCCTGTCTCAGGTCAATCTCTAGTTTGCCTCTTTGTTCCTCAGCTAGAAAACCATCGAGATAGCTAAGCTCGCTTAAATCCAGTAAACCGCCGTCAACTACTTGTTCCCACATTGTCTTTCCCCTACCCTATTATAGTTGACCCCCAAATTTGCCCGCCAGACCAGCCCAGAAACTCCCCAGTCACGCTGTATAATTCCTCAGCCCACCCCACCCCGTGAGAAACCCAATAACTCCCATCCGCATTGTATCTACGGGTGAGGTTGAGGTCTTTGGCAATAACTTGCTCCTCTGTATAAATCGAGCCTGGCACTGGCACTGCTGCCGGGAGAGGAAGTATGGGTATAGTTGGACTAGGTGCCGGTGATGGTGCAAGGGCAACTTGCTGCTGGGTAATCTGCCACTTCGTAAATGCTGCCAGATAATCCTCATAGCTTATCTCAGCGGGTCCTTGATTCAACCAGATTGTCTCCTCTGGAAACCGCCCTACTTGTGGTGTAGGCGTGGACACTAGCGCAGGTACTGGTGTAGTGGCTACATCTTCTTTGGCTTGAAGCACTTCACGCCGTGAAAGGTATTCGGAGTAAACCGCCTCGTAAATGTCCGGGGCGGTATAAAGGTTCGCCATGATAGCATCCAGTTGTTCCAGCGTAGTCGCTGCCTTTAGACTGGCTAATGCTGTCGCCACTGGAGCCGATGTAGGTGCTGCTTCCGCCTTTTTACCCCTGGAAACCAGATACAACCCGCCTATTATCGCTACTGGCAGTACTAAATCTTGTGCCTTCATGCTTTCACCTCATAGTTTCCGATACTTGCGCAACTCTACAAAAAACGTCATCCCAAACGCCATCAACGCTGGCTTCCATTGTATTGAGGCTGTAGCTCCTAGCGTGGCGAAGAACGTAATCGCAGCTACGATTAGAGAGTTCAGCGCCTGTTCAACGAGGAGCTTCGGCCAGTGGACACTAGGTGGCTCATCGGGTGTTTTTGATTTCCCTGCCCCTGTGCTTGTCAAACTTACGAATAGGAGGCTCATGCTTTTACCCTCGCTTTCTCGTCTCGCCGTCGCTCTGCTCGGTCGGCTTTTTTATCCTCGACTTGCCTCAAGCTCTCTAGCACAACCCCGGCGTTGATTCCCAGTATCCCCACGCCATATTCCGATACTTTCTTACTCAGCCACTCATATGGCACATTCTCAAGCTCCAGGTATCCGTCCTGAACTACCCTTAATGTCCTGAGAACATCTATAGCGTTGGCGCTGTCCTCTATCGTAAGCTCTTTTTTCAAGCTACTTGCCAACGGGAATAGAGTATTGAGAAAGATTTTTAGCACTTCCCCAAAGCCTATCTCCTCCATTTCTATTATCGGCTGCCCCTGGGGGTCTAGCAGCGGCTTGCCTTCCCCGCTGAGTCTCAATACCGGATAGCCCTGGGTATCCCGCTTTGCCTGCCGGAACACGCTGCCGTCTGCCTGACGGAAGTCCTTCGGTATTGCTATGAGTTTAGCCATTTCTTCCCCCTCCTGCTGCTATTATATCACTCTAGGTGAATTTCGCCAACAGGCTCTTTTGATAGTCCAGCCGAGCTTGCACTTTTCCAAGCTCTATCGTAATGTCGGCAATAGCCCTCTTGACATCTTCCAGCTTGACAATTTCATTTACAGTTGAAGTCCTCGTTATTGTTAGTGTCTTATCTGGGTTGACCTTGATTATCTCTGGCATTTTAGCCTCCTATGCTAGAGTTACTCGCCCTTCAGCCGTGGCGTCACTATAAATCCTGAAATTGGTTAACTGACAGTTCTGATTCCCGTTAAAGCCGTGTCCATAAATCTGAATCAGGTCGTCAGCCGACCATCCCGCCAGGTCTTCGGAAAATTCAGTAGCAGTTCCTGATGTTGTGCTTCGTTCTGTTCCAACAGCTACTCCGTTGCGGTAAATCTTGCTGTAGACCGGATTTACGCCATCTGAGCTGCTAATGCTAAACTTGATGCGTAGTGTCCCTGATGCAAAGTGTTGTTTGATTTCTTTCATCAGAGTATAGGTCTGGCTCGGTTCAGATTTACTTGCATCTGATGATAAATTTAGAGTATCGCCAGCACCTACAGCTAAGATGCTCGCTTTAGCAGCTAACTGTGTTTGAATTGCTGAAGTAACGCCCACAAGATAGTTCATCTCTGCACCAGATGCAGTTACAGATGTAGCACCAAGCGTAAATGGACTGGGGATTACAACTGTGCCAGTAAAGGTCGGACTGGCCAGAGGAGCATATCCAGTAAGACTAATCCACGAGGTTACACCGCTCCCATCTGTGCTCAGGACATAGCCAGAAGTGCCTGCACTTGTCGGTAAGGTCATTATCCATGTGCCCGCCGCAGCAGCTACGGTCATTGTCACAACACCAGAAGTTACCCCATCTATCGTGAATGCACCTGTCGCTGTGCCCACTAAGCCAAACTTCATGCCAACCCAATAGAGATTTCCACAAGTGGCTACGGCGGTGTCTACTCCGCCAGACAATCGCACCCTCAGAGTGGCGGCTAAACTGGCATTGGGTGTTATCAGATCGAGCCAACCAGGAGTAGTAGCATGGGTTTTACCAAATAGTCTTATCCAGGCTGAGTTTCCCTCTGTCCCCCCGTAGATATCCAGTTGCGAATTATCTACATTGCGGGAAATGGAATCCGCTCCACTGAATACGGCAAGGGGTAAGGCAACCGTCCCAGTAAAGGTTGGAGAGGCTAACGGGGCGTATGCCGTGCTAGTATAAGCGTTAGACCCCAGAGTGCCGCCAGTGGTTACTGTGAGCGTTTGCCCTGCGGTAATAGCTAATCCGTGAACACCTGTAGTTAATGCA
>ERZ1292632.4076-Hain-H43-01um-R2-4076-length-10705-cov-4_pt1 | contig 10705 bp, 11 predicted proteins | sample MGYA00564407_ERZ1292632 | MGnify/ENA primary metagenome ERZ1292632 (study PRJEB36523, sample SAMEA6512637) | groundwater metagenome | collected 2019-01-08 | study: AquaDiva: Metagenomics assemblies of 32 groundwater samples | reverse complement strand
CAGTGGTTTGGTGAATCTGTTTGATGCCACGGATCCAGAGCATTTGGGAACGGCGAACGAGTACGACGTCCACCTTGGAAGCGCCTGCCCGGTGGCGTATAACTTGGAATTTGTTGGGCAGCGCTACCTGTATATAGCGTGCGGCAATGGGATTGAGATTGTTGATTTGCTGAGTCCGGCGTCACCGGTTCTCTTGGGTTTGTACACTGCAGCTGGCGGAGTCCAGGATGAGATGAAGGCTGTCGAAAACCTAGTCTATGTAGCCACGGGTAGCTTGAGTGCTGGGCCAGCTAATCCTCCGCGAATCAAAGTTCTTGATGTGACCGACCCCACTCATCCAGTAGTTGTCGGTCAAATTGATGTAGAGCGACGAGCCCGCAGTATCGCCATCTCGGGCAATGTCCTAGCCGTCGCCGAAAACGAATCCAACCTCTCGTATTCCACCGGTACTGTGGCAATCTTTGATCTCTCGCAATCACCCTCCCAACCGCAGTTCAAGGGACGGGTGGGGGATAATCTCACTGTCTATCGTGGGGTCGCCATTGTGGGGAACAGTGTGTTTTCCAACGACGGATCTGGGATCCACAAGATCGACATCGCCCGATTAGACGACCCATATTTCGTGAGCCAAGCTAGTTTTGGGGGATTTGCACCCGCTCTCGCCGCTTATGGTGACAAACTTATCATGGGGTCTTTCGACTCGACGGATCTCAGTATCATTCGCACCAGTTTGCAGCCGTAGCCCACTGGCAAGGATGCTCCTCCCGTCAGTTGCTTCCCCGTGGGGTTAGTTGACACCAAGTTTATCTTAAGATAAACTTGGTGTCATGAAAACAAAAATGAAAGTGGTCGGCTTGAAGGAGTTGAGGGAGCGAACGGAAGATTATATTGATCAAATTAAACAAGGTCATTCCTTCGTAGTTTTGCGCCGCTCGGAGCCGGTTTTTACCATTTCTCCACCAGAAGAAAACGAGGAATTGTGGGAGACGGTAATTGATTTTACTAAGATCAAAAAAGGGGGAATAAAAATTAGCGAATTATTAGCCCGCTTATAATTCATGGATCGCCTGGATAAATCCCTAACCAAATTAAGTGGCAAAGAGCGTGGCTGGGCTAAAGAATTGCTAGAAAAGATCAAAAGCGGTGATCTAGAAAATTTAGATTTGAAAAAACTTAAGGGGAGGGACGATGTTTTTCGGGTGCGTAAGGGTCAAATCAGAATTATTTATCAGGCAATTAAAAATCAAGAGATTAAAATACTCACCATTGAGCGTCGTGGAGATAATACCTATAGCGATTTTTAACGAGTGTGCTAAAATTTGAGGTAAAGAAAGGTATGCCCCATTTGCACGATGAGAAAATTAAGTTTTTAGAAAAGAAGGCGAACGAGATTCGTCGTTCGATTGTGGAGATGCTCTTGGTGGCGGGTTCTGGTCACACCGCTGGGCCACTTGGCATGACCGATATTTTTACGGCGCTCTATTTCCATCTCTTAAATCATGATCCCAAGAAGCCGGCTTGGCCCGAGCGCGATCGCCTCGTGCTCTCCAATGGTCATATTTGCCCCGTGCTCTATGCCACCATGGCGCATGCGGGCTACTTCCCGATTGAAGAACTCAAAACCTTGCGGCGTTTTGGCTCGCGTTTGCAGGGTCATCCGCATCGCGAGTGGTTGCCCGCGCTCGAGACGAGTTCTGGGCCGCTGGGTTCTGGTCTCTCGCAAACGGTGGGGATGGCGCTGGCCGAGCGGATTGATCACGGTCGCGCTTCAGACAAATTTTTCTATTGCCTGATGAGTGATGGTGAGTTTGACGCGGGGAATACTTGGGAGGGAGTTTTGCTCGCGGGCAAAGAGTCGCTCCACAATCTCATCGCCATTGTTGATCGTAATAATATCCAGATTGATGGTTTTACCGAAGAGATTATGCCACTTGAGCCATTTAAGGCCAAGCTTGAGGCTTTTAACTGGCAGGTGATTGAGATTGACGGGCATAATTTTGAGCAAATTAATGATGCTGTGGGTCGTGCCAAGGCGGTGTTTAATAATCCTTCGGTCATTATTGCGAACACGATTCCGGGCAAGGGCGTGGCCGAATTTGAGCGCAAAGTTGAGTGGCATGGCAAACCACCAAATAAAGACGAGGCCAAAAACGCTTTGCACGAACTAAGAACCCTGTGGGGAAAAATTAAGAGTGAGCATGAGTAATCTGAATGGAAATAAAGTTTTTTAGTAATCGCACAGAGAAGTTTTTTGAGGAAACTGAACCAATTGACCGCCCGAAGGTGACGAGAATATTTGAATTGTTAAAGCTTCACGGTAACAACTTGGGTTTGCCTTTTTCTAAAAGTTTGGGCGGAGGATTATTCGAGTTGAGAGTCATGGGACGAAGGCATTTAAGGTACATTTATGTTTTTTATTCTGACCGTACCTGGATTTTACACGGTTTTGTAAAGAAAACAGATAAAATCTCGAAAAAGGATTTAGCTTATGCCAAGGAGCAATTTGTCCACTTGCAAAGTTATAACGGATAAGTTATATTCATTTTATGAAAAGTTTTGAAGAAATAAAGGCTAAGTGGATGAAAAACCCCGAGTTCAAGAAGGCTTATGATGAGTTAGAATTTGAATTCCAAATTATTGACGCGTTAATTAGTAAACGAATCAGAGAAGGTTTAACCCAGAAAGAGTTGGCCGAGAAAGTTGGCACAAAGCAATCAGCGATTGCGCGGTTTGAATCTGGCCAATATAACCCGTCTCTCAATTTTATCTCCAAATTATCTAAGGCCCTTGACCTCCGACTGACAGTTAGCCACAGGTAAAGAGTTTGGGTTGAGCGAGTTTTGATTGTATAATTTAGTCTGTGTTAAACCCCAACCAACATCTTAATCCCAGACTTTTTGACCTCAATGTGGAGCAGGTGCCGATCAGGAAAGGCTTCGGCGAGGGATTGCTTGCGGCCGCGGAGCGCGATGGGCGGATTGTGGGCCTGTGCGCCGATCTCACCGAGAGCACGCAGATGCATTTGTTTCGGAATAAATTTCCGAATCGTTTTGTGCAGATTGGCGTGGCGGAGCAAAATTTGGCCACCGTGGCTTCGGGCTTAGCGGCCATGGATAAAATTCCGTTTTTGAGTTCTTATGCCATGTTTAGCCCGGGGCGTAATTGGGAGCAAATTCGCACCACTATTTGTTACAATGATCAAGATGTAAAGATTGTGGGCTCTCATGCTGGCGTTTCCGTTGGCCCCGATGGTGGCACGCATCAAGCCATTGAAGACATTGCGATTATGCGCGTGATCCCGCGGATGACGGTGGTGGTGCCTTGCGATGCCTTGGAGGCCAAGAAGGCGACCTTGGCCATTGCGGCGCGTCGTGGGGCCACTTATCTGCGTTTGGCGCGCGAGAAAACGCCGGTGATTACCACCGAAGAATCGCCCTTCGAGATTGGTAAGGCCAATGTGCTGGTGGATCCAGATAAGCCAAATATCGCCATCTTTGCTTGTGGTCAATCGGTTTACAATGCTCTCGTGGCCGGTAAAAAATTGGCTAAAGAGGGGATTCATGCCGCGGTCATTAATTTACACACCATCAAACCACTCGATACCAAAACGATTTTACATTTTGCCAAAAAAGCGAGTCGAATTCTTACAGTAGAAGAGCATCAGAAACATGGCGGTATGGGTAGCGCTATTGCCGAATTTCTGGCCGAAAATTATCCCATTCCTATGGCTATCCTTGGCGTTGACGACCAATTTGGCCAAAGCGGCACCCCCGAGCAACTTGTGGAGCATTATGGTTTGGGTGTAGAGGCGATTGTGGAAAGAGTTAAAGTGTTATAAAGTGTTAGTTAAATGAAAAAAGCTTTATTGGCCACCCTGCTTCTCGTTTTTAATGCCTCGGAGCTCTTGTTTTTGTGGTCTTGGTTTAAGCCTCATATCTTTGCCTTGTTTGTTTATGCCGAGCCGTTTTTAGACTATTACACCATAAGATTTACTGGCGGATCCTTAGGTGAAGCCAATGTTTCGCCTTCAGAATTTCAAGACATAAGCTTACTTTTCTTGTTTTCCTCTTTTTTCATCTTACTGACTTTTTTATTCCGAAGCAGGAAGAAACTTCCTACCCAGGTTGCTCCTTTATTGATTTTATTTGCCGTGTTTTCGCCGTTGGTAACAAGGGCTCAACATCCTAGTTTGCTTTTTATGGCTTATTTGGTGGGTGGAATTGGAGTTCTAGTTCTTTTGTATACTGGTATTCAAGTTTTAATTGCTTGGTTTGTGGCATGGCTTGAGAGAAAAAATCAAGCAAAAATTGCCGTACTTGTTTTGCTGGTTCCTAGCTTAGCTTTATTGGGATTTGTGTTTTATACTGCTATTAACTGTGGACATTCTCCGGCTCAACAAGAGAATTGTCGTCAAACTTTAGCCGCTACGTTAAGACAGGGCAACCTTTGTTCTTCTTTGGATGACGCAGGTCGAGTTGCTTGTGAGCAGGAAGTAGAAAAACAAGAGAAAAATTCTTGGTCCATCATGTTTCCTAGTCGTCTTAGAGATTGTGAAGCAACTCTCGCTCAGGAAAAAGTGACCTGCTATGACCAACTCGCCACAGAATCAGCAAGTGACTTTAATAAATTTACTTATCCGTGTACGACAAAACATCTTTTAAATTCAGCGATGGCCGAACAGGAGTTAATTAGTTGTATGAAGCGATTTGAAAAACAACCAAATCAGCTCGATGACTATCAAAGATCTTGTTCCAGATTGGGGGAAACACAGAAAGAAATTTGTAGTCGGTTCTAAATCCACATAAAAGTTAGGGGATTAGCAGAAGCCTCGTGCTATAATTTCACCCGTGAGACGGCCCCGGATACTTATGTTCGGTTGGGAATTTCCGCCACACAATAGTGGGGGTCTCGGCACAGCCTGTTTTGGTCTCACCCGAGCCCTCGCTCAAGCGGGAGCGGAAGTTGTTTTTGTTTTACCTAAGCGTTTTCTCGTGAGCGCGGATTTTTTGCGCTTTCGCTTTGCGGAAATTGAAAATGTGAAGTTTCGCCGGGTGCCGGGGCTACTCTACCCCTATGTTACGAGTGAGAAATATGCTGAGATTCGTCCCAATGCGAACTCTAATCTCTATGGCTGGAGTTTGCTTGAGGAGGTGCAACTCTATGCCGAGCGCGCGGCGGCGATCGCGGCCGAGGAAGACTTCGATATTATCCATGCCCATGATTGGTTGGCCTATCCGGCTGGGCTCGCGGCGAAGCGGGTGAGCGGGAAGCCCCTTGTGGTGCATGTGCATGCGACTGAATTTGACAGAACGGGCGGCACGGGCGTTAATCAAGAAGTATATGCTATTGAGCAAGCGGGGATGCAACAAGCCGATCAAATTGTGACCGTGAGCGGCTGGACCAAGAATATTGTGGAGAAAAATTACAATGTTCCGAGCGAGAAGATTAAGGTGGTGCACAATGGCGTTGATCTCGATGGTCTCAACTTTGGGCCGAAGAAGATCCCGCTTGCGGCACTGAAGCAAGCGGGAAATAAGATTGTGCTCTTTGTGGGCCGGATTACTTTACAGAAAGGTCCGGATTATTTTATCCAACTGGCGCAGAGGGTGCTAGAGCTGGAGCCGAAAACCTATTTTGTGGTCGCTGGCTCGGGTGATATGGAAGCGCAGATTATCCGCGAGGCGGCGAGGTTGGGGATCGCCGAGCGTGTGATCTTCGCTGGCTTCCTTCGCGGCGCCGAGCTTGAGGCGATGTATCGCGCGGCGGATATTTATATTTTACCTTCCGTTTCTGAGCCATTTGGCATCACGCCGCTGGAGTCACTCGTGGCTGGCACACCCGTGCTTATTTCTAAACAATCCGGCGTGGCCGAAGTGGTGAAGCATGCGCTCAAAGTCGACTTTTGGGATGTAGAAGAAATGACCAATCAAGTGGTCACCGTGCTCCGCCATCCGCCGTTCCAGCAAACCCTCGCCACTTATGGCCAACAAGAAGTCCGCAAAGTCACATGGCTCGAAGCGGCGAAGAAATGTTTGGAAGTTTATCAATCAGTGTTAAGGTTCTCTTAATTATGCCAGCCGTTTGTATGTATTTTCAGGTTCATCAGCCCTTGCGGGTGAAGAAGTATCGGGTGTTTGATATTGGTCAAGATGGGGATTATTTTAACGACGATTCAGAAACCAATTTAAATAATAAGCGCATCGTCCACAAGGTGGCCGAGAAGTGTTATGTGCCGGCGAGCAAAGTTTTGCTTGATCTCACGCGGCGTTACCCCGAGTTCCGCGCCAATTTCTCGATCTCGGGTGTGGCGCTGGAGCAATTTGAACGCTGGTCGCCAGAAACGATTGATTTGCTCCAGCAATTGGTTGCCACCGGTCAAGTGGAGATTCTTGGCGAGACTTATCATCATTCGCTGTCCTTCTTTTATTCGCCGCCAGAATTTGAGCATCAGGTGAAGCTGCATGCGGCCAAGGTGAAGAAGCTTTTTGGTGTTAAACCGAAAGTTTTTCGCAATACCGAGCTCTCGTATCGCAATGACCTTGGTACTTGGGCCGAGCAAGCGGGTTATGATGGCGTGCTGACCGAAGGTTGGGATCATTGGCTCGGTTGGAAGAGCCCCAACTTCTTGTATCGCCCGCCGGGGACGAAGAAGATTAAATTATTTTTGAAAAATTATAAACTCTCCGATGACATGGCCTTCCGCTTTGGCGAGCGCACCTGGCGTGAGTGGCCGCTGACGGCGGAGAAGTTTGCCCACTGGATCTCGGCGCATAATGGCGCGGGCGAGATTATTAATCTCTTTATGGATTACGAGACCTTCGGTGAGCATCAATGGGCTGATAGCGGCATCTTCGACTTTCTCTCGGCTTTGCCCGGCGAGGTGTATAAGCATCCCGATAATCGTTTTCTCACTTTAAGCGAAGCGGCGAGAGAATTTGAGGCGCGTGATGAACTTGATCTCCCGAGCATTGTGACTTGGGCCGATACCGAGCGCGATCTCTCGGCTTGGACGGGGAATGAAATGCAAACTTATGCCCTCAAAACGATTTATGATTTGGAACCGGTCGTGCTCGAAACGGAAAATAAGAACCTCATCGAGAGCTGGCGCCGCCTCCAAACCTCCGATCACTTCTACTATATGTGCACCAAGTGGTTCGCCGATGGCGATGTGCACGCCTACTTCAACCCTTACGCCTCGCCTTACGAGGCTTTCATTGCCTACATCAATGCGGTAGCTGATCTGAAATGGCGCTTGGAACAGGTGCCACGGAGTTGACGAAATAAACTTAGCCGCGCTGTGCACAGGAGTGTGCCGCGCGGTTTTTTTGTGTATGGTAAAATAGTTAGCATGAAAAAAGAAATTATTATGACCAAAAAGGTTTCGCCGCCGCGGAGTAAAAAAGCGACCAAGCCCAATTTGGTAATGGCGACTGGCGCACAGGCATTTTGGGTGCACAATGGACCAGTTTTGCGCACCTTGGTAGACCTCAAGCGTTTTTTAGAAACCGCTACGCTTGATCAGTTTTTTTATCACACCAAGCGATCTGGTGCGAGTAACGATTTTGCTAATTGGGTGCGCGTGGTTTTGCGCGATGAGAAGTGTGCCGAAGCCCTAAGTAAGGCCGACACGCCCAAAAAGTCAGTAACAGTTATTACTCGCTCGCTTCGTAATTATCACCTTTAAGCTTAAATGGCGAAGTCGCTTTCTATTGGCAACGGCACCGTGCTCGTTAATCTTGATGAACGAGCACAAGTTCGCGACTTCTATTTTCCTCATGTTGGCTTAGAGAATCAGGTTGGGGGCCACTTTGCTCATCGGGTGGGGGTGTGGGTAGATGGTCAATTTAGCTGGACCGCTGACCCCGATTGGCAAGTGCGAGTAGAGTGGGAAATTGATTTTATGGCGGGCCGCACTTTGGCCGAAAACAAGCGCCTTGGTGTGCGTCTGGCCATTCAAGACATTGTTTATAATGAAAAAAATATTTTTGTCCGCAAGGTTTTAATCACCAACTTAAGCAATCAGGTCAGAGAAATCCGCCTCTTTTTCCATCAGCAATTTGAGCTGTATGAGTCTCACGCGGCTCACACCGCTTACTTTGACCCCGGTTCACATAGCTTGGTGCATTATCGCAATCAACGCGTTTTTTTGGCGGCGGGAGAGCTTGATGCCAAACCCTTCGATCAATTTAGCACCGGTTTGGCGGGCCGCGAGGGCCGCGAAGGAACTTATCGTGATGCGGAAGACGGGGTGTTGAGTGGTAACCCAATTGAGCACGGTCCGGTAGACTCGGTTTTGCGTTTGGCGGGCAATTTTCAAGCGGGCGAAGACAAGCTCGCTTATTATTGGTTGATAGCGGCCAAAACTATTCCCGAGGCTTTTAGCCTGCACCAATATGTGCACGATAATGGACCCGGCCACTTAGTGCAAACCACGCGCGACTTCTGGCGCGCTTGGGTTTATCGACAGAATTTTAGCTTTGACGGTTTGTCTAAAGAGGTCATTAATCTTTTTAATCTCTCGCTGTTTATTATTCGCGCGCATGTGGATGCTGACGGCGCGATTATTGCCTCCGCTGATTCTAATGTTTTGCAGAGCGGTAAAGACACTTATTGCTACACCTGGATGCGCGATTCTAGTTATGCCGCGATGGCCCTTACGGGGGCCGGTAGTCACTCGGTGGCCAAACAATTTTTTACTTTTGCTAATCAAACGATCACTCCCGAAGGCTACTTTCTCCATAAATATAGCGCCGATGGCGCCCCGGGCAGTTCTTGGCATGCTTGGTTCAAAAATGGTGAACCGCAATTACCCATTCAAGAAGATTCTACCGCCAGCGTGCTTTTTGCCCTGTGGCAATTTTATGAGAAGTCGAAAGATTTGGAGTTTGTGGAGTCGATTTATAATTCTCTCATCAAAAAAGCGGCCGATTTTCTGGTGATTTATCGGGACGAGAACACGGGTTTGCCCAAACCCAGCTTTGATCTGTGGGAAGAGAAGTGGGGCGTATCTACTTACACGGCGGCGGCGGTTTATGGTGGTTTAATGGCGGCGGCCAATTTTGCCAAGGTGCTCGGCAAGTTGAAGAGTGGTAATATTTATCACAAAACGGCGTTAGAGATTAAAGAAGGGATTTTGAAATATCTTTATGATGAGAAGCTTGGTTTTTTTCCTAAACTTTTGCGTTTTGAGCGAGGGGAAATGGTCTTCGACACCACCATTGATTTCTCTAGCGTATATGGTTTGTCGAACTTTGGTGTTTTGAGTGATAATGATCCAAGATTGATTAGAGCTCTAGAAATTTCGGTCAAAAAATTGGCGGTTAAACCGATTGGCGGTTTAGCGCGTTATGATGGCGATAATTATGCGCGGACCCTAGACGGTGTTCCCGGTAATCCTTGGATTATTACGACCCTGTGGCTGGCGCAACATCAAGTGGCGCTCGCTCAAACAGAAGACGATTTGCAGCCGGTTAAAAAATGGCTTCTTTGGGCCACCAAAAACGCTTTTGCCTCGGGGATTTTGCCCGAACAACTCCATCCGGTCACTGGTGAGCCAATTTCTGTTGCTCCCCTCGTCTGGAGTCATGCCGAGTTTGTGCGCACAGTGATTGCTTATTTAGACAAAATGGAGGAGCTCGGTCTTTGCAAAGCTTGTAATCCGGTGTATTAATAAGCGGTGTTTAAGTTCAAAATTGAGAAAAAAGGATCTGGCCTATCGCGCGCCGGAGTAATTGAGACATCGCATGGCATTATCGAAACGCCGGCTTTTATCCCCGTGGCCACCAAAGCGACGGTAAAATCACTGACGCCTGAAATGGTTGGTAGTCTTGGTGCCCAAGCGGTGCTCGCCAATACCTATCATTTGTATTTAGAACCCGGTGATAAATTGGTAAAAAAAGCCGGTGGCTTAGGTAAGTTTATGAATTGGCAAAAACCAACCTTCACCGACTCGGGCGGTTTCCAGGTGTTCTCGCTTGGGCGACGGGGGACAAATAAGTTTGGCCAAAAAGGTGCACAGCAGCAAGGGTCACCCTTAAAACCCGCCAAGGGTGACCCTTGCTGTCCTTGCTTGGCTCAAATCGACGAAGATGGTGTGATCTTCCGTTCACATTTAGACGGCAGTGAGCATCGCTTTACGCCAGAGAAATCAATCGAGATTCAACACAACCTTGGCGCTGATATTATTTTTGCTTTTGATGAATGTCCGCCCGGCGATTCCGATTATGCTTATCAAACGCAAGCGATGAATCGTACTCACGCTTGGGCCGAACGCTCGCTCAAATGGCACCAGGAATTACTGGCAAGGACTCTCCTTAAGGGTGCACAAGGAGAGTCCTTGCCAGCTCCACCAGCGCTTTTTGGCATCGTGCAAGGTGGACGCTTCGATGATTTGCGCGAAGAGAGCGCAAAATTTTTGACTAATCCGCCAGCCGGCGGAGACTTCGATGGTTTTGGCATTGGCGGCACTTTTGATAAGCGCGATATCGAACTGACGATTGCGAAGGTTAATAAAATTTTACCCGAAGATAAACCGCGCCACCTGCTCGGCATTGGTGAGCCAGAAGACTTTGCGGCGGGCGTGCTGGCTGGTTGCGACACCTTCGATTGCGTGCTCTCGACTCGTTTGGCGCGGCACGGCACCTTGCAAACAGCTTTGGGTAAAATGAATATTCTCAACGCCCAATATCGCGAAGATTTTTCTCCT
>ERZ1292632.4075-Hain-H43-01um-R2-4075-length-10705-cov-6_pt1 | contig 10705 bp, 30 predicted proteins | sample MGYA00564407_ERZ1292632 | MGnify/ENA primary metagenome ERZ1292632 (study PRJEB36523, sample SAMEA6512637) | groundwater metagenome | collected 2019-01-08 | study: AquaDiva: Metagenomics assemblies of 32 groundwater samples | reverse complement strand
TTAATCTTTTATCTTTACTCCATGCTCCACCTGTCCAATGAGAACAATCTATATCCAATTTTTGAAGTGTTCGTTTAATAGTAGCGTAGTTACCACCAGCACACTTAAGCCCCAACCTTTTTATTAGTTGAGCTATACTAAAAACTTCGGATGCAATTTGTCTAACTAAATCATCTGTGTATTCTTTATATTTTCTTGCCATATATTATCTCCTTCTAGAGATAATTACGGCAAAGGAACATTTAACTCCTTTATTTGTTTACCTATACCTAATTTATTTTAATGGGGGTAGTGGGACTCGAACCCACACTCCTTTACAGGAAACAGCTTTTAAAGCTGTCACGGCTGCCATTACGTCATACCCCCGTTACGTCTGCCTATTCCGTCACATCCCCGTTTTAATCTTTTCTCATTTTCAGCGTACCATGCGTTCTTCAACTTAGACGGACAAGTTCTCTCCCAAAGTTGAGCAAAATAACAATCTGATTTATGTTCTATTTGTCCATCTAAGTTAATTTTATCACAACCTAAACATACTACAGTATTCGCCTGTAATCCGCCACTCCAATGAGGATTTTCAAGTCAGAGCATTGATGCCCCAGCTAGTTCGCGTAATCTGATTAAATCATTTAGAGGGATGATTTTCAATGGATTTGGAATATGTTGAATTTCGTCAAAAGGTCTAAGTATTGTACTTTGTTCATCTGTTAAAATTAAGCAATCGTTATCCGAAGTAATCTTGCTTATAGTCCCAAAAACAGGAGAATTTATAAGGAAAAATACTCTATCACCAATATTAAATTTCATGTTTTTTCTACTTTGGTTATTGTAACAGTAATTCCTTTTGTTTTTGCTGGATCAATTCCTGTTTGCTTAAAACAAAATTTATCTATCTCTGTTACATCATTACAGTTAGAGTATATCACGTTTTCAGAAAATGTCAAGAGATATGTTTACCATTAGTGATAGCATACCCTGGTTCACAAATAATTTCTTCTACTGACGATCCATAAAGTTGTTCGATTGGGACTATAATAGAGCATTCACAGGAAAAAACAACAGGTCTTTTGTTACTTTTGTCTTGTGGATTCACAACAAATCCATCGTCATCGAAGTATAAAGTTACTCGACGGTCTTCGTTTTGATCTACCATTTTATTCCTATCACATTTTGCACGAATTCTACATATTTATACCATGTTTTCAGAAAATGTCAAGCAAATTCATTTTTTGCAAAAATATGGATCAGGTTCCTGGCGGACGCATAATACGAATTTTTACATAAGCGATGTGCAGCTTTTCTGTTTCAATAATCCAGTCAATATTCAAAACTCGATATTGATGATTATTTATTAGAATATCGGTTCCAATAGTCGGTAAACATGGGATATTATTAACAACTGCGGTGGCTTCTGAAATATTTTCAGAGAGTTCAATATCAACGAAATAAGCTGTAAAATTTTCCATAAGAAATTTCTTTTTAGCGAAAATTGATATTTACCAACGAGATTTATGAAACAACTCTGTTCCTGTTAAGGTGTCAATATGTCCGACCAATTTCTTACGATTTACAACACCATAGGATTTGATTCTAAAAACTTCTCCAGTTGTTTTATCAACGATAAAAACTCCAGAAGTTCCACGATCAAGATAAATGTACTTTGTTTTTTCTACAATTTTTTTGTTGTAAAATGGTCCATCATAAGTTTCAGCAAGATTAGGATAATCTACGACAAAAAATGGTCGTTCTGCTTCATGCCATTGACGACAAAGACTTTCGCATTGTTCTACGATGGTCATTTTACTCTTCCAAAATTTGTAACAAAACAGCAATTTCCGAAGAATCAAATAGGCGAGTACATCGTTGTTTAATCTCCTTTTTAATATTCTTTCTAATCGCTTTTTCAGTATGTAGTCTATCTTCCAAAATCCACGATACAATTTGTTCTTGTGCTGACGGGTACAAGTGATACCAATCAGGGATATCTGCTTCCAGTATTTTTATTAAATCGAGTTTATCTTTGTTAAGCATGTTGTTTTAACTCCAACGAACAGAGTATACCACGTTTTCAGAAAATGTCAAGATTTTAGCAATTAGAACTTGACCGTTTAAAATTTGACCGTTCAAATAAAAATTCATAAGAATTTACTTGCTTCCCAAAGAATAAACAAAATTGAGAAAAATTGCAATTACTCCGAAAATGACACCGGAAGTAATAAAACGTGCGATATTAAATACATTGACTCCAGAAGAAAATTCTCTGTGACTGAAACTAAGACAAATGTCTCTGATTAAAATAAAAAACAATCCAGCCATAAACCCAATAACTGCCGCTTGATTAGTCAAAAACATTTCTTATTCCCTTAAAGAACTTCACAACCATTCCATGCGTAATTACTTTAGCCAATCTTTCTTAACGCTATAATTAGTTCGTGACTATCTATATCTAGTTGTTTTGCAATTTCATTAAGTTCGGTTACAAATTCTGTTACTCTAATTTGAAATCGCTTATATTGATCCAGTTTTTGAACGAAAAGAGCCTTGAGTCCCGTCAATAATAGGAGTTTTTGATAATGGCGATCCATCAATAACTTCATCATTTGTTTCTACAGCGTGACGACAATTACGTTTTGGACATTGAATAATCATTTTTATTCTTTCGTATGAATACTGAGTTGACCATTTTGGTCATCTACAATACGAAATCTAATCTTCTTATTTTTAGTACGAATCTTCGGTTCTGGAAAATAAGTTTCCTCACCATTATCATTACCAGTATAGTCATCGCCATCGTTATCATCGTTACAATAATCTTCACGAAACTTTTGCAAATTTTGTCGTCCCATACTAACTATTATTTCTCCAATTTACTGATGCGTCCTAAGCCAACAAATTCCTAGCCACAAGGCATAGAGAATTAGGCTCGTAAACGAAACCCAAAACATAAAAACAATCCCGCCAACTAAAGCGAACACCCATCTAGGCATTTCCATTCCTTTCTTTCTTTCAACAAGAGTATCACAAAAACTCAAAATGTCAAGAATGAAAATTTCATCTTTTCAAATGTTTTTCGTGCAAAATTTCCCATTTATTTGAATCAGATTCTTCTTTTAGAATGTATGTGATTTTTTCATTTATAATTATTTCTTCTACATACCAAACTTTCCAACAAACAGCAGGGTTCCAATCAAATCCTTGAGAAATATAGCCATATTCTTCGTGAGTTTGCTGGACATACGAGCAAAAGTGCCCGTTTTTAATCAGTTCTAAAACTTTTGCCCGTAAAATAGAATAACGAGTTTTCACTCTACAAATTCTCTGACGAAACACTTAACGAATCCTGATTGTCGTGCAAAAATTTTACTTATAGTCCATTGAGTTTCCAAAACCACATACAAAATATTCTCAATATGAATTTTTTGGTTTGCAAGCACAGGTTGAGTAGCCTCAATCATAGCGAGTTGCAAGTTATCACTAGCTCGAATAAAAACCACTTCTGTTGTCATTATTTTTCGTTTTCAATAGCCAACAATTCTTCTAATGTTGGTTCTAGTTGCTGATCTGGTTCTACTTCATCTGAATTGTCTTTTTGCGGCAAAAAAGAAACAATTCCCATAGCCAAATCTAACTCTCGTTCACGTTCCGGTGTTAAGAATGTACATGATCCAAGTACCATTCTTGCTAGATCATCTAATTCTTCATCAACTTCCGTAACATGTCGAACAGAATTATATCTTTTTGCCTTTAGTCTCATTCTGTTTTTCTTCCTTGAACTTTGTTTAGAATGTTCTCCATCGTTGTGAAAAGTGTACTCTACGAAAAAGAATTGTCAAGAAGGATTTTCAATTTGTTACAAAGATTTTTTGTTACAAATCAAAACTTCCGTCTGCAATTTTTCTCTTAAAAGTTTTTCACAAACTCAAATTAAGTATTTCAACCACACTATACTACATTCGTGTGAAATGTCAAGAAGAAAATAAAGGCATATTAGGAACTGCCTTTCTCGTTCTATGATTATTCCATTTAACGTTTGCTGCATGTCGAGCATTTTGACGACGGCGTTCGTCGATATATGGTTTTGTTGGCAACCAATTTTCAATTGTTTTTTGGCAAAAATAATTAATTAGTTCAATTACTTCTGTCGTTGTGTCACAAATAAAATCAATATTGTTTAAACTAAATTTAATCATGTCATTTCTTCATTTTTGGACGATCTGGGTTATGGTATTGTTCGCCGCGACAAATTGTACCCCCATCAACTACAGCATTGTACCCCCCATCAACTACAGCTTGGCATTTACAAATGTGAGTCGTCATATCAGGATTACAAAAAGATTCGGATTCCTTATCCCAATCTATTTCATACCAACAATGAGGGCAAAGCTGAGTTAATCCAACTCTATGCCAAACCCAATCAACAATTACTTGTGACCAATTGACTCCGAGTATTGGGTCGGTATTGTCTACTGTATTTTTTTGAATAAAGTGCTTAACAAGTTCTGCCGCAAAAGGTAATTTCAAAGACAATTCTGCACAGTGCTGTTCTGGTAATAGCTTTTTCTTACTTGCTTTAACAATACAAGTAAGTTCTCTCACTATCGTTTCTGATTGAACAATTTGCATTTATTCCACGCTTTCATTCCATTCGTATTTATCCGCGTCGACGAGAGTAATCAAATGAGTATGTCCATTATCATCCCGGATTTCAATCATAGGAGCTAGAACGAGTCTTTGAGATTGTCCAGATATGTGTCGATAGACATCTTTCCCTTTATAAACTGCGTCTAATGCTTCCCCAAATCTCATTTATTATTCCTTTTCACATTCTGCTTGATAATCTTCATCCGCATTATGAATAGAGATTCCGCCCCATTCCAATTCTACATTTTCCTGCACATATTCAATTGCTTCTTGTTCATTTTCTGCTTCTACATCGTCTACAACTAACTGATGATATTCAACACGATTAATTTTTACTGTATATTTACTCATCTGCAACTACCCTGTTCGTTTCCATGTTGATTATAATGCCTTTAACTACTAATGGTTGATCCTTTCATCCTTTTGGGTCTTCGTCCAGCCAAAATATACCACACTTTTTCAAAATGTCAAGAGGAATTTTTCTTTGCTATTTTACTTCTCAACGATGCTATTCGTCGATTTGTTCTTAATTTTTCTTCATCGGACATTTCCCATTCTAAAAGTTCTTTTGTATCTTGCTCTATTTTTAAATAATCTTCCAAAGTGAGACTTTTAGGAGGAATATAAGTAACCACAATTACTTCTAATCCGTCTGGGTATTTTTCAACATGAAAATTAAAACAAGCATTCTCTCTAAGAGGAACTTTGTTATTCTCAAAAATTGCTTTGGGAATATCTAAACAGAATTCTTCATCATCGCAAAAAAGAGAAACGAAAACAGTGTCGCCTACGATTTCTCGTATAACCCCTTTCATTTCATCTAGAATTTCTGGACTATTCATATATTTTTTGAACTTTGAACAGTTTTAATCCTAACCGATTCCATGTAAGTTTACCAGATTCCCACACTTGCATTAATTTAGCACTTTTATCATCTGGAGATTCGTTTTCTGAGAGAACCCATACTTTAGGTGGGTCTTTTGGAAACTTGTATTCATTTTCGTCTTCATCTTCTTTTAGCCAAATTCTAATTTGAGTAGGTACTTGGCTACTTTGTTCTTTAGCTTGAAGTTCAGCCGGTTTTAAAAGAATATCAACATTCATTTAATTCTGTGTTCACAAGTATGGAGAAAAGTATAATTTTCTCCTTTTGTTTCATACAAATAGCCAGAACAAGAAAGCCAATTTCTATCCATTGAAAGAGTTACTAATTCTTTAATAATTGGTCCACGATTTCTAACTAAAAACAAAACCATTTGATTTTTAGTCTCATCTGGGATAGCAATAATTTTAGCAATATCTAAAGAAGTTTTATTTTTATTTTTATTTCTATTTCTCCTCAGTAATATCCTGAATAGTTTCTTCCTGTTGATACAGTCTGGGATTACTTTTTCTAAGTTTTTCGCACAACGTTTCCATAGGAGAACTGTACCCCAAAATCTTCAAATGTCAAGCACTTTCTTCAGGTTCCTCTTCCTCTTCCTCTTCCTCTTCAATATGAACAGCTAAACCTTGTTCAACTAACTCATCAATAAGATTGTCTGGCCCGCTAATTTCTATGAAATGACAATCAGCAGTAATTTCTATTTCTTTAATCTCATCTTCGTAATTCGTAGCAATAATATGAACAATTCTATCTATATGAACAGAACAATCTTTCAACATCCTTGCATAACTACTTAGAGACTTAATAGGGTGATTATCGCAATTACTTAAACACCCTTGTAAATCATCGCCTTGTTTGAAATATCCAACGTGAATTTCTGCACTTTTCATACATTTTTCTCCAAAAATTAGACAGTTTTGTATTCGCTTTCCTTATTCTTCATTCGTCTCTTGATTTCAACATCGTATAGTTTTTTATAAATCCAATCAGAATTATTATGTTGAATTAGTAAAGAGTATTTCTCTAACAAGTCTTTATCAGATACTTTTTCGTTAAACTTCTGAGACCACATTTCAATAAATCTATCTTTTTCTTCTTCAACTAGCCTTCTTATTTCTGCTCCAGCATCAGCATTCATTTTATTTACGCATTCACAATCTGAGCGAAGCAAAAGGCATTGAGCAAAACATTTTTCACACTTAAAAACCACTCCGTTAATTTTATGGGCACGACAAGAGTGATCTTCATTACATTTTCCGCATGTCCATGAAAAAAATCCATCAGTTTTGTACTTGAAAGTTCCTATTGCAGAAAGACTTTCTGCTTTAACAGGGCGTCCATTATCGTCTTCATAAATTTCTTGTGCTAAGTGCATTTTATTTTTTCGTCGTAGAGATTCTTAAAAACAAGCAACTATTATGGGCGAATTGTTCCGGTCCATGCCTTGGGGTGCCGATTTGTATCCGTTCTGTTACTAGTGTTATTCTTAGGATTGAGAGGGATTTCGGTTCCCGTCAAATCGCAACGTGAACAAATAAGAATATCATCACGAATTGTAATTTCTTCTCCCTTCATTACTAACATTAATTTTGAGGTATTATCCTCAAGACACCCAGAACAAAAACAAGCCAAAACTCCCATTAATCCGTGCCCAACATACTTCCTCATTTTTTTACCTCTCATCTAAAACTTTTTCAACACTCGAAAACAACATCATAAACATACCACACAATAAACAAATGTCAAGGAGATATTTGGAATTTAATAGCTTCTAGCTGTTGTTGCAAACCACTTAAAGTTTCTACGTTCATTCCGTGAACAGTTATTTCATTAAACACGTCTTGATTATCTCCAGACTTAAATGTAAATCTTACAGTGTTAGTTTCTTTTGTTAAAAACTCAACTTTCATTTTAGAATTACCAGCACACCCACACTCCAAATATCTGTTATCTCTACCAGTTTTAAACGCATCTGACATGCTTTTCTTATCTTTTGCTTTTTCAGAACTAACAAAAAGAGTTTTTTCCATTATTTCTCAATCCAAAATTTTAGCCACAATATCATCAATTTTCACTTTTGACACATCCAACCCAGGTTTAATTTTTCCACAAGTTTCACGAATTCTATTTAAAATCTGATTAACAACTTCATTCCCTCTTGGATGAGCTTTAATGTATTCAAACAAATCCGGGTTTCTAACAGTTTTTTCAACCAAATTGCGATGTTGTTCAGCCCAAAATGAAGTATATGTCGTCCACGCTTCAGTGAAAACATCTTGCATATCAATAGGAGAACGCATATCAGATATAGAATCGATCATTACAGCCAATGCTCTTGTATAATCTATATAATCGCATGAAGAAATCTCAGGCTGGATTCTAATCAATTCTTTACGTAAATTGATTGCTATTTCTTGTTGTTCGTTTGTTAATTTCATAGCGTTATTTTGTTATTCTCCCAGAAATAAACCATGACACAGTTACAAGGAAAAGGAACAGATAAATACCACCAATAGTACAACTTTCACTAAGTTTTGTACCAGAAATGAATGCCCGCCAAAAATGTATTGTTCCAAATAAAATTATACCAAATGAAGATAAATCGAAAAACAATTTTAATCTATCTAAGCTCATTTTAATCCCTTTTTATGATTATCTAATGAAGTTAGTTTACATTTACAAATAACGCAACGATATTCATCGTCGTAATAGTCTGGATGTTCTGTATCATAATTAAAACAATTTCCTCTACTATCTGGTCCATCTCCACAATTACTATATTTCTTAATAGCATTTTGCTCATTAGGAAAATGCCGATTGCAAAAATCCAGTGGATCATTATCACTAGAATAAATTCTGGGCATTTTTCATAATCCGATTATTATGATAACGAACAACTAAAAACGCAATAGCCAATTTTACATCTGAAGCTTCGTTGTACGTGTCATATTCGCCAACTCGTATCTTTCGTTCCATTTCAATATCTAGAACGAATCTGTTGTTCTCTTGTGAAATTTCCATCAAGTCAGAAGCAGAACTAAATCCTGCACCACTCCTATTATTACGTTCAGCAATAGAATTAATCATATCTTTATAGTCCTCATCAAATCCGTCTAAATCGCCAATAATATTCCCATCAAACATAATATACCACATTCAACAAGGATGTCAAGTCTTATTTGTATATTTTTTCGGAACACTGCCAGCCATCTTCATTTACAGTTAATTGGTTGTCTTCTAGCCCATCAAGATCAAAATCTCTCACTAGAACTCGAAATCCATACGGAATTCCAGTAATTCCAGTAACTTGACCATTTTCAATTTCAACCAAAATTGTATTCGGTTGAGTTTTTGTTTTTTTACCAACGGAACTTTTTCTTCCACTGATACTTTGTACAACACCCTTCCCTGAAATTCCAATAGTTTTATCCATATTCGCCTTAAAAATAGTACCAGAATCCACAAAAAAGTCAAGATAATTTTGACAAAAAAGGGCCAGTTTATGTCCCTTTTTCTTGGAAACCCATACCCCTAACTAATCGTCATCTTCATCCTCATCTTCATCTTCATCATCATCTTCATCATCTTCATCATCATCATCTTCATCGTCTTCATCTTCGTCTTCATCGTCTTCATCATCTTCGTCGTCTTTGAGTATATCATCAGCCTCTTCATCACTGTAAGAAATCATTTTTTTGTTCTCCTTAATAAATGCCCACCGAAGAAAGCAATTTAATTTACAGTTTTCTTTTCTAATGTCAACCAATTTTTCTAAAAAATTCAAAGAAAAACTGTTTCACCATTATTTTTAATCTCTTGAAAAACCCATTGGTCTTCTCCGAGAGTGTGACTATATTCAAGGCTATTAGAATCACCTTCTATAATTTTATCTTGAACCTTTGCGAATACTTGTTCCTTAGTTAAAGGCACATCACTCTTAACTTCAACCCCATTTATCCAAATTTCTTTAACATCAACATTGTAAATAAACATTCTAATTACCTTTCCTCAATAATAAGTTCATCATTCTCTCGATTATTTTCTCTAACCATTTCCTTTTCATCACCCAACATCTTAAATACTACACTTCGGAAATGCCAATAAGGAATATCGAAAATTTGGATTGGAGAAGCATACCCAGTATCCAAAGCCAAATTCAAAAACTGTCCACTATTAGTGAGAGAAAAAATCAAATCCTTTTTCCCTGAGTCACTATCATGTTCTCGAATATCCATCACATAATAAGGACTAAGCGCCAATTCTCGAATAGCCTCAACAACATCGTCTTTGTAAACACAAATAAAAATAGGTTTACTTTCAAGCACTGGACGCTCAATTCTAAAAACTCCATCTCGAATAAATAAACGGAATTCACTCTTAACTACAGTAATACTCCCGACTTGACGATTTGGCGAAACACTGTGGAATGTTCTCATTTTAATTGTCTCCAATTATCAATTCTTTTCTCAATCTACAATCTTAAACATTGGAATTACTGGAATTACTGGTAATTCCTCTTCCAATAAATGAATTGCTTGCTTCAACTCATCAGAACTTGGTCCACCACAATACGCACAACTATGCTTTTTAAGCAATTCAAGAACATTTCTTCCTGCTACTCCAGAAACCATTTCTTGCTCATTAACGTCAACGCAAACAGTAAGCGGAACTTCCATTTCTGGCGTAAAATAAACAATTTCTCCATTATAAACGTCCGGTTCGGTCCATCTCCTATAAGGGATTTGATTCTCTCTAAGCCAATTTTCTAGATCGTCAAATTCTCCATTACTCTTTGATTCATGCACGAATTCAAGCAATCCGTCTTTATTTACAAACTTAGACAATTCTTTTTCGATAAGATTATAAACATTTTCCCCATAGTCAGACTGCACTCCTTCACCAATAATTCGTCCAATTAAAGAATCGAGCCAAGGGAGTTCATCTTCAAAATTTATAGCAGAACGAGAAATCTGCCCACCAATTTCAATTTTACAAGCCATTCTATCCATCTAAATTCTCTCCAATAAATTAGATCAACACGTTAGATCACAATGAGTATATCACATTAAATCATAATGTCAAGAGGATTTTCTTGCCTCGCAAAGTTAATCTATAACAAATCCCCGGTCCACAATTTCGTACGCCAAATTTGCATTTAAGATCATCTTCAAATCTATT
>ERZ1292632.4074-Hain-H43-01um-R2-4074-length-10706-cov-7_pt1 | contig 10706 bp, 9 predicted proteins | sample MGYA00564407_ERZ1292632 | MGnify/ENA primary metagenome ERZ1292632 (study PRJEB36523, sample SAMEA6512637) | groundwater metagenome | collected 2019-01-08 | study: AquaDiva: Metagenomics assemblies of 32 groundwater samples | reverse complement strand
GAAAAGCAGAGAAAACTTTTTTGCTGGGTGGCGAGCGTTAGCGAGCGGCGGCGGGGCGGCTTCATTCGTCGGGGGTTTGCCGGAAATGCGTTCGGATTTCGTTCAGGGTATGGAGCCAATCAGGACAAGACGACATAGAAGTGTCGTTTTGTCTTTTATTCATCGCATTTTTTCGAGGTTCGAAATTCCTATTCACGATAGGCATCCATTTTTTAAGGAATTCGAACGCTGGAGTATAGTTTATGCTCATTACTTGCGTGTTTAGGCAGAGGTTCGAAAATGCGTAGCTCAATAGCATTCTCTTGTCGTCTACAGTCGCTTTAGGGCTCGTAAATATCGTCACAGCGTTGAGTGCTAGCTCATGGATGGTATAACCTGCTTCATAGTACGCCTGGCGCGATTCTGTGAGTTTACCGAGGTCTTCTATGGCATCCCTTTTCTCTTTAGAGGATTCTTCGATAATCTTCTCGCAAAGAGCAAGTGGCATTTTGTTGTCCAGTTTGTCCCTATATGCGTTTTCAATGCGCTTGTCAGCAGTCGTCACTATTCTTGTTAAATTGTTTCTTTTTGATGTATTTACTTTTATCTCCGCTGAATGGTTTTCTTTTAATGCCTTCTCTAGCCATTCGAGGGCACGTTTTGTTTTCGGGGCAATCTTCTCAAAGTGCTGAATAAGCTGTTTTTCTATTTCTTCTTGGCGGATAAAACCTTTTTGCGAGCATGCCTTATAGTGATTACAATGCCCATACCAGTGGCCTTTTTGTGTTTCCCACGTGATCGTACCGCCACATTCTTCGCATTCGATTTTAGCTTTGAACATCGGCAAATGTTTTTTGTATTGCGGGTTTTTGATTTTTCGAGATAATCTTTGTTGTACTAAGTCGAATACCCCCCTTGTTATTATTGGTTCCTGTTTTCCTTCGTGTATTTGTCCCAACCAGACGATCTGTCCATAGTAGAAATGATCGGACAATATCTCATGGATTCGGCTCTTGCCAATCTTACGGCCATTTTCATTACGCAAACCCGCTTTATTCATTATGTCGACAAGGGCTTTGATAGAGTAATTACCCGTGGAATATAGTTCGAACATTTTTTGAATCAAAGGTGCAGTTTCGGAATCGATTACGTGTATTTTGTGACCCTTTTCGCCTTCGGTCTTATATCCTAGTTTTGCTCGAGATGGTAACCAGCCTTGTGAAAGTTTTTCTTTTTGGCCCTTTCGGACCTCTTCCGAAAGGTTGTTCGTGTAGAATCTTGCAACGGCAACTTTCATATCCCAAATAAAATTCTCGTGTGCTTTGGTGTTTTTGTTTACTATAAAGTTTTCTCTCACGAAATGAATTTCCCTTTTCTCGTCTGCATTAATCCAATCACTAACCATAACCGCATCCTTCATATTCCTAGTTAATCTATCGATTTTTTCGCATATGATTATGTCGATCTTATTTTTTGTTGCATATTGGAGCATTTCATTGAATGTTTTTCTTACCTGTTTGCCGCTGGCCGATTCCGTTATTTTGTATACTTTAGCTATGTCAAAGTTATTTCTCCTACCATAATCTTCATTGGCTTTTACTTGAGCTTCTAGGGAATAGCCCGTTTCTTGCTGCTCCGTATAAGATACTCTTCCTATGGTGAGTGCGTTTGGGTCTTTTTTAACTAACGTTGTCATTATAGATTCTTCGTTTGTGGCCCCCTCTCGTTTTACGGGGGCCTTACGAGCATAAATTATTGATTTCATGATTGTGATGTTATTTTATCGTTATATAGGGATTAAGTGTAGCCGATAAGTCCTAAGGTGGTTTACTTAGGTGATTAGTGCATATCTCGTCTAATAGTCGAGATAAGGTTTTTCCCTCTTCAATCGCGAGAATTTTAAGACGAGTATGCAGCTCTTTTTTAATTCTCACTTGTCTCGTTATCCTTTTTATTTTCTTTTGTGGATTTGTCGACATTTTCTTAAGTTAATCCGACACTTTTCCTTCTGATATCTCTATTGAACGTATGATTTACAGATGATTGTTTAAGAGATGTGATGCATATCAGATGGCGGGCAAGAGTGTCCAACTTGTTTTTCCCGCTTTCGCATATGAACCCCATCCATTACAGGCCCGTTTTACAACTTTGCACTGCGAGGTTGGTTCTCTGTAAATGTTTATTGGGTCAAAACCCCTGAACTGACTATTGGGTAGCTACTTCAGGACTTTCGACTTTATTGGCGTGGTGAATTTTAGCTAGCACATCAAAGCAAGAGACTACGTCTGATGCTAATTTCTGTACCTCCTGGAAGGTAATTTCTTTGCCGTAATCTTCAAGGAGGATCTTCTGCAGGTCTTTAATTGTTTCTTCTGAAAGTTTCATATACAAAAATCCGCCAACGCGGTGAGGTATTGGCGGATGTTTGCCGATGATCACCGCGGCACAGTTCCTCAAAAGAAAAACTGTAGCCTTACTACAGTTATACCATCGGTATTTAGTTGGCGAGGACAGAAACCTTACTACTTTTTGTCTGATCTCATAAACCTATCTCGACGCTCTTTTTTCAAGCGCTGGATTATTTTGCTTGCAGTGTTTGGTCGTACCTTAAGTTTAAGGTCTTTTACGATTCCTTTTGATGAATATCCTTTTTGTTTCTTTGTTTTGATTTTTACCTTGTGAAGTTTTCGAGACTTTTTTGCTTCATCAAATTCTTTTTGGGATCTTTGCCTAAGTACATTCATGTAATAACTCTCTGGCTCTTCAACTATTCGAGTCGGTCGTCTTTTTGTTCCTAATCTTTCAATTTCAAGTTCATTCTCTATATCTTTACGAGGCTTGGTTTGCTGAAATAGCTTAGTGTTGGGAAAGCATCTCTTTTGTTCTCGTTCCAAATCTTTAATAGCAAGCGTCATCTCTTCTTTAGTAAGTTTTGAGTAGGTTACCAGATGTATTTCCCAGACGCGCTCAAGAGGACTTAGGTTCTTGTCCGCTTTTAGCTTGGGTGTATATTTAAACATATAGCTGCGATCTGGAATATATTTTTCATCGACTTCATTGTATTTGATATAAATGGACAGTAGGGTCCAAAAGTGAAATGGAAGTTGAAATTGTTCCATGATAGACCAGCTTGATTCAGCGAAGAAAACTAAATCGGCATCTTCTCCTTTTTCCATCTTGGCCTGGGCGATATTCCACTTATCGCGGATTGGCTTTATAGCTTCTTGAAAGGGAGGGTAGCTTATCAGTAATTTGAGTGTCTCCAGATTCTTCTGAAAAACACGAGTCCTTATTGTTTTTTCACCGCTCATACGTTAGTTATTATCAGAATATAGCGAGATACTCAATGGTTTCGCAATTTTGTCATTTTATGTTATGATATAGGCACAATTTAATTTGCCTAAACCTGTCATTCAGCAGGCATGGCACAAAGCCGAGTTAAGCATACACACCCCATCATAGGGTCGCTTAACTCGCCGTGTCGGGAAACCGATACGAGTGGCTTCGGCCACTACCTGTGGTGGGTTTTGTGTTTAAGAATATGAAAATTAGCATTGAAGGTCTTTTGAAAATAATAGGGTTGTTTATTCTGGCAGTTTTAACTGGCTGGACTATACTTTGGATACTTTTTTGGATTTTATTTATTTCAGTAATCATCGCCCATATTTGGATTTATTTTCATCCTCAACCCACAACAGTGAGCAAAATTAAGGCATTAAGAAAGTTACTAGAATCAAAAAATGATTAGCTTTTTCTCAAACATTATATCGGCCATAGTTGCTGTTGTCACAACAATTTTTACTGTTGATGTTCCAGTTCAAACACCCTTAGTATCATTAACGCCTGTAGCAGAAGTGAGACAAACAAATAATCCAACTCCGATACCTATCAATGCGATATTGTGCAATGGAACGTATTATACGCACTGCAAAGACAACCAAAAATTTGTTTGTCCTAAAACTGGAGAAGCCTACTGCGAGACACCGTTAAAAAATAGTCCAGCCTCGGTTGCGGCTGACACATTAGTTTGTAATGGAAAAGAGTGGTCGAAATGTCCAGAAGGATACAATTTTTATTGTCCAGTAAAAGGCGATGCTCAGTGTATGCCGCAAGCTTCTGTTTCTGCCAATCCTCAAGTTGATGCTTCTGCAAAAAATCAGGTTTATGTTCAGCAAGTCGAGAAACTTCTACAGCAAGAAATTGATAAGCAGAATTCTTGGTATGAAGAATACTTGCGAAAGCAAACTGAGATTGATGAGAAGTTAAAGCCGATCAACGAAGAAGAGCGCAGGATAACGGAACAGTACTTGGCTGAATGCATCCAATTCATTACTGGCCAAAAAGTATTAGACTGCAATCGTCTAGCGCTTAGACTTAATGAACTTGAATCAGAAGCAAGCCGCATATCTGGGATTTACCCCGAAAGAGCAACCTTGCCAAAGACACCCACACCTCGGTATCAGCAGTGGAGATTTGACACAGTGCCAGGCGGTATGAGTGGCACCATGTGGAGTCCGAATTCAACGACACGCTATCGCTGGTCTTGTATGAATCCTTACAGTTGCACACTGACTTCATATTAAACGCAAAATCGTCTCTTGCTCTCCAAACAATCTGTCGGATAATGTCGGGTTTTATGTCAGAAATCTTGGGGTTATTTTATTCTCAAGTTAGCCAAAACCCAAGCATTAGAGCCATTTTTTAGAACTTTTCAACAATAAAGCTTTCTGACACTTGGGATTTTATTTTTCCGACAGTCTAGTTGTGGTTTCAGATCCCAAAAGTGTCACTTAATTCATTGTTTTTCTGTCCGATAAATAAGACTTTTTGTTAATTAGAACATGCAAATCCTTAAGTATTTAGTAGCTTTTGGGGTCTTTTGGTAGTTTTTAATTTTCGGACACTCGCGTTTTAAGTTAAGTGACACTCTCTACAGATCCAATCGGTCCCATTTTGCCTCGTAAATATAAACTAGCTATATTCTCTTTGCCTTGCTCTTCAGTCTAGACTCTAAATAGTGTAACCTTTTTTCTTATAAAACAGTTTAGTCGTCTATTATTCAAAAAGTTCCTTCTGGGTTATGTCTGGTGATACCCAGTTTTTTTCTTTCAAATCATTTATAGTTACCACAGCTCCATATTTTGAAAAATGTTCATAAAACCTTTCACTATCATTACCCCAATATATAATTGCACAGGCCATAGGGGCTCCCTTATCGTGGCTCCCATTTATAAACTTCAACCTTGTATCAGCTAGAAAACACACATTGCTGGCTTTCCCAAATATGTATTGCTTCCAGTGTCTCGTATTTACTGCAACAGGAATAAGAGCCAATACTTCGCTCTTGTGTAGGCTATTTGCTTCCGCACACTTTTTGATCCAATGCTTAATTGATGTTTTTCTCTGCTTGTCTATGCCGTATGGGGGATTTACGTATATGGTTTCGAAATCCCAAGATGCCTTCAACCCATCAACTTTAGGCAATGCATATTCAGTTTTAGCATTTACTATGGACTTTTCATTTGAGCATGGATCAAGATAAATCTTACCTAAAAAACGCTTTACCGCATCCACATATTTTGGTGGAGTGCACCAGTCTTGGCTATTTGAGTTTATTTGTCTACCTGCGGTCATAGTTTTAATTCCAATCCTTTTTATTTAATTGGTTTAATTGAAACCTTAAGTCGTCCAGCGATTTCTTTACTGGGGTAAGTATGTTTATCCAATCAGCTATTTTATTTCGATTTTCCCTAAAATATCTTTGTAATAATAAATCTGCTTCTTTATTCATCTGTGCTTTAGTAAATTGATTTTTGCCATACTTTTTAATCAGTTGACTATTGCCACTGTAACTGGCTAAAAATGCCTTTTTCACTTCCGAGTACTCCTTACTCGGGTTTAATAATAGCTCATCAATAAATGTTGCTATACCTGCATCCGTTAAGAAAAGTAGCCAATCATAAGCATCTCTAAGAACAACTAGCTCTTTATTTGGATTGTCAGAAGTAAACCAATTACCATGATTACTAACTACGCCTATTGTTAATATAAAGTCTTGAAAGACTCTTTTATCGTCGGTTGTTATAATTTCGTTTAGCAGTTTATCATATTCCTCAAAGCGGAATGTCCCATTTGCGAGAGGTAATATGCCATATACAACACCTTTGACGTTTCTCACTTTCTGAAGGGACGATACCGAACGAGCAACATAAGCACCTTGCTTTGCCTTCTCTATCGTTTGTGGACCCTTTTTATTACCTTCTTCGACCCCGACCCTTTTGCATTCTGCCATGGCAAAAGGTTTTTCTATCTGTTCAGTTATTATTATTTTAATATGCCCACCCTTCATCTCTTTAATTACCGCTACCAAAGATGAATTATTGCTCCTAGCTATAACACAGGCATTTTTAATTGTATTAAAGTTGGAATAAAGAACCGAACTAGTTTTTGTAAACCTTTTTAGGTCAAAGCTATTTTTCTTAGAACTAGCTAACGCGTTAATTATCTTTGTTGATGTAAGCGGAGCTTGGTTAGGAACTTCCAGCTCAACAACCTGTTTAAGGGGGTGTAAAGTATATTCAACATTGTGGGATATTGCAGAGTTTCTATATTCAATTAACCCTTTCTCAATTCTCGTGTTTCCTTCAAGACCCCAATCTTTCAGAATATAGAATGTGATTATCTCAATAAGCGTGCCAAGTGCTCTACCCGCCGCTTTCTTGGAGTCTTTAGCGTAATTAAAAACTGTTTGTGCAAGTGTTTGTTGTAGTTTATCTATAGATTGATAGCCCATAGTTATTTTGTTTTTACTTTATTTAGGAAGACCTCAAGGTCATTTTTATAAATACGAAACTCTTTACCAATTTTATACGCCTTGAACTTGCCAGCTTTGATATAACGGTAAATAGTCATAACATTCACTCGTAGTTTACTTGCCATTTCTCGGACTGTATAAAACTCCTTTATAGTCATACCAGCTGATCTAAGTTTTTGTGATATTTCTTAACCTCTATTTCCCATTGTATTGGATAATAAATCCTTTGACTACCTCGTAGCTCAATGGGGAGTATCCTAATACTAGATATTCCGTGTGCCTTGTTATCCCTTCCTGGCGTAGCTTCCCATTTTTTATGTGCTTCTCGTAGCAGCGGGCAAACTATTTTACTTGGAATAATCCAAAAATCTGGTTCTTTTGCAAAGCCGTTGAGTTTTACGAATGCGTAATAAAAATCCTCTGTTGCGCCTTCTTCATCTTTGGCAGACAGAGGAAAGTCTGTAGCATTTTCGTTTTGAGTTGCTTTTACGGATATTTTTACTAATCTTCCGCTTGGGCTTAGTGCGAGGATGTTATACTTCTCGGCTCGGCCGAGTGTTATTGTGGCTGTAAAATTGAGGACAGACAATCTGGCGGCAATGTAGTATTCTCCCGCATTACCGACATTCTGTTTTTGTGCTTTTGGTTTAGTCATCATTTTGTATCATACTTTACTTTTATTGACACGGCAACTTAAGGGCGTTAATCTGTTAAGCAATGAAGTACCAGGGATTTTTAATCAAAAACTTTCAGGGTGTAAAAGAACTATCATTAGACTTCTCAAAGAACGGGGGGGTAAACATTTTTACGTTCGTCGGTATTAATGAGAGTGGCAAAACCACGATCCTTGAAGCGTTAGATTTTTTCCAAAAAGACCTCCCGCGAGAACAAAGACACGTTCTTATACCAAGAAGTAAAAAGAGAAACTTCAATGATAGTATTTCTGTCGAAGCGGGTTTTTTACTAAATCAAACAGACGAGGATTCAATAAAAAGTTATGCAAAAGAATTTGGTTTTATAATAGAGAAGCCAATCCATCAATTCACGGTTAGAAAAGAATATGCATTCAAAAGCTCGGAGTTTGTAAATGAGGATTTGGTGTGGGACATTAATATTATCGGTAGGCAGGGAAGATCACGAGTGCCACGCAAACTAGAGAAAGATGATACCAGCTTTACAAGTATTGTGGCTCACATTAAGACCCTCTTCCCGCCAATTATTTATTACCCAAACTTTCTATTCGATTTTCCTGCCAGAATCTTCCTTGAAACTTTTGAGGGAGAAACCAAAGAGCAAGAGTTCTACAGAGGTGTATTACAAGATGTTCTTGACTCACTGGATGACGAATCGAACCTCACTGAGCACGTTTTGAATAGAATGAGGGCCGATAGCGATGAAAGTCAGGAAGCACTTGATTCTACCCTCCATAGCATGGGAGCTGTAATAACACATAAAATTCTCAAGCACTGGGAAACCCTTTTTAAGTCTAGGGGCAGAGAGATTATTGTGAAAGCTGGAAGGGAATCAAAGGATGGACTGGACCGTTTTTATTTAGAGACTAGACTAAAAGAAGGTGCGGAAGCGTCTCAAATCTCAGAGAACAGCCTGGGCTTTAAGTGGTTTTTTGCTTTTCGTCTTTTTACTGAATTTCGAAAAGATAGGGCTAAAGATAAAGGCGAAATCTTATTTGTGCTCGACGAGCCTGCATCCAATTTGCATTCAACGGCACAGATGAAGCTCATTAGTACTTTCAGGCAACTTGTTAGTAAAAGTAAGCTAATATACACCACTCATAGCCATCATCTGATAAATCCAGAGTGGCTAAGCGGTGCTTTTATAGTAAAAAATCAGGCCCTTGATCCTAATGACGAAATTAGCTACGACTCTCGAAAAACAGACATCATAGCTGTTCCCTATAGGCAGTTTGTGGCCCAGCATCCTGATCAACAAACTTATTTTCAGCCCATCCTAGATAGTCTTGAATACAAGCCCAGTCAGTTGGAAATGGTGCCGAGTATTGTAATTGTTGAGGGTAAGGGCGATTTTTATACGCTCAAGTATGCAAATGCGATGTTACTTGAGAATAAGTTTTCCGAACTGAATCTCTATCCAGGCAATGGAGCAGGGAAGAATGATCGTGTAGTTAGATTGTATAATTCGTGGAACAGAAAATTTCTGGTGCTTATGGATTCAGACAGTGCAGGAGTGGAAGGGAAAAAGAAGTATCTTCGGGAAGTTGGTCAAGTGGTAGAGGACAAGATATTCACACTTAGGGATATAAATAGTCGATGGCGCAGTATTTCCACCGAGGATCTACTCACTAAAGCTGAACGAATGCGTCTAATCAAGGCTTTCGATCCGCGGGCCAGGCAATACTCTAAGGCCAAATTCTATGATGCTATCGAACAGCTTTTATTCTTGAAAATACTCGTTAATGTATCAGATACTACTAAGCAGAGGTTCTCACAGGTATTTGAGTTTTTGAAGGATAAGCTCAAATAGATGCGATTGGGTCTGGTCGGTTTCGTTTGTTTCAGTAGACGAATCTGTGGAGTTGTCGTTCTCCGTGTTCGTGTCATGAAGGGGTTGGCCTTCAGATTTGAACTGCGTCTGTATGTTTTCTGACATGTTTTGCCCTTATAGGTTCTGGGCTTTTGGCCCGAGATTCAGATAGGGCCCAAAAGCCCAGAATCGCAGATCTATCATTATTTGAAAAAATTGGTTTAACGGTCTATGCTATTTGAATAAGATGATTCATTTGGCGTGATGCAAGCTCAGGATCGGGGAAAGCCCTCTCCCAATCATAAGTTCGAAAGTCGTCCGCCCAAGCGAGCCATAAAACCAGATACGAACTCATTTTGGCGGGCGGGCGGAAACTGCAAATGCGGCGGAGCCGCTGGGATAAAAACTGCCAAAGAACCTGTAAAAATATCGGCTCGAACTGTATTTTCATTTTGGGAAAAGAAAATTTTTTTATGAAAATCATAACTTTGAATTGTTTTTTATCTCCATGGTGCCCTAGAAAAAATAGATTGGCTTACCTCGTAAAATCATTGGTTGATGAGAAATCAGATATCGTGTTACTACAAGAAGTATACTTTGAGTCTGATGCGAAATATATCGTGGATAGTCTACGGAAATATGGATTTGTTGATTCTTTTCGTTCGAAATCATTGTTGATTGTTTCAAAATTACCTCTTACTTCTCGTAATTTTTATAATTTCAAGCTTCATTTCAGTTTAAATTTCCCTCTTTACATAAACGAAATTTGCAATTGGGTTTACGGTAAGGGCTATCAGCTTGTAGAAATTGACTTTAAGGGTAACCCCACTGTTATAATCAACACTCATCTTCTTTCTGCTTATGGTTTGGACTATGGCTCTTTTCGCAAAGCACGCTTGAGGCAACTTATAGAAATCTGCGATTGCCTGAAAAAGACTGGCACAAAGAAGGTAATTTTGGGTGGCGATTTTAATTTCGACCTTGGTTCGCCTTCTTATCAAACGGTTACCAATCATTATGAATTTTATGACCCCCTTCGTAATGTCGGAGGTAATACCATTAGTACCGAAAATTTGAACAGAAAATTTTTTCTCATGGAAAAAGCGAATCAGAGGCTTGATCATTTTTTTACCAAAGGATTTGCACCAAATACGGTATCCGGACAAATTGTGTTCCGCGAGCCGTATACAGTTGCTAACAAAAAATTGCATGTTTCTGATCATTACGGATTAGCCTTGGATGTTTAATAATGCCGCCAAAGAAAAACTTGAAATTGTCATCCCAGCAGCGAAGCCGTTTTTGCAGTTTCCGCCCGCCCGCCAAAATGGGTTCGGACTATTTCCAGTATACAGAACGCTGAACGAAATCCGAACGCATTTCCGGCAAACTCCCGACGAATGAAGCCGCCCCA
>ERZ1292632.4071-Hain-H43-01um-R2-4071-length-10708-cov-7_pt1 | contig 10708 bp, 9 predicted proteins | sample MGYA00564407_ERZ1292632 | MGnify/ENA primary metagenome ERZ1292632 (study PRJEB36523, sample SAMEA6512637) | groundwater metagenome | collected 2019-01-08 | study: AquaDiva: Metagenomics assemblies of 32 groundwater samples | reverse complement strand
TAAAATTTGATAAAATGCTTGGGTTAAATTTAGGACAGGCAAAAAAAGAAAAAATTCCAAAAGAGATCATTAAATTAGCAGAAGAAAGAGAAAAATCAAGAAAATTAAAAAAATGGGATGTTTCAGATAAATTAAGGCAAGAAATTAAACATAAAGGATATTTAATTGAAGATGCTGATTCTGGCTACATAATTAAGAAGATATAGAAAGGTTTATATATAACTTGATATTATATAAAATATAATATGATAGAAACTATTTCAAAAGTCAGAAGCGTCGGTGGATCTTTAATGGTAAGAATTCCAAAAGATTTAGCTAAACTGCAGTCTATTCAAAACGGTCAATTAGTTAAAATAAATGTTGAGAAAATCAAACAAAGTGCTTTTGGTATGTTCAAAGGCATAGGAAGATTCACAAAAGAAGACGAATTAGATGCACATGAATAAATATGTTGTAGATTCTTATTCTTGGATAGATTATTTTGATGGGAATAAACAGGGTAAAAAGGTAAGGGAGTTTTTAGAATCTAAGAATAATGAGATTATAACAAATATCTTAACTTTATCAGAGATTATAAGTGTTTTTAAAAGAAGAGGTTATGATTATGATAAGGCATTTGAAAAAATTATAAATTTATCTAAACTTTATATAAATAATGTTAATTTTTCAAAAGAAGTTGGTTTGTTACATGCAGAGATCAAAACAAAAATAAAAGATTTTGGATTAGCTGATGCCTTTGTTTTATTGACAGCAAGGAAACTTAACGCCAAAATCTTAACTGGTGACCCTCATTTTAAAAATTTTAAAGAGACGATTATGGTTTAATTCTTACAAATTAATAATATTTTAGAAAAGCTTATATATAAATTATCTTACATAATAAGTAAATAACCCTCAAAATCTATCAATTATCTTACAAATTATGTATAAAATAAAAAGATTTATATATAAATTATCTTACATAATAGGTAATTTAACTATATAAAAATAGTAACTCAATTCTTACATATTAAGTATTTCTAGAAAGCTTTATATATCAAAAAATCTTACAAAATAAGTAAATATTAAGATAATTAGAGTAATCTATTTATCTTACATATTAAGTACCATATGAAGTGATTATCGAGTGAAAGAATCTGACAAATTAAGTAAAAAAGAGGTAGAAAGAGCTAGTTCTAATAGTGACAAGAATCTGATTAAACTCTATAAAGAAAATAAAAAATTACTCGAGCAAGTAAATCAAGTAAAAAAAGAGAATAAATTAACAAATGAAGATATCATAAAAATAGCAAAACAGCATACACCAATTCCTATTTCTATATTCAAAAATTCTTCTCCTCTTGAATCATTAGTTAAATATCTTAAAGATAATTTAAATTTAAGTTTGCATGAGATTGCTTCTTTATTAAACAGGGATCAAAGAACAATTTGGACAACATATAATAATGCAAGTAAGAAAAAACTTGTTTTAGATACCTCTTCTAAGATTACCATTTCATTAGAATTTTTTTCTGAGAGAGAATTAAGTGTTTTAGAGAATTTAGTTGACTACTTAACTGATCAAAAGTTTTCAATTTCTAAAATTTCTAGTTTGTTGAACCGTGATTACAAGACAATTTACACGATTTACGTGAGGATAAAGAAAAAAGATGCAGCTAGGTAAATTAAAACAAAGAAAAAAAGAATTAATTAGATATTTAGAAAAAACTAGAGATTACAAAGCTGAAACAATCAGATTTGTTGAAGATTTAGAGTTAAAATACAGCAAGGGGGAGATTCTTGATTCTGAATTTTATTATAAATTAAACAAGGCTTTAAAAAATAAATCCTTACGAGACTGGATTGATTATTATGATAATTTAATCTCCCAGTATAATAAAGAATTAAATCAGATAAATAATGAACTGAGGGAAAATGAGAGCATAGTCTTTAATGCAAAAACAGTTTTAATTGTTTTAATTTTTGTAATGTTAAGTATAACCGCGGTTATTTTCTTTAAATCGGAGATTACAGGATTAACAATTTATCAACAAGGAGAAATAATTAATGATACAATAACATTAAATATTCCTGCAAATTTAATAATAAATGAAAGTATTGTAAAAGTAAATTTAAATTCGCAAGAAAAAATATTATCTTTAAATAACTTTAATATTGAATTAAATTTAGCCACAATTGATTTAAGCAAATTTAATTTGTTAGCTGAGAATGGAACTTTAATTACCCAAATTATTTTTAATAATTCTATAATAAATGAAACTAGCTTAGTAATAGAAACTCAAGTTATTCAACCTGCACCTCCAGAAAATATTACAGGATTATCTAATATTAAATTTGATAGAAACTTAGATTGTGCTAGATGTGGCCAACATAAAGCTCCAAGTAATGCTGTTGTTAATATGACTATAAAAACGACTTTTGAAGGCACTACAAATAATAATGAACTTATAGATTATTATCCTATTAGTTGGACAATATTAAATGCAAATGGTGGGATTGTAAGTAATTATGATACAACTTGGAATAAGATAAGTTGGAGTTTAAATAATAATACAAATTATATTGAAAGATCTTATATTATACAAGTTCCTACACAAACAATACCACCAACCAAGTATGATTTTAAATCAGAATTAGCTAGTATACAAAGTGATTTGTGGCAAGTTATAGTTGCTGATCCTTCATTTGGTGTAGATAATCGCACAATAGGATTTGAATATTTAGATAACAATGGAAATATTGTTGGTGAAGCAAGTGCAACTGTAATTCATATCTGGAATAATAAAGATGATTATTATTTTAATAAAACTTCTGGAATACAATTTAGTAATCACTTTGATGAGTATTGGACACATAATATTTTTTGTGGGGGTTATAAAGATGCAGAGGGAAATTGGATATATGATTGTAATGATGAATTGCCTTTTAATTGGAATATAAAAACAGACAATAATTCTTATGCGAATTATACTGGTTGGCGTGATAAAACAATAGGAAATAAAACAGTTAGGTTGGGAATAAGATATCATCTAAAAAATAATGATACTAATATAACAGCACAATTTAGTGTAGAAAATATAGGTTTAGAAGACATAAGCAATGACTTGGGTTTTGCTTGGAATGTAAGAGATATAAAAATAGGAAATACACGAGAGAATGATAGAGTAGATATTAATGGAAGTAAATATGTGTTAAATGAAACTCTAAACTTAATTTTTAAAGGGGGTGAAATAGACAGTATTTATAATATAGAAGACGTTAGAGGGAATAAAAAACAGTTCTTATATTTGGACTGGAATGGAAACTTAAATTATTTATTAAACGTAACTTCTGTCCCTAATCAATATAATGCTCCAATTACTTTAGCAATTAATGCTGGTCCATTAGTTCAAGGACAGCAAAAAGCAACAGAGATGTTTTGGAGAGATGCTGGTACTGCTAGTCCAAACAGAACAGTTTACAATATGTCAGTTTCTTCAGGAACAACTCATTTTGGTTATACAGAAGGAACACAGAATCTAGCAATACCACCTGCATTTACTGCTGCAAGAGATACAACAACACAAATAAGCTCAGCGTGTTATACTGCTACAACCCAATCAGATGATTCAAGATGTCAATCAACACAAGCAGCAGGAGCTGATGAACCTTGGATAAGATTTAACTTTACTATTGTAAATTTTACTAAAATTGATAATATAACAATCACTATGGAAGCAATATGTAATGCTTGTGATGCTAATGAAGATGTCTATTTTATTCATATGAATTATACCAATGCAGCATGGGGCATCTTTGCTCCTCAAACAACCGCAGAAGCAACGAGGACAATATTTTATAATACCGAAGCAGATATTGCAAATTTGATAAACTTTGAACCTTCTGGAACAAGCACAAAAGGACAATTGGTTATATTAGCAGAGGGAAGTAATTTAGATGCTGCTGAAAGTATCTCTGTTGATAATCTTCAAGTTGTTGTTACACAGCAAGCAGACCAGCCACCTACAATTACAACACCTTCATTTAACCAAACTACTTATTATACAAATACAATAATTAACTCAAGTATCACCCCTACAGATAGCGATGATGCAACCGTAGATGTAACATTTGAATGGTATAAAAATGATGTTTTAATAAGAAGAACTACAAACACAGGAATATCTAGTGGTTCTGAAACTACTGATACATTGGGTTTTAGCGAGTTTACTTCTGGAGATAAAATAATTGTACAGGGTTTTGCTTTTGACCAAATTCTTAATTCAACTTTAACTAATTCAACTACAACAACAATAAAATCCTATGGACAACTAAGTGTTAATGTAACTTCTCCAGTAAATAACACTAATTACTCTCAAGGAAAATTATTTTATTTGAATGCTACAGTAACTTGTTTAGGGGAAGGGGGAGAGAATACGCTTTGTGGAACTGTTTATGCAAATGCAAGATATAACCAAAGTTCTGCTTTTCCAGATTATTTGATTAACACAAGTGAGGCAAGTCCTTTTTATGTAAGTGGGGGTGGTGGGGGGAATGCAACTGGGGGGGATGTCTTTAGACCTTATCAAACTCAAACACTTGGAGTTACTGATCCTGCAAATTCTTATGATTTAAATATTAATGATACAACAACTTTTGCAACTGTAGGAGCAGATGCGAGTTTAGGTGAAATTAATTATAGTTATGATTTGGGGGATATTGTCCAAGGACAAATATTTTATTATACTAAAAAATTAAGTACCGCCAGTAGCTTCGTAAGAATTTTTAATAATACCAATTCTTCTTTCTTAGAAGTATTATCTATTCCTGAGGATTTACCACTTCGATTAAATAATACACAAATAACTATAGATAATGGATTTATTAACGCAACAGGGGGGGTTCTTTTACAAATACGTCAAAATTCAGGAGTGGGAGACGCAGCGACATCAGTATCTGATACTTATATTATTGCTTCAGGTTCTTCTCCAAATCCTCAATCTCAAGTATTAACAGGAGGACAACAATTTAATGTAACCTGGGCTATTAACTTCTCTGGAACAGGTGGATATAAAATAGATACTTTATTTAACTCAAGTTTAAGAACAGATGTACAAGATAATGCAACAACACCAATAACTGTTTGTATTGGAGCAACATCTTGTGTGGCAGAAGCCCAAGTAAATTCTCCACCAAATAATATTTCTAATTTAAGAATTAATTCAACTACATTATTACAACTTAATTTAACTACTGAAAATTTGCAAGTAAGATTTAACGTTTCAGACCCAAATGCAGGAGATACTTTAAATTATAGTATACAATGGTTTACAAATAACAGAACTAATTTTACTCTAACTAATATTGCTGTAAGTAATCCTGGAACAGCTGTTCAAACTTTAGATAACAAAAATACAACAAAATGGCAAAACTGGAGTGCTCAAATCCTAGTTTGCGATAACAGCAATGCTTGTAATAGATTTGTTAATACTTCTGCATTATATATTAGAAATAGTAATGCAACAATTACCCAACCAGCATTTAATCAAACTTCTTTTAAGGATAGCGGGTACATAAATATAAGTTTGGTATTTTCAGATGATGATCAAGATAATAATGATGTAACATTTGAATGGTATAGAACAGTTGGGGCATCTCCTTATTTACTTCAAAGAACAACAAATAGTAATTTAGCTAATGGAACAAATACAAGTGATACTTTAAGCCCTGCTTTAACCTCAACGAATGATCAGATTATAGTACAAGCATTTGCATTTGATGGTGAAAGAAATTCTACTTTGCTTAATTCAACTACAATAACAATACAAAGTGATAATACTGCACCAAATAACCCGAGCAGTCTGATAATTAATTCAACAACCTTATTACAATTAAATTTGACGGATGAAGATTTAAGAATGAATTTTTTATGTGATGATCCTGATGCAAGTGATACATTAACATTCCATTTAACAGCTTTCGAAAATTATGTAAACATGTTTCAACTACAAGGAGGTTGTAATGACCCAGAATACAAAAGTGTTTTATTGGATAACCTTAATACAACCAAATTTGGTAACTGGAGTTTTAGTGTAAATGTAAGTGATGTTGCTAATGCTTATTCTGCGACAATATCTAGTATTATTAATATTACTATAAGAAACTCTATTCCAATAATAGGAAATATCACTTTAGATGAAGCAGATAATATTGTTTTAACTGAAAATGGAAATAAATCATTCGTATTTAGTTTTGTTGTAACTGATGCAGATAATTTTACAGATATAAATAATTTTTCAGCTGTTGCGAATGTTACAAGAGGATTTGGAAGTACGGCAGAGACAACAAGGCATAATGATACATTTGTATATCCAACAGATGGAGGTTGTAGAGCTAACAAACTTATCGGAACTAATGGAAAGAATTTTTCATGTACAATAGAAATGGTATTTTATGATGCTGCTGGATTATGGAATATAAGTGCAAGGATAAATGATACTAATGATTTTGCACAAAATACAACTAAAACATTTACGGTACAGGAATCAACAAACATGCAAATAGACCAAAGTACAATTTCATTCCCACAAATAACCCCGAATGTCTATAATATAAGCTCTCTATTAAATCTTACAATTACAAACACAGGAAATGATGATATATCTGGAAGAGAAACTACTGGAGAAACAATAAATATAACAGCAATTACACTAGTTCCAAGTACAGGAACAACATTTATTCCGGCAAGTAATTTTACAATTGGGCAAGTAAATGCGTCTGGAACATTTAACGGAGATTATTGTGATCCATCTATTGTAAGAAACGTAACAAGGTTAAGAAATGTAACAGATGCTGCTGGATTTAGCAATTTTACTGGTGCAATTAATGGAAGTGCAGTATTAGCACAGGCTGTTGGAAATAAACATACATTAGGAATATGCTTGATACATGCTCCAAACGACCTACAATCAACAACATATTCAACAACTAGTTCAGGGGCTTGGACAATAACTATATTCTTCTTTAGAAGAAGAAAGAATAAATTATATGAGGAAAATAAAAATATAATAAATTCTATTATAGAATTACGGGTAAACTATAAATTAAGCAACAATGATTTAATAAAATTAATAAATTACGAAAAGGAATTAATATTAATACCAATTTCGATTTTCAGAAATGCTTCCCCATTAGAAGCTCTAGTTAAATATCTAAAAGATAATTTAGGATTAAGTTTACATGAAATTTCTGTCTTATTAAATAGGGATGATGGAACTATTTGGATAACTTATAATAATGCTAGCAAGAAAATTACCAAGTTAGATGTAACTAGTGAAATCTTAATATCTATAAACATTTTCCATAATAGAAAATTAAGTATTTTAGAAAATTTAATTACTTATTTATATGGTAAGGAAATTTCATTATCAAGGATGGCTGCTTTATTAAATCGTGACTATAAAACAATTTATACTGTTTATAAGAGAGCTAAAGATAAACATATTAAATATAATTAAAATAAAATAAAGCAAGAAATTACAAATTTAAAATAAAAATTTTAAATTATAATGATTCATTCTGAGATATTTAATCCTTCTATCCTATTAAAATGTTTAATATTCTTAGTTTTAATAGCATAATTATTAACCAAAGTAATTGTTCCTATCAACAGGTCTCTAAAATCTATTAATCCGCCTTGTTTTTCTAGATTAACTAAAATTTCAGCAGCTTTTTTAACAGAATCTTCTGAAAGATTTAATATATTTATTCTATTTAAAAGAAGCTGAATGGCTTTAAAATTATGTTCTTTGTTGGTTGATTTGTATGCACCATAATAAAGTTCAAATATATTTATGTAAGTTGTTGCTAAATCTTTTTGTAACTCATTTTTCTTAATAAATTCTACTTCTTCTTTTTTATTTCTAAGAAAATTAACTAAGAAATCTGTGTCTAGGCAGATTTTATCTTCCATTCTTTCCAACCTTTTTTTAAATTGCTCATAAACTCACTTACTTCTTCATCACTCATTTTCCAAGCACCACCCAAATCACTAATTTTTTTTCTTTTGTAAAGAAAACTTATGGCTTCATTTACAGAAACAGCTCTATTCAATTTATTCCTTAACTTACCAGATAATGCTACTAATTTTTTATAGTTTTCCTCACTTACTTTAATTGATATTGACATTTTACCACCCATTCTACTTGGTAGTATAGGTGGTATATAAATCTTTTGTTTTAATATTTTATTTGGGCGTGTATACTAGTTTCGATTTTAAAAAGTTTATCTTTATAAATGTTTCACTAAAAAGCGAAAGATTTATAAATAAAGATTCTATAAATAGAAATATGAAAAAACTAGAAAGAATCTATAGAGAGATACTTATTGGGGTACTAGATAAAAGAATCTCATTTACTCAATTAGAAATATCAAAAAATTGTAAAATAGCTTTAGGTCATGTAAACAAAATAATTAAAAAATTGGAACAAATAGGCGCTTTAGAGATAATGCAGCGTAATTTTAAGGTTATTGATCCAAGTAGGATACTGATGCATTGGTGTATTGTAAGAAAAATTAAAGTTGAAACAATATCTTTTTCAATTAATCTTAGTGTAGAAGATTCAGAAAAAACTATACCGGGGGTAGCATTATTTACAGCATTTTCAGCATGGAAATTTCTTAAGAAAAGGGTTCCAATAGATTATAGAGAAGTTTATGTTTATATAAATGAAAAGAATAAAAAAATTTTTGATTTATGGCTTAGTAAACAAGAAATAAATAAAAATGGGTTACCAAATCTATATATTATTTATTCGAAAGACGATCATTTATTTAGGAATAGTAAGAATAATATTGTACCTATACCACAAATAATTGTTGATACTTACTCAATTTCAAATATAAGCTCAAAATATTTTTTTTCAGATATGCTAAAAGAATATAATGAATTTAATTTTGAGATTTAAAATGGAACTATGGAATCAAAATGCAATTGAGAAATCAGAAAAAATATTAAATGAGATTAAGAAAATTACAGATTTCGTATTGATTGGGGGTTGGGCTACTTATTTCTATACTAAATCTATTAAGTCGATAGATATTGATATATACATAAATTTTGATGATTTTTTTAAATTTCAATCTTTTTTAGCAAATAAAGGTATTTTTATTGATTATAACAAAAAATTAAATAAATATGGGATAAAAACCGAGGGGGTGGAGATTGATATTTATACGCCAGATAAATGTAATTTAATTATTTCTTGCAAAGATGTTTTTGAAAATAAATTATATGAAATAATAGAAGGATTTAAAGTTATTAAAGTTGAATATTTAATTCTATTGAAACTACAAGCTGAATTAAATAGAAAAACAACTATAAAAGGATTTAAAGATAGGTGCGATATATTGGTATTATTAAATAAATCGAATATAAAAATTTTAGATAAATTATTAAAGGATAAAAACGAACTTTATGTTAATCTTGTTAATATTATAAAAGGCTCTAAAGAAGAATATAATTATGCTTTTCAAAAAGAATTAAATTTAAGGGAGCTAAAAGTAAAAAAACGAGGATTATTAAAAGAATTAAAGTAGGGTCTAGTATAGCAACATTTATAAATAAGTTTATTATTATTTATTAACTATAAGATGATTAAAAATTCAAAAAAAGAGACAACGATTTTTGTATTAATAATTATTTTCGGAGTTCTGTTATTAGCAAATTTAAGTGATGCCAAATTTTTGGATTTATGGAATACCATCACAGGAAGGGCGCCAACACAAACAGCATCTCTTTCAATTACAGTTGGAAATAATCCCCCTGTAATTGGAAATGTAACACTGGATGAGGCAGATAGTATTACTTTAACAGAAAACGGAAATAAATCATTTTTATTTAGCTTTGTTGCAGTTGATCCTGAAGGTTTAAGCAATATTGTTGATGGGTCTGCTGTAGCTAATATTACACGAAGTGGAGAGACAACGAGGCATAATAACACCTTTGTTTACAATACAGATGGAGGTTGCAGGTTTGCAAATAACGTTGGAACTAATGGAAAGAATTTTTCATGTACAATTGGGATAGTATTTTATGATGGAGCAGGATTGTGGAATATAAGTGTAATGGTAAATGACAGCAATGGCAACTTCGCACAGAATACAACTAAACCATTTACAATACAAGAATCAACTAATATAGCTTTAGATCAGAGTTCAATAACATTCCCATCAGTAACCCTAAACCAGAATAATGTAAGTGCGAGCATTAACGTTACAATCACAAATACAGGTAATGATGATATTTCAGGAAGAGAGTCAACAGGCGAAACAATTAATATCACAGCTATTACTTTAGTTCCTAGCACAGGAACAACATTTATTCCAGCAAGCAATTTCACAATCGCAGAAGCAAATGGGAGCGGCACTAATCTAATAAATCCGTGTGACTTTTCAATTACAAATAATGTAACAAGATTAAGAAATATGACAGATGCTGTTGGCTTTAGTAACTTTACTGGTGCAATTAATGGAAGTGCAGTATTAGCACGGGCTGTTGGGAATAAACAAGTATATGCTTTATGTTTGATACATGCTCCAAACGACCTACAATCAACAACATATTCGACAACTAGTTCAGGGAGTTGGACGATATTAGCATTTTAAAAATGAAAAAGAATAAAATAATATTAAAAATTTCGTGTATTTTTTTATTACTAGCTTTATTAAG
>ERZ1292632.2323-Hain-H43-01um-R2-2323-length-16104-cov-4_pt1 | contig 10708 bp, 14 predicted proteins | sample MGYA00564407_ERZ1292632 | MGnify/ENA primary metagenome ERZ1292632 (study PRJEB36523, sample SAMEA6512637) | groundwater metagenome | collected 2019-01-08 | study: AquaDiva: Metagenomics assemblies of 32 groundwater samples | reverse complement strand
CCGCCTTGCCGAATATGGCGGAAGCTGGACTAGCTCCTGTAGCTGTGGCCAACACCCCAGGCAGTTGGGCCTTGCCAAGCAAACTAGCATTGAGAGATGTGGACGTAACTGTAGCTAATGCCGCAGAAAGAAGTCCTAGAACGTGATAGTAAACTGTGATCCTGATAAAGTCTAGGAATCCATCGGCGTTAGCGGCACCCGCGCCCATCTTATAAAAGAGACCAAAGGTGCTGGCGTTGACCTCGGCGGCAGTCCATGTCGTCCCCCATTTGTCAGTAGCCCCACCAAAACTAACTATGGTGTCCGCGAGGAGAAAGTTGGCCCCTGCGCTGTAATCGCTGCCAACCCTGGTAGTTCCGTCCTTGGTTAAGTTAACATCGACATCGTAGCAGATTCCATCAGCGTAGTGGCGTTCAATTTCAACCACGATGCCGTCTATAACAGCGTCAGCCGGAACTCCCATGCTGTAGTTGGTCGTTCTTAGGAGGTAACTTACATCAGGAGAGTCAAATGAGGCTGCCGTGATTTGAGCATAGCTACCATCGTTAGCGCCCACATTAGAGGGAGTTGTCCAGTCGTTATCGTCTCCCGACTCCTGGATGGTGCTTGTAGTGGCCGGATACTTAACACCGGAGTTAGCCACCTACTAACCCCCTAGTAGTCTGTCTAACCAGTTTTTGTTAGGAGGTTTACCAGGCTCAGGCTGTGATACTACCATTGATTCTGACTTAGAAGGAAACTGACCCAAGGCTGGTTCGGATAGTCTCCTCAAGACAGCCTCGGCCATGCCTTCACAGACATCTCCTTCTCGGGTGTGAGCACGGCAGCGAATTCTCCCGTCTCCATAGTCTTGCTTGGCCTCTATCGCCACCACGTCATGGATGACGAAATGGTGGTTGGAGTAGATGCTGTGCTGGCTTTCATCATGGTTTTCCCCGCGACAGTTGGGGGATGCACAGGCAGCAGTGGTGAACTGCAACTTGACCCAGGCGTTTGGCAATACTTGGGCTACCATACTTCCGTCTGGTTGAACTACAGCCTTCCGTATAATTTCGACGGCTTCAATATCTGTCATGCTATTCTCCTATGCGGCGGTGAACGTGACGAGCCCAGAGGCGTTGATCTGGCATCGCCATTCGGCATCGGTGGCCGAGACATCCACTGAGCTTGTCTGGGCGCAGACGATGGGGTTAGTGGCCGCTACTCCCGATTGGGTATCCACGAAGATGCACTCCCTCCCCGTTAGGGTTCCAGTGGCCGTCCATACGGGGTCGTCACAGTCCAACTTGGTTACGTTGGTGCCCGCCGTGTAGCCTATGGTCCGCCCCGCAAGTGCCAATCCCCCAATTGTGTATCCATTAGTAGAGCCATGCTCATTTACCACATGATCCTGGTAATCCCAAGTATCCTGGTCGAAGCTGGCAGCCGTGAGCATCTGGGCCACACCGGAATCGGATACCCAGTCGAACTCCTTGTTGCAAGCCTGCATGGGAAGTTGGCCGTTGATTAGACCTGTTACTGCCATTAGAAGCTCTCCGTCTTATAGTGCCCTAGGACGCCGACTGTTACCGACCCACCAGAGTTGTTGATAAGCTCCAATTTCACATTCGCCGCTGGAGCCCGCCACCCCGAAACCGGCAACGACAAAGGTAAGGTATCTATCCCTGGCAACCTGACCGTGAACGGCTGGGCCGTGCCGCCGTCTCGTAACACCCCTGCGAAAGCGGCTGAAACGGAGATGTTCAAACCTCCCAGACGCCAGAACTTCCCCGCCCCTGGAGCTGCGATGAGGCTTACCGTTCCCCCATCCCCCACCGCCGAACCCGCGATGGCGATTGTCTGTCCGTAACGAAATGCACTGTCCATTTCCTACCCCCTACCTAGACAGGTTGCTCTACGGCGGGCTGCCGACGGTTATGGTAACTGTCCCATTCGTGGTGGTGGGGAAAGCCAGGGTATAAGCTGTCCCCCCAGACTGCATCGTGAAACGGGCGACATTCGCCTTGTGGTAAATGTTCGCCTCTCCGTTACTCGCCGGTGCCGGACTAGCTGTGCCGTATGGTAGCACTGCCGTGCCCGACGACACATCCATTTTCTTGCTGAAGACCGCGTCATCACGGAAACCAGCCGTGCCCCCAACAGCGAGAGCGTCCGGGGTGTAAAGCCTGTTAGCAGCTTCCCGCTCAAGCTGAACGTCCTGGGTACTCCCAACATAGATTGTTCCCCCTGACCACAGGTCACCTCTGACCTTTGCGTGGCCCCCAAACCTTCTCCAGCTCATGGTCTTGTCCTCCTTTGTTTGGAGGGGTTCCCCGCAGCTGCCTTAGCGAGCCGCTACAAGACTACCCAACAATGGTGGGGATACCCCCTTTGTTCTCTACTGTGCGCCCTGCTTCACGGGCGAGATCAGCTAAAGTTTCCGACTCTAGCGCCCTACGGGTGCGAGCGTCCCGCTGATGCCTGATCTCCTGGAGTCGGGATGGAGTTACCTGCTCCGCTCCATATAGACTACGCTGATGCCCCCGCAGTTGAGACTCCTCCATAAAGCGCCGCCCACAACGGTCACAAGGCCAGCTATCGTGCTCCCGGGCCACAGTCTGCACATACCGGCTCTCCCCATTAAAGATGACGCGGTCGTTGTGCAATCCCCTCGGCTCGCAGAACTCACCTGGAAATAACTCGTGCCCGCCGTAAGTGAATCGTTTTGTTGCTATCCAGGCCATCTCCATCCTCCTCCTGTGGCCTTTAGTCTACCGCGTCATCCATGTAAACCCCGGCATCGGTTAGCACCGCTACCTGATCTACATAGGAGTGGGACTCAATGATGGTTTTGCGGGGGCGCTCCTCCCGAACTCGTCTGATGAACTCAATGGCTCCCCCGCCGCCGACCATTGGCCGCCACACGAAAGTGTAACCTGCCGACGGTGCCATGCGAGACGGGGTGTTAGGTACCCAAATCATCAGCACATCGTCATCCCACACATCAGAGTAGGTGATGCTGGCCTCGGCGGTACCGCCCTCTTCGTCAGCGGTGAACACCGAGTTACCCACAAGCACCTCCACCGGATACTGGGCCGCCGTCGAAAGCAGGGAGGCCAAGAGGGCTGGTGCAGCGATACCACGCTCGGTATACTTGATCCGATCCAGCAGGTCGGGGTGGTCAGCCAGCCTATCCCAGACCAGCGCCCCCATGACGACCAGAATCTTGCCATCCGGATGGGCCAGGGTCTGACGTCGGATGGTTCGGTAAGCTGTCCTCATGTCCTCGATTGGGGTGGACGCTCCATAGTCGCTCCATTTGTTGGAGATGGTCTGGTCTGTCTTCCACACCGAGGTCTTCATGAAGTCAGCCACGAACATCCGGTCCCGCCGCAACCGTATCAGACTGGTAACCAGTTTGGTCGCGTCTGCCTCTAGGTCAAACACGGCGTCAGCGTTGGCTATCAGCTCGTCGGGAATCTCTATTCCCAAGGCATGGTTGAGGCAGAAGTAGCTGTTCGTCTTGTCCACCGTGAACCCCACAGTGGCAGCGTTGGTTCCTGGCGCTCGAAGAGTGCGGTCGGCGCTGGTGGCCGCCGCCGGACGGCCCTCGTCCCGAGCCCAGAAGGATTTGTTGTATTTGAGGTAGATATCCGACTGTTTATCTACCCCGACCACAGGGAAGCATTGGTCGGCCAAGTGCCCCCCGGGGTTGTAACCGATGCTCACCTGTGTGAGCAGGGTATCGACGTGGACATCCCCAATGTCAGGTTGATTAGCCATGTTGCCCTCCTCTGTCCCTTAGTACCGGAATCGCTGAATGAGGACATCCATGATGTCCCCAGAGCCGCCAGATTGCGTAAGAGCTTGGGCAAACACCTCATCGTTGAGGCTGGCGGCGGCAGTGCCAAACCCCTGAGCGTTCGACGCTATGTAGTCTTGTTCGGCAAAGGCAGCACCGCCCTGCAATTTGGATACGCCGACGATCCGGATCTGCGCTGCTCTCCCCGCTGCTGCGGGCTTGTTCTGCAGGATGCCGATGACCTTACCGTTAGCCCCTGATGTGGTACCCTGTCCGTTGGTGTCGATGATCATCGCCCGGAACTGCACCCCCGACAGGTCAGCAGCCGCAGGGACGGTGATGTCAATCCCTTCCTGAGTAACCGCCATGTTTCACCTCCTACTTTATCCGAGCGCGCTGGTTGCGCTCTTCGGTATAGCGTCGAGCTAGAACGGGGTTCTCTTTGAGCACGGCCTGCACCGCTGCCCCGAAATCCCCACCCTTGGCCTTGGCCTTCTGGCTTACCTCCGCCTCAGCCGACTCCGCCGAGCCATTCCCTGGATGCCCCACCTCGGCGAACAGAGCAGAAGCCCTGATTTGCTCGGCATGGGCCTGCTGCATCTGCACGTAGTCCTTGAAGGGTTCTGAATCCTCGCCCTTGGCGTCGGCTAGAACTTCCATCGTGCCCACGTGCTTAGCCACTTCACCTACGAAGGCAGGCCCGTCAAACAGAGTGCCCTGCGCCCGACCCTGAACTATCTCGGTAAATCGGCGAGTTCGAAACACTGCTCGCTCCGTGGCTCGCTCCCGCTCTACCGCCTCCAGCCGCTCCGTAGCTTTGTGCAGCGCATCCTCCGTAGCGGCGATACGCTCTGATGCCCCCTTGGGTTCCAGAGCTTTAAGCTGGTCCTCGGTAAGCACCAGCTCCTTCCCTTCCGTAAGGGCTTGACGCTGTTCCACCGTCAACTGAATTTCCACAGATTTGTCTCCTCGCTTCAACTTCACCATACTAGGGACGTGAACATCCTCCACGTCCGGCATTCCAAACTCTTTGAGCGCTGCGCTTATCTCATGTTCTCCGTATCCTTCCCCGGCTAGGCTTGCTTTTATCTGACGCGGTATCTCTTCGTCGGGCACGTCCAGCGACCTATAGAGCCCTAGCAACTTCGTGATTGCCAACTTTCGCTCCTCTGGCGAGAGTTGAACCCGCTGCCCCCGGAACCCACCAGGACCCAAGGCAGCCGCCGCTCTACCCAGTTGAGCTCTAGTCACCTTGTCGGTAGGATTCTCCCACACTCGGAGCTTCCACTCTGAGACCTTATCGGGGTCAGGCACCACCAGGTAAGCCTCGGCGGGATACTCCTCACCATCATCGGTCTTGGTGGCGAAGGTCTTACGTATGTAAACCCGCAGGCCCCCCGACCCTTCGGATGCAGCTAACGGCTTCAAGGCGTCGTCCTTAAAGAACGGCCTAGTCGTGAGCGCCCCGCCTATCAGGACATTGCGATAGGTCTTGCCGGTGGTAGGTTGTTTCCACTCATCGTACCACTCCGGCGAGAAACACTTGTAGGCATCGGACTCTAGGGCAGTCTTACCGCGCTCTGTCCACTCAATTTCAGCCTCAACCCCGCCCTTATAGCTATTGATTGGCGCGAGGCCCCGAATATAACCCACGGCCCCGTGCGCGGCCAGGTCGCCCTCGCTATGCTCGAAATCTATCTCAATGGGCACGTCCTGACCGTAAACACCCGCCTCAAAGTTAACCACGAATTCCTCAAGGTCGCTCGTGGTGATGTCAATGTTGCCATATTTGGGGTGGTGGTATGTCCCAGGCTTGGGCAGCACCTGGATGGAGTCTGGCGGAGCCATGAACTCGAAGGGGAACTCGGAGAATCGTTTGCCGTCTGAAGCGGTAGCCAACCACTCCCCACCAGCCACGGGGACATACTGCATCTCAACCTCAAAGGGAGCACCAAAGACTATCTCGCTAGTGCTGGGGTCTTTGGTGTAGGGGGCGTTGTAGAGCGTGCCGCAGTCATCGACAATGATGTGATCTGCGAATACTTCCACCACCCAGGAGCCCATCATCGGCTGCATCCTCGGCGATGGGTGTTTATGCTGCCACGCGTCCTGAATCTCACGGCTCTGCTCATCCAGGGAATCTCCCCCAGCCGCGGCCTTGGCCATACCCATCTTAAACATCATGCCCTTGATCGTATCCATAAGTTGGGCTAGTAAGCCCTTGGCATCGGGAGCAGGGACATTCCCTTCGCCGCGTCGGGCTCGGCCCGAGGCCATGCCCCCCGCATGGCCTCGGGCCACCTTGATGATGTCCTTAATCTCTTCGTCAGTGAACTCTCCAGCTTCCTGGAGTAGTTCCCGTATCTTGGAGAGGTAGTCTATACCAGCCATATTGCCTCCTAAAACAAAAGGCCACCAGGAAGCTATAACCTTCCCAGTGGCCTGTCTATCTGTCAGCCACCAACAACTTATTTTATTCTGGGTTTAACCTACCACATAACCCCAGGGGGTGTCAAGTATTTTGGGTAAATAGGTGAACCATCCCGCCTACGTCTTGACCTTGGCCCTGATTTCCGCCTCCAGCACGGCCCGCCCGTTGGAGGCGAACAGCGTCACGTCCACCTGCCTATTCCCAGCCACCTCTATCTGACGCACTACGTCGGGGTGCGTGAGCTGGCGGATGAGGTCACAGATGACGGGGGGATAGGGCTTGCCACAAGCGAGGGGGCATTGGCCAGCGAGGGTCAATTCTGTCCTCCCAACGCCCGCTCCACCTGGGCCTGGAAGATTCCGGTGAGGTCGCCTTGGCTTTCCCGCGCCGCCCGCTCGAACATATGAACCCCTTTGGTTCCTGGGTGGTGGACTCGCTTACGCACAATTAGGAAGCCACCTCGTTTCGCGGTGCCCTGCGGCCCACGTCCCAACCCTGCAGCCGTCTTCCCCCCACCCGGCCAGGCCAGGGCCTTCTTATTTCGGGGCACAATATCGTGGGGTCTGGTGCCCTTCTCCACGAGGATGGCGTAACTAACGTCGGTGCCAACCTCATATCTCAACCCACTCCCCTTATAGGTGATGCTGGCTCGCAGATGCTTAGACCCTGGCCCACCCCGTCTTGGCGTCCGCTCTTTAACTTCACCCTGGAGGTGAATGGCAGCGGCCATGAGACCCCGCTCCATAACGGCTTCGAATCGAGCGGGGTCTACCCGTTTACGGAGCTCATCTAAGCCCTCGATGCGGAGATTGATGTTCACCGGGGGGCTCCCATTACAATGCCCCTGCTATCACATCTACATCCTGGATGTAGCGGAGGAGCGTCCACACCACCTTTGAATAACTCCCCCAACTCTACCTCCTGCCTATCAAGCGCTTCGCAAAGAGGGCATGCGTTAGGCTGTCCGTCAAGCCAGCGCAGCCTTTCCACGACCCCAGAAGCCTTGTAAAGCTGAAGGTGGCCCTGGTTATAGGCCCTGACGGTTTCAGATTGTGCGATGAGCCGTGCCCGCCATTCCGGAACGTCTTGAGCCACCAATCGGATACGGGCAGCTAATTCGTCCCGAGATTCCCCCAGCCCCAAGCCAGAGGATAAGGTCTCCCGCATCCTGTCCTTCGTGGTTTGAAGTAAGCCCTTGACCAAGTCAAGGCTCCACTGCCTCATCCACTGTCTGGCTGCTGGGTTATCCAAGCTCCAGTTCACTACGATGCCGGGAAGATCGCCACGACCTGCCTCTGCCCCCATCTCCAGCGCCACAGATAGCCCCTCCACCACCTCTCGCGCCATGCCTACTGCGAACCGCTCCCACTCATCATCACGAATAGCAAAGTAGAGCGCTTGAGGGAGGCCCTCTAGGTTCTCCGTTGCCGCCACCGCCGCCACGGGTGACTCCCGCTCCCAGTTCCGCAGCATAAAATCCAACAACGGCTTGAACCCCCGCCGTATTGCGGCCTCCAGCTTGGCCTCGGCACGGCGCAGATCAGCTTTGATGGGTGCCGTAACGTTGGGCTCCCAGGGTTCGGTGGTCAAAGTCCGGATAGCCTCTGCTTACGAACATTCAGTATAACCAGCTCTTGTGCAGTCACATTCCACACAACATAGCCGTCCTTAGCTCGTCGCCGGATGTCCGCGATAAGGGCCGCTTGCTCCTCACTGAGCTCTTCAGTGGCGGACTTGCAATCTCGGTCCACAATATCCCTTGCGGCTTCATATCGTGCCGCCATAAGAGCCTCGAGGTCCTCGACTTTGTATCTCCACGCCTGCTGAGTCATGTCTTTTCCTTCTCCATATATTCCTTCGCCCACCGTAGAGCCTCGCTCCCCGCCGGGCCAGTCCCCGCCTCCACTAATTCATGTAGGTCGCCTTGCCGCCGCAGGGAGTTCTCGAGGTCACGGCTGTAGGTCAACATCCCCGCTTGGGCCAGGCTGCTTACAAAGGCTGCCAGCCGAGTCACATCCGCCTCGGCCACAGGATCGTGCACCAGAGAGGGCCACAATTTCCGCGATACCCCATTCAGCCGCATAAGGGGTGGGATTAGAAAACGGTTCTTAGTCTCCTGGATGTTGTCGAGCATGGACGATAGCGCGAGGTGAAACAAGTCCTTGAACTCCTTCACCATCGCATAGGAGCCCACCCGCTGCTGACCCTGACGCAGAAACTGGGCTAAGAACACCATGCCGATTTCCCCTGAGACCCGCCCGATAGCTTGATTAAGATCAGCCGCCTTTGACCCGCCCGGGGCTCCCACCAACTCGAACTTCCAGTTTTCGTGGTCCTCAGCCCCAAGAAACTCGAACACCAGACCTGCCTGCTCATCCGCCTGAATGCGCTCCACAATGTCCTGGGCCTTGGCAAAGTCATCATCAGTAGCCCCAACCGGGAGGTGCACCACCGGGATACCCGTCAGATCACGGTTGAATCCGATAGTCTCAATATCTTCCAAGCCTTTTTTGATGGTGTAAGGACGGACGGCATTACGATACATAGAGTAGCCTTCGGGATTGTTTCGTTCCCGCTTGGTGCGGAACAAGACTGCCTTCTCAATGGGTATCTCCACCGACGCCAGCACAGTGCCGCCATACACATCTGGTCGCTGTATCATCCCGCGAATACCGCCGTGCGGGTCCATATCCCAACGGTCTAAACTTTCCTGACCGCGCAAGGCGACCTTGCGCCACCCGATCCGACCGTCATCATATCCTGATGAGGGGTCAGCTCCCTCCCCCTTGCGCTCTTTATAAATCACCTCGAAGTAGGCCCACCCGAACGGAATGAAGGTAAGTATCTCAGATACCAGGTCATTCCATGAGTGGCTCATGTCGTCCAAGCAGGTGGTCACGAAGTCGGCTTCCTCCTGGGCCTTGGGCTCAGAGGAAGCTGGCCTAATTCTCCACTGCACACCACGCAGCACCAATTCAATAGCATTGTTGACCGCCCCCAGCACCGGGTCATTGCGGCGCATCTCATCATACATACGAGTTGCCTGCTGACCCCGCAAAGAACGGTCAAAATCCTCCCAAATCCGGCCAGTGATCAACTTGAGGCCGGAGTAACCCTTCTCGACCAGGAAGTCGCGTTTTGACAATTCTTGGGCTTGCTTCCGCTTAGCCATTATCGTCGCCCCCCTACTAATATCCTACCCCTATCCCGCACAGAAGGGGCCACCACGTTTCGCTGCCCGGCCTTGGGCACCACTGGATTCCGAATTGGGTGATACTGGTAAAACGATTCCCAGAAGGCCATGACCACCGCGTCCCCGGCATCGGTGCTGCGCCCTATCCGCTTCCTAATAGCATCCTTGTCCTCTACCTCAATAAGCCCCCCCGATGTCGGTCTCCAATGAGGGGACGTCAAGTCTCCGAGGAGCAGGTCGTCGGGCGGTAGGGCCACGGACTGCCCGTTGGCTGGATCAAGTATCTCCCGTAGGTTCCACCAAGAGGCAGACCGTAGGTTCCGAAAGCCCAACTCCCCCGACCTGTCCTTGCCCTCGGCCTTCTCCGAGGCGTTAAAGGCGACGACTTTCGCCTTCTGCTCCCGCAAGCGGTCTACCACGCCAGCCCCGATCCCAATCACGTCTACCACGGCGTACCCCCCGTGAGCATCAAGTATGCCTTTGACGATGCCCGTTGTGGCCATCGTCTCCTGCCGGGAATAACGGCGCAACTCCGAGATGGCGTCCCCGTGACGCAGGGCTAGCACCGTCATGTCCTCACCAGAGCGAGCCACGTCCACGCCAACGCAGGTAAAGCCGTCCTCATGCCCATTATCCCGCCACGCATACCACCTTTCGTTTGCCGCCTCCACCCAAGCCAAGGGGATAATGCCCTCGGATTCAAAGGCGGCAAACTCTCCTAAAACCTGGTTCTGGTAAACGGCACTCTCCTCACCCCACTGGTGGCGGCGCTGCTCCGCCCACTCCCTTGACATGCGGCCCTCTGCGATACAGTCCTCCATCGTAACGTGGATAGTATGCCAATCCAGAAACCCAGGTCGGCGAGCGTGAATATCATAGAAACGACCTGTAGGCTCGCCAGGAGTGGAGATAGCTAGCGCCAGAGCCTCCTGGCCTCCCGTAAAGCTCCCCTCTGCGGAGTCCCAATAAGCAGCGGGGATTATCTTGGCCTCATCAAAGATGTAGAGCAAGTGAGCGGCATGCGCCCCCTCGATAGTGGCGGGGTCGTTCGAGGCGGCGGCGAACGCCTCCCCGCCGGGGAGCTTCAGGCTAGTCTGCAGCAGTTCCACCCTCCAGTCAAACGGACGCCTCCCCACCTTATCCCATCGAATACGCCGAGCCCACTTGTGCACCTCCGGCCATAGATAGTGGGTGAGCTGCCGCCAAATGGAGGCGGTAGCAATAACCTTGAAATCGTGCCGAGTCAAGGAGAACCAGAGGATAAGCCAGGCGGCCAGGGCGGTCTTGCCCCCACCCCGTGGAC
>ERZ1292632.4069-Hain-H43-01um-R2-4069-length-10711-cov-7_pt1 | contig 10711 bp, 13 predicted proteins | sample MGYA00564407_ERZ1292632 | MGnify/ENA primary metagenome ERZ1292632 (study PRJEB36523, sample SAMEA6512637) | groundwater metagenome | collected 2019-01-08 | study: AquaDiva: Metagenomics assemblies of 32 groundwater samples | reverse complement strand
TGGGGCGGTTACTGTTCACCGACAATCATGTTTACGGGTAACTTAACTTATGGGAAAGGCATACATACAATCATTGACGCGTTACCCTTGGTTCTGAAGGAGCTGCCTGAAACAACACTTCGAATAATTGCGGACCCAGCGTTCCACGAGCAGGTCATCTTGCACGCACGAAGACTTGGTGTGTTGAATCGGCTGCAATTTGTCAACGTGCTCCCGATGGAGCAATTAGGCTTAGAGTATGTGAACGCAGGGATAGTTGTGTTTCCCAGCAAACTACAGGAAGCATTCGGGCTCGTCTGGGCTGAAGCTATGAGTGTGGGCACCCCGGTAATTTGTAATGGTGTTGGCAGCATCCCAGAATATGCTGGAAACCATTCTGTCCTGATGAATCCTGCGGATGGTTCGGGGAAATGGGTGGAAGCTATATTGACCCTGTTCCAAGATAGAAAGGAAACCGTAGCGTTTGCGGAGAGAGCGAAAGCCTACGCCCTTGAAACATTCAATGTGGAACATGCCGCTGATAATGTACTCAAAATCTATGAGGACTTAATATGAAGAGAGAACTCACAATAAGGTTTTAAAATGATTCACGTACAAAAAATGACCCATTGTCCCATTTGCAGTAACACTTTCAAAGTCACAGGTACACATGAAGTCTACAAGGTTTGCACATGCCAAGAAACAGTTCAAGATAAGGAAGGAAACTGGATAAAGGTCGGCTTTATTCAACCTAACTATGTAGGAGGCCTCGAAGCTCCACTCGTTGCGTTCGCTAAAACCTGCGGTTCAGGTACATTCATTGATGTGGGCGCAAACCGCGGCCAATGGACCCTACCGTTCCTAAACCAGTTCACTCGAATCCTATGCTTCGAACCGGACCCAGTGAATTATGAAACTCTAAGGGCAGTCATGCGCCCATACAAGCATGTTCTCGTTTTCGATACAGCAATTTCAAATCGAACCGGCCCCGCAACCTTGTACGTTCGACGGGACTCCACGCAACTCAACTCGTTAACGAACATTTACAAGGCCACTGAGAGTGTGCCAGTTCTAACACAGGAACTACGCTACATCATCAACGGCCCAGTTGACTTGGTGAAAGTTGATGTGGAAGGCCACGAATTAGAAGTCATTGAGGGTTCCGGCGACAAAATATCGCTTGTTAAGAATTGGGTTGTTGAACGCCACAGCGGCGTTACTGAAATCAAAGACCTCCTACAATCTAAGGGCTACAACGTTATGGTATTCAGCAGTCTGGGTTGGACGGCTACAAAACTTTGAGAATACTTCTCACTGGCGCGTCGGGTTTCATTGGTTCACATCTTGGCCCTCGATTGGTTGACGAGGGTTACGAGGTTTTATCATTCGTTCGTCATGTTTCTAGGCGAGATGTTCCAGTTTCATTCGGAAAAAGTATTAGTGTTGACATCGCGGATTTCGGCAATGCGGAATCGAAGGTTGCGGAATATCAGCCTGAAATCATAGTGAATTTGGCTGCGCAGAGCCTTGTCGCATACAGCTTTGACCATCCAATAGAAGTGCAAGTCGTAGATTACCTCGCCGCAATCAACCTTATGGAAGCCGCACGAAAGCACTGCAAGCACCTAGAATTATTCCTTCAAGCGTCAACAAGCGAAGTGTACGGCTACCAAGAGCAATTCCCAATTAAAGAGTCGGCTGAGAAAAAACCGCATTGTAGCTACTCCATAGCGAAACATGCTGCGGATTGTTACGCTGAATATTTAGGGAAAGCCTACAGTTTTCCTTACCTGCTTCTCCGCAACTTCAACACTTACGGGGAACGACATAGTGTTCGCAGAATCACGGAACGAACAATAGCCCAAATGTGTAACGGTGGACCCGTTCGCCTCGGAGATCCCGACGCAATTAGAGATTTCCTATTCGTTGATGACAGCACACATGCTTATATGGAGGCCATTAACCGACGGGTTACGGGGATGGAGCTGAATGTTTGCACTGGCATTGGCATATCGATTCGGGATTGGGTGAGCAAAATTGCTGATCTCATGGAGTATACGGGGAAAATTGAGTTTAATTCCACCTTCAGACGACCAGCCGACATTCCAATCCTTATCGGATCAAATGCACGAGTACGAAAGGTCTTTAACTGGAAACCACGCTTCACGCATGAAACCGGATTAAAAGAGACCATTTCTCGCGTAACTGAATATGTGAATTGTGTTGGTTGGTCTGAGCCTGTGGGGGGTTGGAGTTGAAGATTGGTATAGTTGGGTATGGCGTGGTTGGTAAGGCCATGAAAAGCGCAATGGTTCAATGCGGCTATGAAGTGTATTGGTTTGACATTAAACCTAATAAATCCAATTGGCATGAGATTTTAGCCGCAGACATTATTTTCATATGTACTCCTGAACAAGCCGTGGAAAGCATTACGGGGGCCATTGAAGATGATCGAATATTCCGTAAACACATTGTGGTTGTGAGAAGCACAGTTCCCCCGGGCACTTGTGAACAATTATCGAAAAAACATGGTTTCCCAATATTCCATAACCCAGAATTTCTCCGAGAAGCACATTCAATCCTAGATGCAGTGAACCCGCCTTTCATCGTGTTAGGTGGCCCTGATGGTCTAGGACTAACGGCTCTCACCGAGCTTTACTCGCCGTTCCGTAAACCTATTTTTACGATGACTAGCACTGAATCAGAAATGTTGAAGTTATGGCAGAACGCTAAGCTTGCCTGTAATATTAGTTTCGCTAACGAAATGAAAAAGATTTGCGATCTGTACGGAGTCAACAGCCATCTCATCAATAATATTCTAACTCAACACCCCGTTTACCCTGACCATCCTTGGATGATTGGGAAATCGTTTGGTGGACGCTGCTTACCTAAAGACCTCGATCAACTCATATCCATTTATCCATCTAGTTTGCTTACAGCAGTGAAATCTTTGAATGAGAAAGGTTGAGCGTTGGCTGCATCATCGAAGTGGAGGCTGGAGCCAAAGCCAACTTGACCAATTGATGAAGCAATTGACCAGTAGCTACCAGCTTCAAGGCCCGCTATTGGATGTGGGATGTGGGGATGGACGCTGGCATGGTTACTATCCATCCGGCTGGGTTGGCGTGGATTTAACTGATAAATTCAGGAATATTCGCGCGGCAGCTCAATGCTTACCCTTCCAAGACGGGGCCTTTGCATCAGTCGCAGCAATAACCTGCATCCAACATGTACCGCCCGAAGAGAAACAGGAGGCGTTAGTGGAGATTGTTCGTGTTCTACAGCATGATGGGCGATTCCTATTCATAGAAGGAGCAGGACATACTTCTCCAGATAATAACTATATTTGGGGGATGACACTGGAAGAATTGGAAACATTCATTCAACCATATTTCACGCAACTATCAACCGCTACCGTGGCAGAATATGTCGGATTCCTTTTAGGTAAGAAGAATTGAGAATTCAAGTCATCGGTCACGATCAAATCAGTGCCCGCCAATACTTGCTCTGGGAGAAGATGCGGCTCCTTGACTTAGCTGAGGTTGAAGTGTTAGCGCCTGAACGATGGCGTGATGAGGTTGCGGACGCAGGATATGTTACAGCCGTTCCAACATCGTTTGCGGATGATATTTCCAATTACATGATGCAAGTCGAACCACATGTTGCTCGTTTTAAACCTGATTGGATTTTAAGTATGACGGAGCTCTGGCGGCAGCAAACCTTAATTAACTTACATGTCGCAAAGAAATATAATGCTAAAATTGCTTTCTACCGTTGGGAGAACCTGCCAATTGATGATCTTTTGCCTGAACCTCAACAGCGCATTGAGAAACAAGCCTTAACGCATGGTGATTTGATATGTTGCGGTACTCAGTCAGCCTTAGACATTACGAAACCCAGAACCAAGATTCCATTGATGAAGATTCCTGAAACAGGAATTGAAGTTGACGTATTCAAACCATCACAGAAGCCACGACAAAACAGAATCCTCTACGTTGGCCGCAACGCCCTAGAGAAAGGTATCAAAATCATTAAGGAAGCCGTCGAAACCCTTCCCTACGAATTCGTCGCTGTTCATGGAGATCAAGAGTATGGGGAATTAGCTGAACTTATGGGAACATCACGGGTTGGCGTTGTTGGCAGTGTCGATCAACCGAACTGGCAGGAACAGTTCTGCTATGTTATTGGTGAAATGCTTGCATGTGGGTTACCTGTTGTTTCCACAGACTCAGGTGCCATACCGGAAATTTGGGGTGAATGTGGGGCAGTTAGACTTGTTCAACAGAATAATGTTTTAGTTCTCCGAGAAGCAATTCAGGAAGCAATGAATAATCCTCCAGACTCAGAGTTAGGAGTTCAATTTGTGCGGGAACGGTACAGTAACGATGTTATAGCAAAACAGTACGCGGCAATGCTTGAGGTTCACAGTTGAAGATAGCCACCTTCTGCCCTCCCGGTATGCCCGGCGTGAACGCGGCATTAGTGAATCTAGCTAGTATGGTGCCGAATGTAGCACATAGTAATGTTGAAATTGGCTTCGATGCGGACTTTGTGATTCTCGGAGGCTGGGTTGACCAATATCAGTTAGCGTTACCAAGAATTAAGGGGAAAAAAGCTGTTTGGTTCACTAGCAGCCTTGGACAGTCAGGTTTGTCGCCGCAACTTTGTGAATATGCATATCTACGAACAATCTTGAAGTTGCTTGATGATGGACGATTAGACTATTTGTTTGTTGGTGGCCGGAAAATCTTTCATCCCCTGCGGCATATCAAGAATGTGATTCACCTTCCGTTCCCATTGGATCTGCGAAAATACAGGCAATATGAAACCTTCCATGAACTGAACAGGGTTGTATTTTTCACACCGAAAAATCTGTATAAGAATGTTCCAAACCAGCTTATTGCTCTCAGTCTCGCTCAACAGTTAAATTCGAAGTTGGAAGTTCATGTTAATGGGATGCAGAATTCGCCGTTCCAAATTGTCCGTGATTGCTTCCCATTGACGGCGAAAGATTACGGTTGGCTTCCCGACGACCAGTATTATCCACTCTTAGCTTCGGCGGCATGTAGTCTACAAGTGACATATGCGGAGGTTTGTAACTACACCGCGATGATTGGTATGGCGTTAGGTACCCCCACATTACTGTCGAATGTTGTAGATTGGCTTCCACAAACCAAACTACACCGCGACCTAGTCGTGGGCCGTTTCGATAGCCCTGAATACATTGCTGAAAAGATTCTACGAGTCTCCGCTAACCCTGAGCAATACTCGAAGCATGTTCGCTATATGATTGAGCATGTGGCGAAATTGAACAATCTAGGCGCAATTGAAGTTATGAGGCAGCTCACGGAATGAAACTGCTCTACTTAGCCTGTATGCATAATCCTGAAGACTTCGAGCCTTGGCTGATACCTCATCTGAAGAAACATTGTGAAGTTTATCCCATTAACTATCGAACCTTTCGAGGCGATATTAATGAAAGTCTCCCTGCCCTTGTGAAGATGTTGGGCGTTGACTACGTTTTAGTGATGAAAGGGGAAATAATTCGTGCGGAAACAATTAAACATCTTGTGGATATGGGTGTTCCGTCGGCTTGTTGGACGATAGATGACCATGCTCACCCTGAATTCTATGAGAAACCATACCGAACAATTTTCACCCCATCACCCGCATTAATTCCTTCATATCATGATAAAGGATTTGTGAATGTACATGAGTTGGCTTTCTACGTTGAGCCTACTGTTTTTCTTCCTCCTAGCGGAGATAGTAGCGATTCTAGTGTGGAGAACGATAATTATCGAGCGGAGGTTAGCTTTCTTGGAACAGAATATCCAGGTCGCATTGAACTCCTTACGTTACTTGAACACAGCGGTTTCAGCGTTGACATCTACGGGGACCAATGGACAATACCAAACAAGGGACGACTCCAAGCGTACACCGACTGTTTAAGGCTTTGGCGAAATAGCAAGATCAACTTGAACATCCACCAACCCACCATGCGGGAACTTGGCGCGTTGAATACGAAAATGTATGAGATCCCCGCAGCAGGAGGATTCATGCTCAGCGACTACTTCCCTGAAATGCTAGATAAATTCCACAGCGATGAACTAGCCTTCTACGATCCTGATGAACCAAACTCACTTGTGAAGGCAGTTGAATATTTCATGGCTGATAAATCTTTACGATTGGAGGTTATGTGCCGTGCACGAGAACGAATCTTCAAGGAGCATACCGCTGAGAAACGCGCCGAACAAATTATTCGGTGTTTGAGTTGACGCAGAGCAACCGGATTATAAAGGATGATTGTTACGGGATAACATTGCGGATAATGCGGGATGAAGATTACGGGTCATATGTGGCGTTCCATAAACGTAATGAGGCCGTAGCTGGAATCTGCCCGGAGGGCACGAAAATCCTACTCATGTTTTACTATGGTGCTTTGATTGGCGCGTTCGCCATGCTTGGTAAAGGTGAATTAGCACATTTACTTATTGACCGAGATTACCGTGGCCGAGGGTTTGGGACAATTCTCGGAGCCATAGCCACCTTTCTAGCTGGAGAAGATGGACATCAAGTTTGGACGCAGTATCGGAACCGGGAAGTGTACGCTAAACTCTACGCGGAATTAGGTTACAGACAAGCGGAATTAATCGAGATGGAGAAGGCAATCGCATGACGTTTCGTGTTCCCGTAGCGGAGCCGACACTAGGCGACTCAGAGAAGAGAGCCGTAGTTAATGTTATAGCATCGGGACATATCTCGCAAGGGACGCAAGTTCGAGAATTTGAACAGCGCATGGCAGATTACATCGGCGTGAAATATGCTGTTGCCTGCCACTCTGGAACGTGCGCTAATGAAATGATGGTTGCAGCACTTAGCAAACCCACTTTACAGAGCATGATGACCCCTTGGGATCGTTACGTGGCAGTGCCAGCATGCACAAGCGTTGCCGTTGTGAATCCGTTATTGTATGCGCATTTCAGGCCGCGTTTCTACGATTTGGATGGGAAACTTTGCATTAACATAGAAAATCTAGGTAAACGACATGACTCTGCAATTCTCTATGTGTATGCGTATGGTTCCTACCCTGAACGATTCGAGAAACTGCTTGAACATGCGGAACATATTCCATTATTTGAGGATGCTTGTGTCGCGTATGGAGGCACCTATCAAGGGCGTAAACTTGGTTCCTTCGGGTTGGCTTCATCAATTAGTTTCTACGTGAATAAGTTGATTACTGCTTCAGAAGGGGGGATGGTTTTGACGAATGATGAATCCTTCGCCACTTACTGCCGTGAATATGTGAATCATGGACGAAAACATAGCGAATGGCATGAGGAATGGTACTACCATCATTTAGGTCGCAACGCAAAGATGACAGATTTACAAGCCGCCATCGGCTTGGCTCAACTAGAGCGAATTCAAGATTTCATTGATGCTCGGCGTAAAATCTGCTGGGAACTGCATGGCGCGTTGAAGGGTGATCAGCGGTATGATTGTATCCTGCCGAATTCTGAAGAGGTGCCTTGGATGTTTTGGATTGTGAATTGGGATAGATCAGTGGACATGCGGGAAAAAGCGCAAATATTACAGAGAAAATATGGGGTTGAAACGCGCCCTACGTTGCCCTACCTGCCAAACTTAGGGTTCTATGAGCTACCTGAGGAACCGCTACCTATTGCGCTTGCTAGTCAAAATGGTTTTCTCGTGTCCTGTAGTCCAGCGGTCTTGTTTCATGGGGATTTGGATTATTTGAAGGAAAGCATGAGCGAAGTTTTGGATGTGAAATAGAATGTATGCGGATATTGAACTACGGGTTCCCTTTGACCGTGAGAAGGTCACGTTGAACCTTGGGGATAGTGGTGACACTATTCGTTTCACGGTGAAACAGCAAGACGCTTCCGTCAAGGATTTGACAGGTTGGGGTGGACGCGTAATCGCCATGTCCTCAATCACAGGTTCAACTTACATGGTTAGCGGCGCAATCGCCCTAATCAGCGGGACATCAGGCACATGCAGCTATACAATCAGTGGAACCGACACGGATACTGGCGGCAGATTTCCCGCATTACTCATCTTAACTTCTGGGACAGCTCAAGTGACAGTTTCCGGTTGGGAAATGCTCGTTAACCCCTACGCCTCCACACCTACAATCACTGAATATTGCACAATCAATGATGTGCTAGGAGACAAGAACGCTTACTCTCTCCTACGCTTAGACAATTACGCGCCTGAAGACATCCGTGAGAAAATTCAAGATGCCAGCGCCACAATAGAGAAGAAGATTGGAACACAGAGCCCCAGCGATGAAGTGATCGCGCAATTATGCAAATACATGGTTCTCGCGGATATTGCAAGCGGCTTACCTACGGCGGAAGCGGATGGAGAACGCAGAGTCAGCCTGTTAGGGGTCGTAGCTAAATGGGACAATTGGATAGCGCAAACCCTTGCAGACTTCGGTTATGGAAACTTGGCACCACGTTTCACTGAGTTGTAGGAAAATGGTGGCAATTTTTAGGTATAATTTAACTCGGACGGAATGGGATGAATTACGGCTTCGGGTTAAGCAGCGGGATCGTAATCAATGTATTTTCTACCCTGTTGGCTGCGTGAATGGTAGGGGAACGGATGGGCAGGGGAAGGGTTTGATCGCGGATCATAAGGTTCCTTGGAAAACAAGCCGTGACAATAGTATGAGTAATCTGCGAACATTATGTGTGCGGCATAATGCCATGTTAGGTTATAGGGAAACCGTGAATCCGTTGTTAACGTTGGATCAGATGGAGGAAATTTCAGCGTTGGGTGAAGCTGATCGAGCTTTGAATAGAGGGTTCGGAGTGTTACGTCCAGTTGGGTAAACCAAACCCCGCCCGTTCAATTCACGACCTTTTACAAACTAACTGGTCACTGCTAGGTGATTTGGCAATTCAGAACGTGGATTGGTTTGTTGAACAGCGTTTCACTACTCAGACGAATAAACCAACAATTTTCATTCAGAAGGGAAGGGAACTTGACCATGTGGAAGGCTTACCGAAAGGGGTCTTACATTGGGTGGAACATGAAGTGTACGTTCAACCTTTCCATCCCATACAAGTGAGTGGGGCGAATGATCGCATGTGGGAGATGAAAAGGGAGGTTCTACGGATTGTTTCAGCAAGCGGCACTACAGCGAGTGGTATTGAGGCAATATGGCCTGCCCCTCGAAGCCCACGGTCAGGTAATTTGCAGGAGCCGTATCGCGGGAATGAAGTTGTCATTCAATGTTTTTGGAGGGAGAATTAAGAATGGAAAAAAAACCAATGTCCGTGGAATCTGTTCCAACGCTGAAAACATGCCCATTATGCAGCCATGACATTAATGATCTTGATCAATGCATAGTGGCGTGTCCAGCGTACAGGAATCCATCGGAAAGAATGAAACATTTGAAGTTCCTAGCGGGGAGGTGAGATTGAAATTTGGTTAATCCAATATTCGGTCAAGACGTATCAGGCGTACAATACCTCCAGGAATCCACGGAGGGCAGTCAACCTACGGGAACGTACCGTTTCATCGCACCTGAATTAAAAGCCGTACATAGCATAGCATACGCACCCTATCCTGTTCCAGCCGTAGGCAGCCCTGACATTGCAGATTTCGTTACTGGAGGACGCATAGATGCTTCGCAGTTTACCTTCGATTTAACCGCGAGTGGAGTAGCCTATTTGAAGGATGCCATTAACTTAGGCAGCGCATCAGCCAGCGGATCATACTGGTCCCACGCATACATTGGCAGAGTCTACTCAACGAAAGATGCACAGGTGAAGTTTTGGAGGGCAAGCGGTGCACGTATAGATAGCTTAAGCCTTCAACCGGGTCCAGCATCATGGCAAATCAACGTGAACGTAGCTCATAAACCTGCAACAATAACTGGCGCAGCAATGGCGACAGGTATTTACTTTACGGAATGGCCTGGTGCCGCAGCCGATCCAGTGTTGAATCCTCACACTGTTGGGTCAGGTAGCATATTCACCTTCAACGGAACGGCATGGTATCTTGCTGATTTAGGTTTAGCAGTAGGCAATAATATTATGCCAATTCCAACCGTAGGTGAACAAATCCCAACAAAATTCAGCAGAACCACCCGCACAATCGGATTCCAAGCTACTCCCTACGAAGAAAATCTGGAAACATACATACCCTTACTGAACGCTGCAGGTACAGGAATTTTAACGCTCGCAACAGGACGCACCGTGACGTTGACAGGCCTATACTTCTATGGAATCACGCAGCTACCGTTCTCGCCTACACGTCCAGCAGCCGTCGCAATGGTTGGTACGGCAAGGAGTCTAAGTCTCGCAGGTTAAGAGGTGACAGAACACGACTGAAGAAAACAAATTCACCGTTAACGGCGTAGAATACACTTTCCGAATCCTCACCGCCTTAGAACATGGAAACATTCTTGACGAGGCGGAAACGCAACAGGTAGCGAACCGAAAACTCGTAGCAGCAAGCACAAGCGTAACATTAGCCGACATTGAAAAGCTCCCGCTCCCTGATTTCAGTGCTTTACTTATGAAATGGCAGGCGTTGCACCGCCCAAAAGCAAAAATCGAAGATATTTTTGGGAACTTGTCGAAACCTGCAAATCCTTAAACACTATCCTTCAAGCCCCTGTTTTTTCCATTAACCTATCGGACGTACCTCAACCCGTCCTAGAGGATTTACTGGACAATTGGTTGGGGCGTAAACGGAA
>ERZ1292632.4068-Hain-H43-01um-R2-4068-length-10713-cov-5_pt1 | contig 10713 bp, 15 predicted proteins | sample MGYA00564407_ERZ1292632 | MGnify/ENA primary metagenome ERZ1292632 (study PRJEB36523, sample SAMEA6512637) | groundwater metagenome | collected 2019-01-08 | study: AquaDiva: Metagenomics assemblies of 32 groundwater samples | reverse complement strand
GTCTTAACCCCGGCCTTCTTCATGATTCCTGATACGAGCCTTGATATGCAGTCGGGCCGGAGCCTCTTGCCCTTTTTGCCGATGAACATGGGCGCATCCGGCAGCCTGTCTTTGAGTGTGGCTTCCTGGTAAGCAAGCATGGTATCCAGAAGGCTGTTTGTAACCAGAAACTTCTCGTCTTTGCAGCTGCGATATTTCCGCCAAACCCTGAGCCATTGTTTGCCGTTATCTTCATAGAAATCTCCCGCATCAAGTCTTGAGGCTTCAACATCCCTCAGTCCGAGGTATAGAAATAACCCTACAATTGCCCTATTGCGCCCTGTTTCGCATTCCATGCAGTCAAGGATGCTTTGCACCCCCTCAGCCGAAACAGCGTCTTTTAGGAAGCCTCTTGGCCTTGCCGGGGGCCTTATAATCCTTCTGGTAGCTATGCCTGCCTGTGCATAGGCTTCCCGAATCGGCGCCAGTATCACGGCGATGGTCGTTGAGGCGTAACCCTGCTCTTTGAGCCAGACTGGGAGGTCGGAGAGTTCGCGGGGGTCTTGTGGTAAGGACTCTAAGCCCTTTCCGAAGAGGTATTTTCTGATAAGCTCTTCAATCCATGTGTGTTGATGGTAGATTACGAGGTCATTCGCCATATTCGGCTTACTCCGGATACAGGACAATATCCCCGGCCTTATCGCCGATTTCTTTTATTGCCTGCTTAAGATGTTTTTTGAGGCTGGTTGGAACATAAAGTTCCTTTATCTCCGATTCCAATGTCTCAACCGTGATACAGATATTTTCCGCTCCATCCGCCCATGAATTCAGGCCGTCCATAAGCTCCCTGAACTTGTCATGGGGAACCCCGATGTATGCCACTGGTGAAATTTTAACTGATAGTTTTTTCATAATGTTGCCTCCTTATTAATATTTTCATGTCTCTCTCCTTTCTACTGCATCATATCCGCAAGATAGCGGATAAGGTCAGCAAGTTTATGTTCCTCGATGTCCTGTCCTGATTCGCCCTCATCATTCCAGAGTTCGTATTCTCCGCCTGAAATCTGTACGAGTCCATCCGGCAGGTGTACTTCCTCTTTTGAATCCTTGAGCATGTCTGCACCCCGTTTAATCAGGTTAAGTGCCTTCTCTCTGTCATCAATGTGTTTCTTTTTCTTCATTATTCTTGTCCTCCTTTGTTTATTTGTATTCACTCTATCATATTGCATTACCCTTGTCAAGTAAATAATTTAACTTGGCAAAAATAAATACAAGAGCAAGTATCATACCATATCTATTGTCATGGGTAAAGCAACAAATATGCCAATGCCAAGATAACCCGATAAGCAAAGACTGTGCCAGATTACTTTACTTAACAGCTTGACAGAGGACAATAATATATGGTAAGGTTAACCCATGAAATACCTAACAACAGGTCAGCTTGCAAGGAAAGCAGGAGTAACGCGCCAGTGGATTCATCAGTTGGCAGCCAATGGTAGAATTCCGTCAGATGGCACAACAGAGGAAAACGGCACTGTAACGTATCTGTTCAAGGAAAAGACAGCGAACAGGATTGCGGAGCAAATCAAGGCCCAGCGTTCCCTGCCGAGCCGGAGGCGGAGGAAGTTTGAATGATAATAAAGAAGATTAGAAAACAAATAGATAAGGTGCTTTTAAGCGACCACGAGTGGAAAAAGAAATATTGTCCTATTCTTTATAATTATCTTTTTAATATGAATGATGAGCAACGCCACAAATGGCATGATTCAACCCGGGGGGTGGAGACTTCTGGACTGGACGGAAGGTTTATGCTTCAGTGTTTTGGAGTGATGAGCGAAGGAGGATTTGAACGGTCTCTAAGTATCGATGAATATAATTACTGGCTATGGCATCCGCTACCTACAGGGTGGAGTATAATTGCAAATCCGTGTCTTGCATATTTCCAACCGGAGAAGAAATCTTGAATGAAAAAAGCATCAGCTAACCAAAAATGGGGCAAGTCAGTTACGGTGAGGGAACAAAAAGCACAAGCAAAAGCAAATGCTTATTGTCGTTCATTGGCAGATAATGTAGCATTACGAATGACAAAAAAGACAGCCTTAAAAAAAATCATGGAAAGAAAGAGTTTTGGAGCGGGACGGCTTGTTTCACACCGATAAGCCTATTTTTATTTTGGCTGGCGATTTTAGGGAAGTGCAGTATTATGCCATGCAGCACGGTTTACGGCCCGAAGGATATGTATATGTCTTCGATGAATACCAACTGGCAGGGGCAAGGGGAAACGGAAAAGACTTCCTACTTTATGGAACATGGTACACAAATGAGAAAGCTGACCAAATTATAGAACTGGCAAAAGCACGGGGCTTTAATATCCGTGAGGTGTAACGCCCTCGGTCCCCTATTCTCCAAAACCTCACAAATCCCACATATCACACACCGTCTTGCTTTCCGTTCGCTTAACCTGAGCCATCCTCGCAATCCATTTTCAGCCCAAAACCGCCTTTTTTCAAAAAACCTTTATTTTCCAACCCTTAACCCTGAAAAGGCATAAGAACATGGGAAAGAGGAAAAATACAAAAGGATTAGCTCAAGCTCAGGAGTCCGTTGGATTGGCAGTTGGGTAGTTCTTGCCGCCGAAGGCGGAGAAGGGAGGAAGGAGAAAGGGAAAGGTCTTTGTTGTTGGTGTGGAAAAGGAATCGCCCTTATTCCTGCTCTATAGGTGCAGTCGAAAAAAGAAGGAACAAGTCCTTCCAGAAACAATGAAAAGTATTTAAGAATCACGGAATTAAAGGAAGACAGGAATTACCCAAAATGGGTAAAAGATTACCAAAAGTGGGTAAAGTTCACACAAGAAAGTCCTCTAATGTCCTATTTTAGGTCAATACTCTATCACCTTGCCAGCTGCACGCAAACTGAAGGATTTATGCCAAGCTTTACTACATACTTGGCATATCCGATTGAAAACACAGGGAAAAGCATTCTTTTTGACGGAAGGCCGGTATAGACCCGAAATCAGAAACAGACCCCCCTCGATTTAAGCTACTCCCTCCCTCCCATAATAAAGTCCCTGTATCTTTTAAAAAGCATCCTCCCTGGAAAAAATCGGCGATCCAAATTCTTTTTTTCTGACATAAAAAGGGCTTTCCTGAAAAATTTTGTTGTAAAAAAAGTTTGATTATGGTATAAATAACCTCGACGGGAATATGGCCTGTTGCGATTTGTGCATCATGAAGGCGAATGCTGTGAAAAAGCCCATTGTTCCTTGTTGGTGTGGAGGGGCACATGCCTCTGATGAACACCCGATGAGCATAGGCGGCTTGTAGATGCAGAACAATGATTAGACCACATACGGAAGCAGTGAGGAGATAAAGGAGTAAATGGAAAATCAAAACAAACATAACACACGTCCGCGGATTGAATTGCAGTATTTTGAATTGATTATGGCCGTTGAGCGAAAATTCCCTGATGAGACAAGACATCAAACGGCACTCAGATATATTCGGGAAGCTGAACAACGAGCAAGCGGCACCGGGGCTAAGGTTGCCAAATGAGTTGTTTTATGTAAATGTTCCACGTGAAACATTGTAATCTCTCGTTTTCTCTATTTATCTTGACTTTTCTCGTGTTCTCTGATATTTTTACGCTATGAAGCAAGTGCGAGACCTTGATATATACCCGACCGAGACAGAGGAGGGTAAAGGGGAAGGCTACTCACCCGGCAAGCGTGAGCAAGAAAGCTCTCCGTTGCCATCCGATGTCTCAGCAAAACCGAAGCAGATTATTAATATCACAGCAGACAGGGAAAGGGTAAAAGCACTTAGACTTGCGGCGCTCCAAAAAGCTAATGAGGTAAAGGCAAAAGCAAGGGAAGAAGAAAAGCTTGCCCAAAAGACCGAAGAAGAATTGGGCGAGGCCGTAGAAAAAGAAGCCCAGGCGCTCGACAAGACCCTTGCAAAAACCAACATTCCCGAAACAGTGCGACAGGAAATAATTAGCGTATTTTTTAAAACCGGGGGCACTGCAGGACTCCTGCGCTGGATCAACCTCAACAAGAAAAAAGGCCTGCCGTTTTATTACAAGGAACTTTTACTACCGGCGCTTAAAATGGCTTCTGATTCGGGGAAACCCACAGGGCCGAAGGTGATTGTAAATATCACAGGCCTTTATCCGGACAAAACAATGGTGAACATTACACCCGTTGCGGAGGAGCAGTGAGTGAAAAAATAGCCAAAAAGGTCAGGAAAGAAGTGGAAAAGCAGATGCGTGGCAGGATTAAGGTGGCACTTAAAGTAATTTGGAGGAGAAGTGGCTAAGAAAACCATAGTAGTATATAAAGGCAAAGAGTATACATTCATTGAAAACGACATCGTTGATAAAAACGGATATGGGGTAGGGAAAAAGAAATAAATTTGCAGTAGTAAGGCTGTCAGGCAAACTGAGGCCGGTTGAGTGGAGAAATCCGCTTAGTCGGCCTTTTTTATTTTGGAGGTGGAGAAGTGGCTTTAAGAATGGCGGATATTATCAAAAAGAAAAGAGCCTCGCCGCTTAAGTACCAGGTGAACTACGGAGGCTATAAATTCCGGTTGTCAGAGGAGGGTATGTGCTGCCTTCCCTTTGCTGACTGGCTCCGGGCGCATAAGATTAAGTTCCTGCATATTCCAAATGAGGGCAAAAGGCATCCATTGGAAGGGCTGGCGCAGAAGGCGTTAGGGCTGAATCCCTCAGCCAGTGATTATCTGATCTTGAGTAAAGTTCCATTGCATCCAGAGGCCAGGGGAGTTTTTATAGAGATGAAAACACTGAAAGGAACGGCTACAGAAGGGCAGTTGAAGTTTCTGGACAGCGTGAAAGAGGAAGGTAATATAGGAACCGTCTGCTATGGCTGTGATGATGCGATAAAATTCATGGAGAGTTTGGGGTTTGGAAGATGATAAGCGGATGGATAGGAGTTGATTTAGACGGAACATTGGCGCATTACACAGGCTGGCGTGGGGCGGAACACATAGGCGAGCCGATACCGGCAATGCTGGAACGGGTAAAGGCATGGATGGCCGAAGGAACGACCGTTAAGATTTTTACGGCGCGAGCGTGTGTGCCTGAGCAAGTGCCTTTTATTTCCGAGTGGCTTGAGAAACACGGCATCGGCGGCCTTGAGGTAACAAACGTCAAAGATTTCGGCATGGTTGAATTATGGGACGATCGGAGTGTAAGAGTGCTAACGAACACAGGGAACCCGTGTTGTAGCAGAGAGGAATTTTAATGGCTAACGAAGAAACCACAGCAGAGATGCAGACAAGAATGGTAAATGACCTATTTAATGATATTGCACAAGGTAAATTGCAAGCTGTCTGTATTGCCGTGATTTATAAAGATAAGAGCTTTAAAATTGGCTGGTCAGGCGAGGCATCACATCTTGAAAAGTTGGGTCTTTTTGAACAAGCAAAAATTGATATAGGACATACTGTTTTTGAGGAAGATAAATGAACGCCATAGTCTCAGGGAAGCCGAGCAAAAATAGCTTGACACTCGACAGGCCGCAGAGAAAAGGCAGGAGAAAGCAACGTGGCAAGTAATTTACTTTTGGGCGCCACCGAGGATATTCAAATTAATTATTCCTATGACAGGGTGCCTACCGTCAGAGAGTTTACGCTGTCCAGTGCAAGGATGCCTGTAATTATAGGGCCCTTCGGTTCCGGGAAATCCTCCGGCGCGATGTGGAAGATTAAAAAACACGCACAGGAGCAGTGGCCTAATCCTAAGGACGGCATAAGGCGCACCAGATGGGCGATAATCAGAAATACATTTCGCCAACTTGAAGATACGACAATCAGGACCGTCCTTGAATGGTGGCCTCCTGCGATATTCGGAACCTTTAGGAGCGCCACGCACCAATATATCATTAATGCCTTCGATGAATGCGAGATAGAACTTCTCTTCCGGGCCCTGGACAGGCCTGACCATATTTCAAACCTTCTGTCTCTGGAGCTTTCAGGGGCGTGGGTAAATGAGGCAAGAGAAGTGCCGTGGGCGATTATAGATGCTCTTGATGGGCGTATTGACAGGTTTCCCGCTGTTAAAGATGGCGGCTGCACCAAGCCCGTCCTGATGCTGGATAGTAACCCTCCGGAAGAAGAATCCGAGATGTGGAAGAAGTGCGAGGAAGTAAAGCCTGCAAATCTTGAACTGTTCAAACAACCTTCAGGACTCAGTCCTAAAGCTGAAAACATTATGACAATGGCTGAATGGGAGCAATACAAAAAAGACTTTGCTGCCTTCGGGAAGTCGTCCATTACTCCGGGACTGAAACCCGATTATTACATCAATCTCGCAGATGGGAAGCAGCAAGACTATATAGACGTTTATATTCACGCCAAATACGGTTTCGTAAAAGAAGGCAAGGCTGTCTATGAAAATACATGGAATGATGCCCTTCACATGGCAAAGGGAAGGATACAGGCAATAGAGGGGAAAGAACTGACAATCCCCTTTGATTTTGGTCTTACACCTGCAGGCGCGCTTATGCAGGTTACACCAAGGGGATATGTAAATATTCTCAAGGAGCTTGTCTCTGATGGTATGGGATTCGAGCAGTTTATCGCAAATATGCTTAAACCGGTGCTTGCTACAGAGTTCAGCGAATGGCCTGTTGTTTTTACCGGCGACCCCGCAGGAGAACAGCGAAGCCAGAACGATGAAAAGACCTGTTATGACATCCTGAGACAGGAATTCAAAAACCAGATAAGTTCAGGGCATTATAAAATCAGAACTTGCCCGTCCAATGACCTCGTACCCCGGATAGGCTCGGTAGAACACTTCCTGTCAAGGCTCACCGATGGCAGACCGACCTTCCAGGTTGATCCTTCCTGCAAGATGATACGCAAGGGTTTCAATAAGGGCTATTACTACAAAAGAGTAAAGGTCAGCGATGAGCGGTACTCTGATGAGCCGTTTAAGAATATTTATTCACATATCATGAATGCCGTTGAATACGGTTGTCTTTACATGAAAGAAGGGGCAAAGAGGGCCGAACGTAAAAGACCCCCTGGCCGTAAATATGTAGTGCCAAGCAAAGGAGGCTACTGATGGAAGTGGAAGAGATTTTAAGAGATGATGCGAAATTAAAAAGAATGGCCGAAGCGTACAATACTGAATTTGTTACTTCAGAGGCATTGAGGCGTAATAAGGAAATAGAGTGGGTTGAGGATTTAAGGCAAGTTAAGGGTATTTATGACCCCCTTGTCCTGACACGAATACAAGCAAGAAAGGGAAGTGAAGTTTACCCTAAATATACACGCTCAAAGGAAGTGCCGTGTATAGCGAAGCTCAACAATATGCTATTTCCTTCCAACGATAGAAATTGGGACATAGAACCTACTCCGCAGCCATTGCTTACAGATGAGCAGATGAAGGAAGTCGCTGCGAGTGTAGCAGTAAGAGCACAGAACGAGGACGTTACGGACGAGGTTGTTGAACAGGAAATTCTACGATTTGCTAAAGAGAAATGCGACAATATGCGGATTGTAATGGACGACCAGCTTACGGAACTCAACATCGAGGAAATAGACAAGAAAATTATACGTTCAGGTGTCCGACTCGGAACAGGCATAAAGAAGGGCCCGCTTGTCCAGACCATGACAGAAACGTATGTGGCGAAAAATACAGACGGAACTTTTGAGCAGAAAAAGCGAACAGTCCGGAAACCCTATGCAGAATATACAAGACTCTGGAACTGGTACCCGGATATGAGCGTTACTGATTACGAGAGTTGCCGGTTTTCATACGAACTGCATTGTTTGTCCCGTAACGAACTCAGAGATTTAGCAGAGAGGAATGATTTTTGGGGCGACAAGATAAAGAAATTTCTCGCAGACAATAAAGACGGGAATTACCAATTAAAGAACTGGGAAACGGACTTGCAGGGGCTTACCTCGGAACAGAGAAATAAAATCCTTGTTTCGAAGTATCAGGTGCTTGAGCGCTGGGGCTGGATTGACGGCTACGACCTTAGAGCCACAGGGATTGAAGTCGAAGAAGAGGACGTTGATTCTGAATTTTACTCTGTTGTATGGATTGTAGGGAATGAGATAATCAAGGTGGCAAAGGTTGAGAATGACCCAAGGTATAATCCGATATATAACCTGTTCTATCTCGAAAAAGACGAGAGTTCTATATTCGGTTCAAGCCTGCCGAGAGCAATCAGGGACACGGCTATAAGTATTTGCTCTGCCGTGAGAGCAATGCTCGATAATGCAGCAGCAGTGGCAGGCCCTATCACAGAAACAAATGTGGAACTGTTAGAAGATGGCGAAGACGCTGACGAGTGGTACCCGAGAAGGAACTTTAAACGGACAGGCACAGGAGCAGTGGCTTCATGGCCGGCAATCAGGGCAATTAACATTGACTCTCACATGAGCGAGTATATAGCCATCATAGAACTCTTCAAACGCTTTGGTGACGAAGAAAGCGCCTTCCCTGCGATAGTATTCAGCGAACCCGTAGCTGCAGGTAATGAGACAGTCGGAGGCATGAGCATTCGCGCCTCAAATATGAATGTTACCATTGGGGATGTTGTAAAGAGCTTTGATGCCATGAACGAAGGATTCCTGAGAGGATTATACAAGTGGAACATGGAATTCAATGAAGATGCTTCCATAAAAGGGGATGCCAGCGTTAAGGCCAAGGGTTACAGCAGTCTGCTTTCAAAGGAGATGAGAACACAGGCCCTTGATTTCTTTGCAACTACATTGGGGCCTTTAGACGAGCCATACATCAAACGCAGGTGGTTCCTTGAACAGAGGATGAAAACTCATGACCTTGATGCAGATGCAGGACTCAACACTGAGGCTGAAGCAAGGGCCATAATAGATGCACAACACGACAGGGAAGCCGAAATTCTTGCAAAACAAAATCTTGCGGCGGACATCAGATACACACAGGCCAAGGCAGAAAAAACAGAGGCCGGTGCCAGGGCTACAGATCATAAGAGCAAGTTAGATACCATCGGCGCTGTTGCCGCAGCTGACAAGGCAGATGCAGAGACAGACGCTAAAAAAGCAGAGAGCGTTATTAAGGTATCAGACGCCATAAAAGGAAAGGGAGGCAATGGTGGAGCTAAGAAATAAAAAAACAGAAATACTGAAGGAACTGAGAAACAATAGCCAGGCCGCAAGTCTCTTAAAGAGGCTATTGGGCGTAGAGATAGAAATTTTAAGAGACAAAAGCGAGGACGAATCAGGAGAAAATGATTTGCGTATTAAGGGCGGGATAAAGGAATGCAGGGATTTATTGCGCTTGATTGAGAAGCCCGATAAATAACTCTTGACAAAAACGTAGATAATTGCTATTTTTTATAGCATAGATGAGAAAATAAGAGAAAAACAATGTTTTTAGGCTGAAAAGGAGTGAATTTGGCAGAAGTAACCTTGGATGACGTTGATAAGTTGGTGAAAATGTTGTCGGGGTTATTTACAGAAAGGAAGTATAAAGGGAAAGCGCAGCCTTGCTATGACGGGGCTATAACGCACGTTAAGTTTGAATTTTCCCTTAACGCTAAGGAGATAAAAGATGTTTTAGATAGACGCTAATAATAGCTGTCGAGAAAATCGAGGCTTTGTAGTCCCACACGTTGGGGATTACAAGGCCTTTTTTATTTTTGAATCGGCCTATGCAAATGCAGGGCTAAAAATGGAGGCAGTAATGAAAAAGAAAGAAGAAGGTCAGGTAGAGAAAGAAGGGGAACAGGCGTTCTCCAATGCCTTTAATGAGGCTGCAACGAAAGGTTCAGAGGCGACGGCCAAAAAACCCGAAGTTCCGCCCGCGTCTGAGGCCAAAGAGCCGACAGACGAAGGTAAAGGCGTTGAAACCGAGACCGGAATAGAAAAAGGCAAAGAGGGGGCAGAAGCACAGCCGCCTATCGCAGCTGACACCCAGGGTAAAGAGAAAGCCGAGGAAGCTGCCCACGTTAAAACTCTTGATGACAAGAGAAAGCGGGGCGAGGCCTTGTCGGATGAAGAGACAAAGACGCTCTACGCATGGCTTGAAAAGGAACCGCTTGAAAGGCGGATTCATAAACACAAGACACTCGAAGGTATGTATAACTCGGAGACCAAAAAAAACAGGGAGCTCCAGTCAGAAATAGAAAGGCTGAAAACCGAAAAACCTGAAAGCAATAAAGCCGAGGACGATTCGGCGGCCAAGGACAAGGGAGACAAAGATTTTGTTTCCGATCTCATGAAAGACCCTGTTTTAAAAGCTTTCAGCCAAGACTATGACGAGATAGCTCCCGGAGTTTTTAAGGCTGTCGAGATTATGCACCAGCGTAGTATGAAGGCAATCGAGAAAGCGTTAGAAGCGGTTATGCCTGTTATCGAAACCCATGAGGAAACAGCCAGAGAAAAACACTTTGCCGCGATAGAAGAAAAGCATCCCGACTTCCCGAAGTATCGGGATAGCGGAGAGCTTGAGTCGTGGATAGATACACTCCCTTCCGTCAAAAAGAAACTCTATAAGGAGATTTACGATGGCGGAACAAAGGAAGACGTCATTGAAATGGTTCAGGATTTCCGCACAGCCAAGGGGTACAAAACCGTTGCTCCAGAGCATAAGGAAGTTGACGAAGCCGGGGCTGAAAAAGTCGGCAAGAAAGCATCAGCGATGGAAGCTGTCAGATCAGCAAAGCGCCCCATCTCTGTTGGAGCCGGGGCTAAAAAATATGATTTTTCCGCTGGATTTGCG